>JGI24698J34947_10000778_pt1 | contig 15820 bp, 13 predicted proteins | sample TergutMp193P3_FD_34947 | JGI IMG/M metagenome (IMG submission 34947) | reverse complement strand
CGTAATCATATCTGCGCTGACAGATAACATGGTTCCGGCTTCGAGGATCAGCCCCGTTGTAGCAACAATGCCTGCGGTTACACCGGCAAGCAGTTCAAGCGTTACGGCACAAGCGACTACTCCCGCGACTCCACCAGTTGAGACAGTACAGGTTACACCGTTAGCGCCTGTCACATCGTCAGCGCCTGTTACACCGGCTGAACCGCCAATCCCTGTTTACAGGATTGGTGACACCGGCCCGGCGGGTGGGATAATCTTTTACGACAAGGGAAATAACTCCGGTGGTTGGCGCTATCTTGAGGCAACTCCAGCGGATATTGGCAGAGTTCAATGGCAATCCAGTACAACAAATGTGAACGGTACTCAAGATAGTATAGGCAGCGGCAAGGAAAATACTCAACTGGCGATAAGGCATAACGTTAGGCCAGCCATGCTGTGCGATCAATACAGCTTGGGTGGATATGAGGACTGGTTTTTACCCAGCAAGGGCGAACTGGATTTGATGTATATAAATCTTAAGATGATAAGAGGGATAGGTAACTTTACAGATGGTTGGTATTGGTCCTCGACACAGTATTCTGGTGGCAGTTATGCTGCGTGGGCACATAATTTTAGCAGTGGCTCCCAGAGCGATCTAACTAAAAGCTCCACATCTTTTGTTCGGGCTGTGCGGGCTTTTTAGCATGGGTAAGGTGGAAAAATGAAAAGTTTTTTTTTCATAATCAGTATCGCCTTAATGCTCATTTTTTCTTTTACCGCTTGCGGCAATGTTACTTCCGCAAAAGCCCATACATCCATAGACGCTGTTGCAAAATATCTTTCTACCGCAACCGGCGGAGCAGACAAAGAAAATCCAATACCGCTTATTGTAAAAATAGACTTGCAAAATATGCTTGCGTCTGATAGCGGATGGAAGAAACTTCTTGGCACAATTAACACGGCAGGTAAATATGTCGCGCTTGACTTATCAGCCTGTACCATGCCCGGCACGGAGTTTGATCCTGACTCCGGTTTTGCGGATGGCAAGAAATTTATCACTTACTTGACATTGCCCGATACCGCGAAAAGTTTACCGGATAGAACAAATACTGGTTCCGCTTATCAACACTTTGTGAGTTTGTCCAGTGTTCCGATTGGTAAGGGTATTACCTCTGTTGGAGACACTGCTTTTTCCTGGGTTCAACTGGACAGCATTATTATTCCAGATAGTATTACCTCTGTTGGAGACGCCGCTTTTTACGGCTGCGGTCTGACTGACGTTATTATTCCCAACGGTGTTACAACTATAGGCAGTTCCGCATTTGCTGAAAATAAACTGGCCAGCATTATCATTCCCGATGGCGTTACCACGATTTATTCCGGGGCATTTATGGAAAACCAGCTTACCAGCGTTACTTTTCCTGATAGCCTTACATTTATTGGCGCATTTGCGTTTTCAGACAATTATCGGCTTACCAGTGTTACCTTTCCCGATAGCGTTACCTCTATTGGAAGCAGGGCGTTTTCTGTTGACGACTTCTCCGGTGGTTTTGGTTTAATGCTGACAAGCATTACCATTGGGGCAGATGTGGCGTTAGATAATTCTTTTGGGCTTGGTTTTGAAACTACCTACAATTTCGGTGGCAGACAAGCGGGGACCTATACGCGGCCCAATTACACCAGCAGAACGTGGACAAGACAACCAATAGCCAGCGCCAGGACGAGCCAGCCGGCAACAGGCGCTGTTTCCACCGAAAACCGCGAAACGCTCTCCATCTACACCTGGAATTATTATACTCCCGCTTCGGTAATTCAAAAATTTGAAAGGGAATACGGCGTCCAGGTAGTTGTTGCTGAATATGCCAGCAACGAGGAAATGTATACCAAACTCGCAGTCGGGAATTCCGATTACGATCTGGTATTCCCTTCCCAGGATTATGTCTCAATCATGATCCGACAGAGTATGCTTGAGAAACTCGATAAATCCCTTATAGGAAATAATATTGGGAACATCGATCCTGCGGTGCTGGAAAAGGCCATTTACGATTCCGCGATGGACTATTCGGTTCCTTTCTATTGGGGTGCGGTAGGGATCATCGTGAATAATAGCAGGATTCCCACCTTTGAAAGAAGCTGGAGTATATTCGGCCGCAGCGATCTCAGGAATAGAATGACCATGCTGGACGACATGCGGAGACTCATTGGTTCTGCCTTGGCTTCTTTGGGTTACTCTGTGAATAGCAAAAACCTCACGGAAATCGAAGCTTCCATAAACCTCATTAACACCCAATGGAAGCCGAACCTGACCATGTTTGATTCGGAGAGATTCGGCAAGGGCTATGCCAACGGTGAACACTGGATTGTCCAGGGCCGTGCTGAAGTTGTTTATAGAGAAATCGCCGACAATGCGCAGCTTTTAAGAAATACGGTATTTTTTATTCCCCAAAACAGCCCTGCTTACATCGACAGTATGTGTATCCCCAAAGGAGCAAAAAACAAGGAGCTTGCTTACAAGTTTATTGACTATATCCACCGGCCTGAGATCTATGCTGAATTATGTGATGCCCTCGGTCTTCCCGCTACAGTTAACGTTCCTGCCCGGCAGTATACAGAAGGCCCCTCTTTATATGAGATAGAAGCTCTTGCAGGGAAAGAGCTTTTATACGATATAGGCGATGCCCTGGATCTCTACAACAATGCTTGGTTTAGTTCCATACGGGGCGGTGATTAATACCTGTAAAAGGATGTTTTTATGAAAAAATTTATTATTGCAATGAACGTTAGCTTAATGCTCATTCTTTCCTTTACCGCTTGCGTCAAAGATACCGCCACCATAGCCCAAACTTCGATAGAAGCTGTTGCAAAATATCTTTCTACCACAACTGACGGAGCAGTCAAAGAAAATCCAATACAGCTTGCCATAAAAATAGACTTGCAGAATATGCTTGCGTCTGATAGCGGATGGAAGAAACTTCTTGGCGCAATTAACACAGCGGGTAAATATGTCGCGCTTGACTTGTCAGCCTGTACTATGCCCGGCACGGAATTTGATCCTGATCCCAGTTTTGCGGATGGCAAGAAATTCATCACGTCTTTGGTCTTGCCAGATACTGTAACAAGCATTGCGAAAATAGAAGAAACAAATCCAAATTCCATTTTTCAGCATTTCGTTAATCTTTCTAGTATTCCCATTGGTAAAACCCTTTCGTCCATTGGGGATGGAGCTTTTTGGAACTGCGGACTGACGAGCGTTATTATTCCCAACAATATTACATATATAGGTGATGGTGCTTTTAGCGGTAATAAACTGACAAGCGTTACTATTCCTAACAGTGTTACATACATAGGTAGTTTTGCGTTTAGTGGCAATCAGCTGACAGGCGTTATCATTCCCAACAGCGTTACCAGTATTGGAAGTGGCGCGTTTGTGAACAACCAATTGACCAGCATTACCATTCCCGACAGCCTTACCTCTATTTCTGCCCATACTTTTGCCCATAATCACATGTCTAGTGTTACTATTCCCAATAGTGTTACCTCTATTGGTACCCAAGCTTTTGATTTCAACCAACTGAGTAGCATTACCATTCCCGACAGTGTTATCGTTATTGAAGACGGTAATTTAGCTGATTTTACTGAGGGTTTTACTGGAGCTTTTTCCAATAATCAAATAACTAGCATAAATTTTCCCATTGACCTTTCTGTGATTGGAGCTGGAGCGTTTTTTAATAACCAACTGACTAGCGTTGTCATTCCAGACAGCATTACCTCTATTAGAGCTGGAGCGTTTATGAATAACCAATTAACCAGCATTTCTTTTCCTGACAGCATTACCGTTATTGAGGATTTCGCATTTTTCAACAATCATCTAACCAGCGTAACCATTCCCAACAGTGTTACTAAAATTGGGAATTATGCGTTTACTGATAATCAATTGATTAGTGTTACCATTCCCGGAAATATATTAGATATCGGGTATGGCGCGTTTTCTTTTTTTGAAGATATCTATAGAGATGGCGGTAGGCAAGCCGGAACATATACACGGCCTGATACAAACAGCAGAACGTGGACGAGGCAGTAAAATATGCCATAATACAACAGGAGTCTATTGTATGAAACTTTGTAATCATTTTACTGTTATCGCCTTTTTATCCGTTTTCGCCATTATTACACTTTTTACTAATTGCGAAGTCGTTCCTTCTACACCCATTGACAACCCTACGATATTATCCGGCGGCAATATAGAGTATGGCGACATAAAAGCAACCTGGACGCAGGAAGAAGCCATCGCAAAAGTCAAGCTGGCACTATCGCACCTTTCCACTCAAAGCCAAACATTAAGAAGCCAATACACCGATTGGGAAACACAATTACGCGCTGAACTTAACTCCTATAATAACGATTTTGTATTAAACCAAATTAACTTTGCCAATGGCGTACAATCTAGCGAAAGAGATTTATATAACACATTCCAGGGATATTATTTCAATACCATAAAAACCCGCTCAAGTAGCTATATCGCTGAATTGGTCAATAAAATCAGCAGTTTTGAAAACGGCAGCTCCAATTCTCTATTCAACGCTCAAGTTAAAGCGTTCCAACTGGCGCACTATATGGACACACGATCATATTTAATAAGTTCCGAGTCAGCAGCCAAACAAGCCGAATTTGAAACATTAGCCGCGGATATTGAACGATTGGGTGGCAATCAAAGAATCCCGACAGATAACCTTTACGGAGCAATCGTGGTACTGGAAAACCAATTAAGGATATTTCTTTCCAGAGATTACGGCCCAAATCGTTTGGGTTTAATCCAGCAAATTGAAGACTACGCGCAGTTTAACGGCTGGTCAGATGATTTGAAAGCGTTAGGTTATGATTTGAACAATATACCGTGGTAACACGGTAATAACATTGTTAATATATGAAAAACGTATGTTTTTCAAATTTCAATGATAAGGATGGTTTGGTGATATGAAAAAGAAAATAGTTCTTGGCGTACCTGTAGTGTTACTCTTTGCTTTGTATTTGGCAAGTTGTACTGGTAGTGGCACATCAGCACTTGTGGGTAGATGGATTCCTGAGGAAGGCCAATCTATATCGAGCAATTTTATAGAGAGAAGTGCGGATTTCGCAAAGGATGGAACAGGCATCGGTGACGGTTATAGCTTTACATGGACTGCAGAAAATGGTCGTCTACTGCTACGACTCAGTAGTTCGGGGTTTGCGTACGATTATAAAATATCTGGCTCAACGCTTACTCTTACCGATGATTCTGGAAGAAGTGTAAGATATAAAAAACAATAGAAGCGTTGTATGCCCCCACTACATATAAAAGGACGTTTCATCTATCTGGGTTGATGATTGGCTTATTCCAGCAAATTGAGGACTACGCACAGGTGACAGTCACTGTTTTTAATATCGCTGCGAGACCGCAAAGGAGTCTTTATGAGAAAGTTTAGCATTTTTTTGTTAATGATGGTTTTGTTACTATTATTAGGGATGCAGGTTTTTGGTTTGGATAATCGCATCGATGGTATATGGGTTGACATAAGTGGGGATGAATATCTGTTCAACAATGGTAGCTTAGTTATATCAGGTAAATGGCCTTATACTTATTCCACAAATGGCAATATTTTGTCCATGAAAAGTATAGACATGGACGAAACTTTTGTTTGTATTTATTCTATAGAAGGAGATGTTCTATCTTTTACATGGCCTGATGGTGGTATTTATAAGTTGACTAATAAGTCGAATAAGCAGGCTTTGGTAGGCAGGTGGGTAGAAGCGAGGCGCGGTTGGAAGATGGATTTGCTAAGTGACGGAACCGGGATCTATGATGAACAATATGTAACATGGAAGATTATAGATTACCGCTTATATATTATATCGGTATCTCCTTTCGGCGAAGTTTTTGGAGACAATGGTTCCTTTAATTTTAGTTTTTCAGGATCTGTTCTTGTTCTTGAATCCAATGGTAGGGACGAAAGGTATATAAGACGGTGAGATCATTATTCACAGTAGGGGCGGTTATATCTTTTACAGGTGGCAGTCATTGTTTATTAATTATCGCATTGTTGTTCTTAAGCGAAAATTGCCCTAATTGTTGAAACATTTTCTTTACCTTTTTTACGAAAGAATACTAGTCATCGTCTGAACGTCACCTACAGAATAGATGTCACCAATTTTCCCCAAGTTTCAGCGTAACGAACCTGCAACGCTAATTCTTTGTGGGATAAGTCTTTACGAAAGGTCTGGATAACCGCAATTACCATTTACTACGATGTTCATGAGGTTAATTTTTCCTGGTCTTCTTCTTCCCTCCGTGTCCCTCCGTGTCTTCCCTCCGTGTCCCTCCGTGGTTTTCTTCTTTCTTTTAGCATAGTAAAATTTCACAATATTTTACGATCTTTCCCCGCAAACCCCTTGACAAAATACGTCGATTTAGGCTTAAATCATAGTAAACACATATGTATTATGGGTTTAAAGCAATGCAAGGAGATTTACAATGAAAAGAACACTTATCGGTCTTTTGGCCGCGGGCGCTTTGCTGTTGGCGGTTAATCAAAATGTTGACGCCAGGGCAAGCTCACAACGATCCGGCTCTACCGTTACGGTGGGCGCCACGCCGGTTCCCCACGCGGAACTGCTCAACCTGATACGCGATGACCTCGCGGCGCAGGGGATAACACTGAGGGTAGTGGAATTCACCGACTATGTACAGCCAAATTCGGCGCTGCTCAGCGGAGACCTGGACGCCAACTTCTTCCAGCATATTCCCTATCTGGAATCCAACGCGGAATGGGCGGCGCGGCTTAGCTCCGCTTTTGGGGTGCACGTTGAGCCGTTCGGTCTGTACTCGACGAAGTACAACAACATTGCCGATCTGCCCAACGGCGCGTCCATCGCAATTCCCAACGACCCGTCTAACGGAGGCCGGGCGCTGCTCCTGTTGCAGGCTAACGGGCTTATCACCCTGAGGGACGGCGCCGGCCTGTCAGCCACTGTCCGCGACATAGCCGGCAACCCCAGGAATTTCCGCTTCCAGGAACTTGAGGCCGCCCAGCTCCCCCGCTCTTTGCAAGACGTGGACGCCGCAACAATCAACGGCAACTACGCTCTTGAAGCGGGCTTTAACCCCGTGAGAGATTCGCTTATAATAGAAGGCGCGCAGTCTCCGTATGTTAACATCGTTGTAGTCCAAAAGGGCAGGGAGAATGATCCGAATATCATAGCCCTGAAAAACGCCCTTCTCAGCCAGAAGGTAAAGGACTATATTTTACGGAGCTACGACGGCGGCGTTGTTGCCGTTTTCTAGGGTCTGACTTTAAAAAGCTCCGGCGAATCGTTGCCGCCGGAGCTTCCGCGCCAGGGGGTTGTATTGATCGTTCTCAGAGGAATCACGAAGTCCTACCCCGGCGTAGCGGTTTTACAAAATGTGGAGCTGGAAATCCCGGAAGGTTCAATCTACGGGATCATCGGGAAAAGCGGCGCGGGGAAATCTACCCTGCTGCGAATCATGAGCCTCCTCGAGCCTCCCGACACGGGAGAAGTGTACTATCGAAATGAACGCGTGGACACGCTTCGGGGCCGCCCACTTCTGGAACAACGCAGGAAGATGGGGATGATCTTCCAGAATTTCAACCTGCTTGGATCGCGGAACGCCGCGGCAAATATCGCGTATCCCCTGGAAATCGCGGGGATGAACAAAAAGCAGATCGACAAGCGGGTGGATGAACTTCTGGAGATGGTCGATATTACGGACAAGCGCAAGGCAAGGTTACGCGAACTTTCCGGCGGCCAAAAGCAGCGGGTGGCCATCGCGCGGGCGCTTGCCGCGAATCCGCAAGTGCTTTTTTGCGACGAGGCGACCAGTTCCCTTGACCCGCAGACCACCCGCTCCATTTTATCGCTGATTCGCGATCTGCACCGGCGGCTCTCCATCACGGTTGTGCTTGTCACCCACCAGATGGCCGTCATACACGAGATATGCCAGGAGGTCGCGGTGTTGGAAGCGGGGCTTGTTGCGGAAACCGGAACCGTCGCTTCGGTTTTTGACTCGCCGAAAACAGCCGCCGCCAGGGAGTTGACCCATGCTTAGCGAGACACTGCTGGAAGTACTCTCGATGCTGCCGGAAGCGACCGCCGAAACTGTCTACATGACCTTCGTGTCCACCTTCTTCGCCTGCGTCCTCGGGTTTCCTCTGGGCACCTACCTTTATGTAAGTTCGCCCGCCGGGCTCGCGCCGCGCAAGATCATCTACAACGTGCTCTCGCGCCTTGTAAATCTGTTTCGTTCCCTCCCTTTTATTATCCTGATGATCCTGCTGATTCCCTTTACAAGGCTCATCATCAAAACCAGCATAGGCCCCACGGCGGTCATAATTCCCCTTTCGATTGCCGCCGCGCCTTTTGTCGCGCGGATCGTAGAGGCGGCGCTCGCCGAAGTGGACCAGGGCGTGCTTACCGCGGCCAAGGCCATGGGTTCCACGAATTTTCAGATCATCAGGAAAGTGCTCATTCCCGAAGCCATGCCCGCACTGGTTTCCGGTTTGGCCCTGACCATCATTAACCTGATAGGCTATTCCGCAATGGCGGGGGCGATAGGGGGCCGCGGTTTGGGAGACCTGGCGATTCGTTACGGTTACTACCGTTTCAGGACCGACGTGACTATCGGCGCGGTCATTGTCATCCTTATTCTCGTTGAACTGGTGCAGATCGCCGGCACCGCGATTAGCCGCAGCCTTTTGTCAAAACGCTGAAGGCGTTCAAAAAATCTACACTACAAAAACAGCGTCGTGATGCTGTTGTTTTTCCCGTGGTGGGACGGCATCAAATTACGAAGTTTCTCCGTGAGTTCATTGAAATCCACCGGTTTCCCTATGTGGTCGTCCATGCCGGCCTCAAGGCATCTTTCAATATCGTCGCGGAAGACGTTAGCCGTCATGGCGACAATCCTGACGTTACTGGCCTCCGGAACTTTCATTTGCCTTATTTGCCGCGTCGCCTCATAGCCGTCCATCTCCGGCATCTGCACGTCCATCAGTATAATGTCGTACTTACCGGGGGCTTTTTTAAACATCTGCACCGCTTCCAGGCCGTTCTCGGCGCAGTCAATTTCCAGCAGGGTCGGTTCCAGCAGGGTCTGCACGATCTCACGGTTAATATCCACGTCCTCAACCAGCAGAATATGCCGGCCGGCGAAAATGCCGTCTATATTATTCTGATCTTCTTTTATCTGCTTGCGGTCAATGCTCATGCATTCCTGTATTACGTTCAGGATGTCCGACGGGAACAGGGGCTTTGACAGGAATTTGTCAACGCCCGCCTTTAACGCGTCGGCTTCTATCGAGGTCCATTCAGCCGCCGAGATCATTATTACCACGGATTTTCCCGTAGTCCGTTTCTTTATTTCCGCCGCAAGCTGTATGCCGTCCATGACAGGCATTCTCCAGTCGATAAAGTAAATATGGTAATCGCCGTTACGCACAACAAGTCCAAGCGCTTCTTCCCCGCTCAGGGCGGTAGCGCAGTTGGTTATGCCGAAGTTCTCCGCTATCTCAACGAAATAATCCAGGATGTCCCTGTCATCGTCCACCGCCATAATACGCAAATTGCTGAAATTTACGTCCCGGTCCAAAAGACCTTCGTTTACCTGTGTGCCGCGCGCCGCGTATATGGTAAATGTAAAGGTGGAGCCTTTATTGACTTCGGATTCCACCCATATTGCGCCGCCCATCATTTCAACAACACTTCTCGATATCGCGAGCCCCAGTCCTGTCCCGCCGTATTTGCGCGTCGTACTGGATTCGGCCTGTTCAAAAGACATGAATATGCGCTTTTGCTGTTCTTCGCTCATGCCAATCCCCGTGTCGCTTACGGCAATCTGTATCTGGCAAACGCCGTTTTCCTCTCCCACAAAAGAGGTGTTGAGGCTTATGGAACCTTTTTCCGGCGTAAACTTAACCGCGTTCCCCAGTAAATTCGTAATAACCTGCGCTATCCTCTGATCGTCCCCAATGAGGTACCTGGGAATGTTTTTATCGATGTGTACCGTAAACTTTTGGTGCTTTTCATCCACGCGGAAGTTTACGACATTCACCACGCGCTGAAGCATCTTCTCGAAACTGAACTCCGCCGGGGAGAGTTCAAGCTTGTTGGCTTCGATTTTGGACATATCAAGAATATCGTTTATTACGCCTAACAGATGGTTTGACGCGTCCTCAATTTTCGTAAAGCAATAATCCTTCCGCACAATTTCGGCAGCGGACTTTCCGATTGTAGTCATGCCGATAATCGCGTTCATGGGGGTGCGTATCTCGTGGCTCATATTCGCGAGGAACGCGCTCTTGTGCCTGCTCTCCATGTCGGACCTGGTTTTTGCCCTGTCGATTCTTATCAGTATTATCATCAGCACCGCCGCGAACACGGCGCCCAGCGACCCCAATATCAAAGCCAGTGTCGTGAGGCTTTGATAGAACGGACCTTCCGGCGTGACCAGCCCCAGGTACCAGCCGTTTGAAAGCCTGCGGAAAAAAGTTATGGATTGATTGCCCAGGTAATCCTTCATCGATCCAGCGGAAACATTTTCCCCCCTCGTCATTTGGGGCACATAGATATGGGGAGGAAAAAACGGGTCCCTCGCGTCTATGCTCAGAAAAGGGTCGTTTATATGGGCAAGCACAATTAATTCACGGCTAATCAACATACCCCAGCCGCCGCGGTCAATGGCAGTTTTGACGACACCCTCCCCGATAACGTCAATATTCAGCCGGATACCGACAACGCCAAGACATTTGCCTGGATCATCCATGACGCAGACAGAATATATAAGGATATTATCACCGGAAATTATATCATTATACGCTATCGTTTCCGCTATGCCGCCGTGCGCTTCAACGGCGTTCCGATACCAGGGGCGTTCTGTGGGACTATAGTCTTCCGGGGTATCCCATGTGAAACTTTCCATAAAAACGGGGCCTTCCGGAAAAGTTTCAAGATACCCGAAAAGGCCCTCAAAACTCGGAATAGTATACTCGCTTGCCGTGTAATAATTGGACATACTGTCAAAATAATTCTGTACCACGCCGAGGTCATCCCCGTGTAAGATAAAGCTTTTTACCGTTTCCGCGAAGGCGGCCAAATTCATTTTGGGCTCATTCAGGTCGTTTTCAATCTGGGTCTGCACAAGCAGAATAACGGTTTCCGCGTTTCGTACCAGGTTTCTTCGTATTATGTCGCGTACCAAAATATAGCTTAATACCACCATCGCCAAAAAAGCGAGCGCCGCGAATAGAAGCTGCGTGAAAAGGAGCCGCCTGCTGCCGCTCTCGCCTTTCCGGGTTTCAGAATTTCTAACTTTATCTGTCATGTATTTCTAATTTAGTGATATTTTGGAGTATGTCAAGTATACGCGGCATGATTTTCTAATGCATCAACGAGCCGCCGTCCGCGCGGATAGTGGAACCGGTAATATACTGGCTCTTCTCATCCGCGAGAAAGACGACGCAATAGCCGATGTCGGCGGGGAGGCCTACTCTGCCGGAAAGGAAACCGCCAGGCGGGAAATTCCTGAATTCAAGTCCCTGACGGCTAACGCTTCTCGTGACGGGGCGCTTGTTCGGCGGCAAGGTAATGTGAACGGCGCCGGGGCTCAGGGTATTGACGGTTATGCCGTATTTGCCAAGCGCCAAAGCCGCCTCGCGGGTGAGCATCTTTATGCCGCCCTTGGAGGCCGCGTAAACCGGGTCGAAGCCGGTGGGCCTTTTCCCGTGGATCGAAGACACGTTGATAATGCGGCCGTGTTCCGCCTTTTTGAGGTATGGCAAAGCCTCCTGAGTACAACGCCAGTAGCCCTTCAGGTTAACTTCCATAACCCAATCGTATTCTTCTTCGGTGTATTCGCATAAGAGCCTGTTTGGCTGGTACGCGGCGTCGTTCACGAGGATGTCAAGGCGCCCAAAGGCGTCGTATGCGTCTCTCATCAAGCCGCGTATGCTTTCCCGGCTGCGGACATCGACCTTGACGGCAATCGCCTCGCCGCCGGCCTCCTTGATGAGCCGCATGGTCTCGTTTGCCGGGTTCCGGTGGTACGTCACCGCGACCTTCGCCCCGGCCTCCGCCAGGGCCAGCGCGATCCCCTGGCCTACCCCCGTGGCGGAACCGGTTACCACGGCCGCCTTTCCTTCAATGCTCATCTCACGTCCCCTGCGGCGGATGCATCCTTTTCCTGCCGCTGAAGTAGGAGAGGAGGAAGCCGCCGTCCAGAACGAGGCTGCCGCCGTTGGCCGACGGGCAGTCATCCGACGCGAAGAAGAGCGCAGCGTTCGCAACCTCCTCAAGGGTACACAGGCGCATATTGGCGATACGTTCTTTCGTATGCTCGTAAAGGGGGGAAACGCTGCTTGAGAAGATTTCCTCGTCCCCTTTCATCGGCCCCATGTTTACGATATTGGCCCTGATATTATGGGGCCCCAGGTCCAGAACAATCTCTTTGACCAGCATTTTGAGGGCGCCCTTCGCGAGACTGTAGGCAAAGGCCGCGCCTGAGGGCTTTTCGTCGTGGATGGAGCTGATAAACACGAAGTTTCCCTTCGCGGCCTGCTTCATGGGCTCGGCCGCGGCCTGGGTAAAGAGAAAAGCGCTCTTGGCGTTAATCTCCATCGTCATGTCGAAGGCCTCGTCGCTGCAATCCTCCAGGGTCGCGCGTATCACCTCGTTGTTGTTGTGAACCACCACGTCGAGCCGTCCGTATTTGTCAAGGACGGCGGCGACCGCCGCGTCCACCTCTTTTCTGACGGCCGGATTCGCGTGGACGAGGACGCCCGAATCTTCCGCAAGCAAAGTGGCAAGCGCCGCGGACCGCCTCACGGCAAGCGCTTTGTCAATTCCCTCGGTAAGTGAAGAGGCGCTCACCAAAATGTCCCGAGACACGTTCAGGCACAAGAGTGCGCCTTCGGCCTTAAACCGCTCGGCAATCTCAAGCCCTGTCGGCGACGCCCCGTCGGTGATTAAAACAACTTTGTCTTTCAGTTTCAATTAATGACTCCCAATTTCATTATATAGCCCACCTCGTATTTTTACCACGGAGTTGCACGGAGGTAAACACGGAGTTCACGGAGAAGAAAGAATAACGATTTAGCGTAATTTGCCAGTTGCGCGTCCTCCTCCGTGGTTAATTATTTAATCCTTAAAAAGTAGTATTGAGATACAACATCTATAGATACCTTATGGTATGATGGATATTAGGGACTGTCAACAAAAATAATAGTTCAAACCCTTCAACTCTCTCCAAAGTTTCAAGGCCAGATAGCGAACCGGGGGATCACCTCCAGCATTGGGAGTGGGGCGTTCCCGGCATTGGGAGTGGGTCGTTCCCAGCATTGGGAGTGGATCCACTTCAACATTGTAATAGGGTCAGCTTCAGCATTGGAATAGGGCCAGCTTCCTGTTCTCCTTTGCCGGTAAAAATGGATTATTTTTGCATTTTTTGTTGATTTATTAGAGAAAATAGATATATTATACGTTATAGAGATCAATGCATTGAACCTGATGTCGGTGTTTGGGCAAAAACCTGAACTATCCCAAGTTTGCGCATATTTAGAAGGAGATCTATCATGACTATCGATTTTAATGTGAAAGACGTTATCCACATGATAACGGTCAAGTTTGTCCATGCCTTTTTGCCCAACGCGAAGAAATCATATAACCTTAAAGCTATGCACCAGCCGGAACTGGGCATTCACGAAATCGCCTCAAAAGCGGCGGTTTACAACATCGCTACCAGCCCCAAGGTGATTGAGGAGGGCCTAAAAGCGGGGATTGAACTCATATTCTACCTTGTAGCGGACGGTTTTAAGATCAAAACACCGCTCTTTAACCTGAAGATGTGTATTCCCGGTGAATACAACGGATCGGAGACCAGCTTGACCAACGGAAGCTTCCCGATGGCGCGGCTGCAGCCAAGCATGACTTTACGGAAATACCTCAAGGAAAAGGTCGTGGTTACGTTTGGCGGATTTGACAAGCATGAAGGCTTAATCGCGGAAGCCTATGATGAAGCCACAGGCATCCTGGACGAGGTGATGACCGTCGGGAATCTCCTGACCATCCGCGGTACAGGCATGAAAATCGTAAGCGACGACGAGCACAAGAACCAGGTCGGGGTAAGCTTTAGGGATCACTCAGGCAAATCCGTAAAGGCCGAGATTATCGCGGTGAATGAACCAAAGACATTGAAAGTGATAGTTCCGCCGAAACTGTGCTGTGGGACCTCATACCAAATAGAGGTGGTAACTCAGGGTTCAGCGAAAGGCAGTGGACAATTGCTGAAAAAGCTGCGGACCATGTGCTCGGGATTCAGGCTTGAAGTCGCTTAGATCCCGGAAATTCTCTCACAGGGGCATCGTCTGTGAGAGAATCTTTCTCTCTTCTTCCTTCTTCCCCTCCGTGTCTTCACTCCGTGAAACTCCGTGGTTTATTTTTCTTCTTCCTTCCTCCGTGAAACTCCGTGTCTCTCTGTGGTTTCTTATTCTGAAGTTTATGATTTAGCGCCTGTCAAACAAAATTACACAAACTCTGACTTGTCGGGTTTTTACATGGGGGAAGAGTGCATTTTTGGGTGATTTACGGTAATTAAGCATTAACGGCATAACAAAATGTACGTTTGCGGGAAGAAATCGCGATAAGGCTCGATTTAAAGCATTTCGGCAAGATTTTGGGCATTTTTTATGATAATAAGTTGTTTTTTCTTGGGCATTTTTTTAAGTAATCGTACTAAATTCCAAATTTCGGGTTCAATAAATGTATTAGCTTCATCCGGTGTACTCTTCCCGGTTACAAGATATTCGACAGTGACCCCAAGTACCTGAGCTATTTGTACTGCTTTATCTGCTTTGGGCATAGACGCATCTTCTCGTAGATAATTTTCAATACTTCGGAGTTTGACATTTGCTCTATGAGCCAACTCTTTTTGTTCTAAACCATTGTAATTCAGAGCTTCTCGTAAATTCTCCCTAAAACTCATATTCCCATACTACTTAAATATGGTGGTTTATTTCTTGACAACTGTTAGAATATGTGGTTTATTATTACTATAGCCACCATATTATGTGGTTTAAGACATACAAAAGGTGTCCGTCACCATTTAATTTTTATTTAAAACGACCATGGAAGTCTTGGTTTTTCGCATTTTGCGTCATTCAAAAGGTGAATGTCACCTTTTTTGTTTACAATACGGCTTGTCCGTATAAGGAGTTTTATAATGAAGGTAAAAAAGCACTTGCCGCTGTTTTTAACAATACTTTTGATGTCTAGTTTGTTCCTTTCATGTAATAACGGAACGGTAAACAATAACGATATAACAGACACACTGGAACCTGAAAAAATAGTCCATAAGTATACGAGTGTGTCCGGGGATGATACTTACATACTGGAGATTTTTCAGATAATTGATATAACTGAGACCACAGATGATCCGGTAATGCCCGATTTCTATACTCCAGCTGTGGGAGATACTTATAAACTTACCATTATTAACCCTGATGGCACGACAATAACAAGTGATGGAATTATAACCCCAGGTACAACAACAACGAGTACCGCCGTTTTTAACCTTTCAGGTGGGGAAAGCCTTAAGGCTACGATAAGCAAAGAAGGCAATCTCACGATAATTACTGGAACTATCATCATAAACTCGGCGACAGGAAGTGGAAAGGAACAATTAACCGCTGCTGGGACACTAATGCCGCAAATTGCGGGTACTCCGCCGGTGGTGAGAAGAAGCGGCGGCGGTGGTGGCGGTGGTGGCGGTGGTGGCGGTGGTGGCGGTGGTGGCGGTGGT
>JGI24698J34947_10000776_pt1 | contig 15832 bp, 14 predicted proteins | sample TergutMp193P3_FD_34947 | JGI IMG/M metagenome (IMG submission 34947) | reverse complement strand
ATTCCTGCACGCTCTTGGGGGCAAGGACTATGCAGCGGTAATCGCCGTGGCCGCCGCCCCTGGTTGACTGAAAATAATCGCTCTGCGCCGGGGCAATGGAACCCAGGCCGGGGCCGCCCCGGACTACGTTTACAATTACCGCCGGAACATCCGCGCCCGCTGCATAGGAGATTCCCTCCTGCTTCAGGCTCATGCCGGGGCTGGACGAGCTGGTCATTGACCGCACACCGGCGCAGGACGCGCCGTACACCATATTTATCGCCGCGACTTCGCTTTCCGCCTGAATAAAAATCCGTCCCTTTTCCAGCATGTATTTCGCCATATACGCGATAATCTCGTTCTGCGGCGTAATGGGATAGCCAAAGTACGCGCCGCAGCCCGCCCGTATTGCGCCTTCGGCGATGGCATCGTTGCCTTTCATCAACACTCTTTCGCTGTTCACCTGTTTCTCCTTTACGCGGCGCTAATCTCAAAAACCCGAATGCACACATCCGGGCACACCTCGTAGCAATTCCCGCAGGCTATACATGTATCGTCACGCGCAACTTTTGACGGGTAAGAACCCGACGCGTTGGGTTCCGTGTCAATTCCGAGCGCTTTCACCGGACAGGCGCGGATACACAGGAGGCAGCCCTTGCACAACTCGCGATCTATTTCGACTTTTCCTCGTTTGGCCATTAATTTCCCTCTCACGCTAATTTCATCATCACATTGATGTTGAACACCTCACAATATACCAGAAATAAAACAATTGTACTATACGGGCAAGGGCGAAAATCAGGGCTTGCGTAAGCCGTCAAAAAAAATTTAATCTGNGGTGAAGCCCTGCAAACTGCCAGCAGGATTGCATCAGCTTCAAGCAACACTATTCTTTCATTACGGTGTTCTATGATACGGATCAGTGTAATTAGCAAAGAAGAAGACCTTAATAGAATTTTCGCCCTGTTGTCAACTCAGGAAGATTTTATCATCACCGATACAGGGCATAACGGATATGATGCCATTAAATCAGCGGGCGATTTACATCCCGATATACTAATAATGAACCTCTGGATGGATGATATTAACGGAACAGATATTGCGCCCATTATTAAACGAAAATCGCCGGAGACAAAATTAATTGTCGTAAGTTCGAGCAGTGACGCGGTCTGGATTAAACCGGCACTGCGGGCAGGAATTTCTGGCTTTCTTTTCGGGCAATTCGATACGGAAACATTGGCCAACGCTGTCAGAACCGTGCGCTATGGCGGATACTATTTAAGCAAACCGGAAAAAAACTATGTCTCCCATCTTTTTGGAATAGATTTAATCACAGAGTCCGCGTCCGAAATACGCGCAGCGGAAAACGCGATTCCTCCGGATATATCAGATACAGAACAAAAAATACTCATCCGCATGACCAAAGGTTATTCAGATAAAGAAATTGCCGATGATTTGTGCATTGCGACGGGCACGGTGCGAAATTACCTTGCTGCCATAAAACGCAGGACAGGGCAGAAAACCCGCGTCCAGTTGGCCATATATTCAATCATGCACGGGCTGACAGGCATCCCGCCGGAAAATGAAAAATAATCGGTATTGCAGATAACGCGCATGGTGACGACCGCCAATGCGACACCCATTGACAAAAAATAAAGTCGATTATATACTTGAAAAAGGAGATAAGTATGGAATACAATTTGAGCGGAAAAATTAGTTTGGATGATTTTATTCAGTTCAATAAATTTCATAGCAAGCATAGTTTGGGGATGAAATTTTCGATTATTATTTATTTTGCGTTATTTGTTTTCCTGGGTTTTCAAATTTTTTCCAAATTGAAATCTTCCTCCTTTGAGATATTCAAAATACTTCTTCCATTAATAATAGTTTTGCTATTTATATTATTATTAAAGCTATTTATAATGCCAATAATTATAATGCCAAGAACATATAAACGACATTATAACACAAACAAATTATCGCAATATATTCAAACTATAAATATTAACGATCAATTTATTTCAATAACAACTGAAATAAGCACTGTAAAACTTACCAAGTCAGATATTAATGAAATTAAATATGATAAAGATGCCATTTATATTTATTCGGCGTTAAATATAGGATATATTATTAAAAAGCGATTTCTTGAAAATGAAAACGATTTTGAAGCGATGGTAGATTTTATTAAATTAAACTATGATAAAAAATAATAGGCCGCGCAGTGCCCGGCACGCTTTTTAGGCAAATATGAAATCGGTGTTTATAAAAATTATATTTCCATATTAAATATGAGGTTCACGCTATGAAAACTGAAAAAATGAAACTCGTCCGGGGCGATATTACCCGGCTGGAACTTGACGCTATTGTAAACGCCGCAAACTCAAGCCTTATGGGGGGCGGCGGTGTTGATGGCGCAATACACCGTGCCGCGGGGCCGGCGCTGCTTGAGGAATGTATACGCATAGCCGCCGAAAGGCGGGGCATTCCCGGCGGCCCCTGCCCCGCAGGAGACGCGGTAATGACCGGTGCGGGGAAACTGCCCTGCAAAAAAGTGATTCACACCGTAGGCCCGGTCTGGCACGGCGGCGCTCATGGCGAGGCGGAACTCCTCGCTTCGTGTTACCGGAAAAGCCTCCGCCTCGCGGCTGAGGCAGGGCTTAGCAGCATTGCCTTCCCCAACATCAGCACCGGGGTTTACGGCTATCCAAAAGACAAAGCCGCCGAAATTGCCGTGAAAACGGTACGCGAAACTCTCGCTGAAACGCCCGGCATTGAACAGGTTGTTTTTGTGTGTTTCGATGATGAAAATTTCAGGCTCTATAGCGCGTTGCAATGAATATGCCAAATCTTTCATTCATGGTATAATAATGGGCACAGGCAGGAGGAAGATTATTTGAAGACCGATAAAAACGGCAATACTCCGGCGGGAAACAGGTTTTTGCTGCTAATAGTTTTGCTGCTGTTCAGTATTGGCCGGACTGCGGCACAGTCAGATGAAAAGGCGCGGCTGTTCAGAATAGGCGCAGGGCTGGGTTACTCATTCACCGAATACCGCGAAGATACTGATCTGCCCATAAACAGAAATGTTCATTCGGTATCTTTCGCCATTGACAGCGCTATCGAAACGGGCAATTTTTTTCATTTGATTAATGCCGGATTTTTTACCGGGAAAAGCGATGGGATAGCGACATATCCGTATAGTTTTGTGTGGGATATTCCGTCAGATCCGGACGAGCGGCATTTTGCGTTTTACTCAAAAGAAGATATTTTTACCAGAGTATACGCGCAATACGCGCTGGGCTATCAGGTGTGGGGAAATAAAGCTTTTCCTGGATACGTAGGCGGAGCGCTGCGGGGCGATTTTTATATTATTGACACGCTCAACAACCCCCTGTACAGAAAAATAACCGGAATATTTTCGCTTGGCGTACATGCCGCCCAGAAATGGATCGTCAATGCGAATAACGCTTTTGTTTTAACAGTTGAAGTTCCTTTTTTTGGATATGCGCTTCGCCCGTCGTATATCGGCACTTCGTATCCTATTGAAACAGGGATTACAAGTTTTCATAATCACTGGGCTGTTTTTAGCGAGTTGAAATATCACTATAACATTAATGCATTAATTTCGCTTAATGCCGGTTTTGACTTTGAGTTTTCCCGCATTGAATTTCCGCACCCGGGAAAGGACATGATATTCAATATAAATTTGGGAATAGCTTTTACTTTTCAGGAGAAAAAATGAGGGGAATAAAAATAGCGGTATTATCAGCGCTAATTGCGCTGCTGTCAGGATGCCAAATTTTTTGGGGGGCTGATCCCGCCACTAGCCCGGAAGGAATACTAAAAAGCCTGTGGAAAGATTTTGACGAAATGCATGCGTATCTGGATATAAGGATGAGCAATAATAAAAAATTTAAAAGCTGGGATGATGTGTTGAATAACGAGGAGACGGGATATATAAAGGAATTGTCAAAAGGATTATCCCTGTTCGAGGCCTGCGGAGGCATGCTGGATGAATTGGGGGATCCGCATGTGATTCTGTATGCCCCGGCGAGTAATTTTTACGGTTTTAATACCGATTCCGATCTCATAAAAGAGGGTGTATGGTTCCGCCGAAATGACATCAGAAATTATTATTTGAATGAACGGGGCATCCTTTCATCTGACAGCGGCGGATTTTTTTTATATGGAACATTTGAATCATTCCCTTCTATCGGCTATATTCATATTTCATCATTTTCGAATACCGGCGCGGAAACGGGGTTTCCGAATTGGGTAAAACAAATAGACGGCATTATACAATCTCTCGCGCATACCGACGCAATCGTGTTGGATATTCGCGCTAACAGCGGCGGCTTATTGATAGCCGCAGAATACATCGCTGCCCGTTTTGTTTCCGTGCCAAAAGACTATATCAAGATATGCGTTAAAAACGGGACGGGGCGAAATGATTTTTCCCCCGCGAGAACTTTCTCCGTAAAACCTGCCGGGACAACATATACCAAATATATCGCGCTCCTGACAAACAAAACAACAGTTTCAGCCGCAGAATATTTTACTATGGCCCTGCGGACACAGAGCCATGTAAAACACATGGGAACAGCAACTAGGGGGGCGTTTTCCTCCCGTTATACCCGTTCCATGATAAACGGGTGGCATTATACGATTTCATCTGACAAGGTGATAGATATGGATGATAATTGCTATGAGGGAGTTGGCATAAGGCCGACCGCAGAATTTTTATTATCAGGCGAGTGGGATGAATGGGAGGAAAAAAAGGACTGTCCCGACAGGCAGCTTAATTTGGCCATTGATAAAATCATAGATCAATTGAGTTTATGAAATAAGGAAAATGAAATGAAGGCCGGAAGAAAGATAATGTTTTTTGCAATCATTGCGGCTGCTGTATTTTCAGCCTGCAATGATTCAGCCGATATAACTGACAATAAACCCACTATTGTTAGTGTCAGCGTTGTCCCCGATGATAATGAGAGTCCGACGACCGAACTGATACTCACGCTGAGCGGGGAAATCCCGGGCTTGACTGCCGAAGAAATACATATTATCGCAGATTTTCCGGTGATAAAGGGGGCCTTAGCACAAGAGAAGGATACGGCTATTTATAAACTTCCCATAACTCCCGGAGACTCTGGCTATATTAAAATTGGGCTGTCCCCGTATAGTTTTACCAACTGGAAAATAGAAACCGTTGAAGTGATCGCGGATATTTTTACGCTGGGGCTGACTTCGCGCTTAATCATTACCGGCTACAATGGGCCTGAAGGAGAGTCGGTAGTTATACCTCAGGAGATGAACGGAAGAGCGGTTACAGCCATTGGGAAAATCGCATTTCGGAACAAGAACCTGACCAGCGTTGATATTCCCGACAGCGTTGAATTTATCGGAGATTCTGCATTTGCGTATAACCAACTCACCTGCATTAATCTTCCCAGTAGCGTTGAATTTATCATGGATTCCGCATTTGCGAACAACCAGCTTACCAGTGTTGTTATTCCTCCCGGACTTACCGATATTGCGAGTTCCGTGTTTGAGAACAATCAACTCACCAATATTGATATTCCCGTCGATGTCAAATTCATCAGAGATTTCGCATTTGCAAACAATCAGTTGACCAGTATTGATATTCCCGATGATGTTGAATACCTTTCAGGCTTTAACAGCAACCAACTGACCGATATTCGCATTCCCGACAGCGTTACAACAATCGGCATGGGAGCGTTTAGCAGAAATCAACTGAAGAAGGTTTTTATTCCTGACGGTGTTACCGTTATTGAGGGGAATGCGTTTGCGTATAATCAACTGACCAGCGTTGTTATTCCCAGCCGTATTGATATAATTGAGACGAGCGCGTTTGCGTATAATCAACTGATCAATGTTGATATTCCTGACAGTGTTACCGCTATTGGCGCGAGCGCGTTTGCGTCTAACCAACTGAAAGACATTTATATTCCCCATAATGTTGTCACTATTGGGGCAACTGCGTTTGCGTATAACAGACTGGAGAGTATAGATATACCTGAACCCGTTACTTCTATTGGGGTGGGCGCATTTGCGTATAATCAACTGGAAACTCTTGATATTCCCGATAATGTTGTCACTATTGGGGGGAGCGCGTTTGCGTATAACAAACTGATCAGAATTAACATCTCTGACAGTGTTACAACAATCGGCGTGAGCGCGTTTCGGGGCAACCAATTGGCCGACGTTACTATTCCAGATACTGTTACTATCATTATGGATTCTGCGTTTGTGGAGAACCCCTTGATCAGCGTTACTATCGGGGCAGGAGTTGCGTTCAGGGGCACTCCGTTTGGCAGCGGTTTTGAGCCTTTCTATAACAAGGGTAAAAAGGCGGGAATCTATACCCGCCCGAACCCAACGAGTTCTGACTGGACACGGACAGAACTGCCCGAAGATGACTAACGGGAAGGAAGGTTCATGCCCTGACGCTGACCGCCTATCGCAGGAAAAGGAGAAGTAAAATGCCAACAATTACACAAAATAAGCAGTGGCTCATATACCGTATGTTAAGTGAAGTAAAATCTGCATTTATTATTCTATTAATTTAATTCTTTAAAGCCTCTTAAAATAAATTACTTCCCTTGGAGAATAAGGAGATCCTTCAGGATAACCTGGATAACTTACTAAAGTAAAAATTAAATTATATTGATTTACTCCATAATTATACACAAATGGTTTAAAGATATAACCATATTTTTCTTCAAATATATTTTCAGATAATCCTAAAGAATTCTTAAGTTCATTTTTTGTATACCATCTATCTTTTTCAATACTATAATCTTCAAATTCACTATCTTCATTTTCTAAATAATAATGTGTTGCCACCATAGTAAATAGACCATTATTTGCGGTATAAATTCCTTTTCCTCCACCTGGATTTCTTGTATCATTAAATGTATTGTAAGTCTCATAGTTTCCATTATTAAGCTTTAAATAAAATATCCAACTATCCAATGAAGATATATCAACTTCTTCATACCATGTTCCATTAAGAGCAGTATCAATAGTATTTTCTATTGAATCATCACAGCTGATAATATTTATTCCAAATATTATCATTCCTATTATTATTTTATTAAACATATTTTCTCCTTTAAAATTTATTATACCATAAAATATAATATTATCAATACCTAATATATGATAATTTATATTTCCATATATTCCAGATTTTATTTCGCTTACCGTTTGTTAAGCGAAGTACGCCCTTTATACGCAATAATTAAATAAATAGTTTTATGTATTTTTTTACCTTTGCGTTATCTTTTATCCCTACTGTCTTGTCCAGACATTGTCGCTTCTAGTATATGTTCCCGCGAGTCTGCCACCACTATTATATGTGTTATGAAAAACACTATCAAATGCCCATCCTCCAGGACCGGTGCTGTGGTGGAATGTATTTTCCAGCGTTACATTTGCCCCAATGGTAATGCTGGTCAGGTTGTTACCGTAAAACGCAGTACTCCCGAAAGTGGTAACACTGTCGGGAATAGTAACGTTGGTCAGGTTGTTACTGTAAAACGCACTGCTCCCGATAGCGGTAACGCTGTCGGGGATAATAATGCTGGTCAGTTGTTTATCGGCAAACGTACGTACCCCAACGGAAATGACGCTGTCAGGGATGTTAATGCTTTTTTCACTTCCATAATACCCAATTAACTGTTTCTCATCTTTGCTCATGAGAAGGAAGTCCTTAATAATAAAAGCTGGATTATCTGAAGCAATTGAAAAATTGGTCAAGGGATTATACCCAAATGCATTATGCCCAATCTCGGTAACACTGTTCGGTATGGTAACGCTGTTCAGTTGGTTATCACCAAACGCACCTACCCCAACGGAAATGACGCTGTCAGGGATGTTAATGCTGGTCAGTCGATTCTTGTAAAACGCATAGTCCCCAATGGAGGTAACACTCTTGGGGATGTTAACACTGGCCAGTTGGTTGTCTAAAAATGCTCTGCCCTCAATGGCAGTAACGCTACCAGGGATGTCAACGCCGGTCAGTTGCTTTTGAAAAAATGCAAATTCCCCAATGACAGCAACCGGTTTCTTGTTTATTGAGGCAGGTATTGATATATTTTTCGCTTTTCCTGTATAGCCAGTAATGGTTAAAGTGGCGGATCCGCTGTAGACAAATCCATCGGAAGTGGTTTTGGAAATATCCAAATCACAGGCAACAAAAGAAAAGACGATTATTGACACAATGGCTATAATCCCCATGATTTTGAGAGTGTGTTTCATACAAATGCTCCTTGAATTTTACAGGTGCTTTTTTACCCGTTATATATATTATACCCCTTTCAGCAGGAAAAATCAACTTTTTTATCATTCACCACGTTAAAATATGAATAAATTTGTGACAGTTTTGGGCGTATTTCGTGTAACTCCCGTTATGCGACAAAAGTTGCGATTAATATGTTACGATCACGGCATGAAACACCAGCGGATCGGCTCCGGTGTTGGCAATGCTGTGGCTGGCACCGTCTTTGGTTATCACCGCGTCTCCGGCATTTATCGGCGTATCAATGCCGTTGTCGTTTACGGTTCCGCTGCCCGAAAGTATGAAGAAGTATTCGGCTTCCGACTCGTGGCTGTGATTGCCGATGGAAGCGCCCGGCGGCAGGGTTATCTCCGCCAATAAACGGACATTCTTTTCCTTTTCGCAATCAACCAGATGAGTAAGATGCGCTGAGCCGTCGCCTCCCCGCATTTTCTCTTTAATCTCGTTTCTCATTTCATTACGGCGGATTATCATGATTCCTCCTCCCCTTAGCATGTGCAATTATCAATGTGCAGTTAGCAGTGAATGAAAATATTATACCTGCCTGCCGCGACTTGGCGCTCAATTATACGGCACGGGGTCTGTCTCAATTCCGGTAAGATATTCGTTGACGACCCGCACCAGACATACGTTGAGGTATTCCACTGTGTAATCGCCCACTGTCGCCTGTAGGTGGCTGTTACCGATGCCGCTGTCGTCTGTAAGAAAAATGTACGTTCCGCCGGTCATCAGGGCTTCCTGCCTGAGCAAATACTCGGTTTCAAAATCAATGCCGCTGGATGCCACCGGAATAATGCGTATGCCGTTTTGGGCGGCGGTTTTGACAGAATTAAAATACACGGTTGCGTTTTCCTGCTTGTCATGCGGCGGGGCATCGCATACGTGAAAAATCAACCTGGTCGCGTAAGCGCTGCTCCAATTTTTTTCAACAGCTTCCGACAACGCCTTGTCCACAGCCTCTGGAAAATCCCCGCCGCCGTTTGCCGATTGCTTCGCCAAATTTTGCTGCTGCTGCGCGATATTTGTGGTGAAGTCAAAGTATCGCGTAACATATTGATCGCCTATGTCACGGTAAAAGAGCAGCGCCAAATTGATTGTATAATTGGGATTGTCGCGGGAAATTGCGCCAATAACATCTGATATTTCTTCTTTCAGGTACCTTAATTCATCACCCATAGAGCCAGTGGTATCAATCACAAACATTATGTCCAAAACGGATTGCGCCGCAGCGCGGTTATTCAGCGTAATTTGCATATTGTCCTGCGTATGAACAAAAGTTTGTGTCGATTGGTAAGCGCCGCTGTTTACTTTGACAGTAATACTTTCGCCGCCTAAATCATAATATGGAAACAAATAAGCATTGCCGCGAACATCGGTTTTGGCAGCGAATAATATGTCATCATTAGAGTCATACAGTTCGACTACGGCATCGCCCACAGGAAGCCCGCCGCGCACAGCATTAACCGTAAACATATAGCGGGTCTCAAACCCGAAATAATCAATAAACCGCGAAAAATTATTCCGGCGCTGATTTTCCTCAACATCAGAGTCATCAATAATCTCAAACAGATTCAGATAGAAATTATAATTTTTGATGTCGCTCCACTCTCCGCAGGTCAACTGACCGGCACTGGGTCTGGGCCTGTTCTGGCTGCCGTTTTCCCCTCCGCCAGCCTCCACTGCTCCGCCCCCTCCTTCACTAGGAGGGCTGCCAGGGCTAGGGCTATAATAATCCCCATCGCCGCCCCCGCCACCCGAAGAATATCCACGGGATTCTTCAAGATCGGCGCTCTTAAAACAAGCCGCCAGCGCAAAACTGAATAACAGCGCGAAAATTATTAAAAAAATTCTTCTCATAATATGAGTATACCACGAATTAAGGATAAAAAACAATATTTTTCTGTTACTTTTTAATGCGGCTATTAAAGCGATAAATAAGTCTGGCCTAAATCTTTACGTTTTGCCTTTACAACCGACGGGCAATGCCATCTTTTCCCCTCAAAAATATCTTGTATAGTTAGCAATTGTATTCTCGGGTATTTTACCCCTTGGTATTCATAATACCCCGCGTCATCGGCTTCCTTTGCCATTGCTTTTGTCGGAATTTGCAGCGAAATAAATCCCGCCATTTCTACGCCGCCTTCCCGTTCCAGAACGCCCCTCAGATCGCGTATGTCGCCGGGCTTGATATTCCCGCCCTTTACCGATAAAACCATGCTGCACAGTTTTCCGCTTACCTCAAAATAAATTTTCCCGTCAATGCCCCTGTCGCCGGTTTTTTTATTTGAACAAAACCCGCCCGTTTTTTCAATGGCCCAGTGCTGGAATTGAAACGGGTCTTGTTCAAATAAATATTGCGCCTGTTCATTCGATTGCGGGACGCCTTCTATGGAATAATCTTTTCCCTCATCGAGGCTGTATTTTTTTATGCGCGTGTCCTGTATCAGCCTGACCGAGTGAATCGCGATGTCGCAGCCTATCCACCGCCTGTTGTTCCTGATTGCCGCCTCGATTGTAGTGCCGCAGCCGCAAAACGGGTCAAAAACAACGTCGTTTTCTTTTGAAGCCGATTGGATGATTCGCTCCAATAAGGCAAGCGGCTTCTGGGTTGGATAGCCCAATTTTTCTTTGGAACTATTATTTATTTTATCTATACCCCAAACATCATCAACAGGAGACCCGTATTCCATTGCTTCTTCTATATAACGCCTTATCCGTTTTCCGCCTCCGGCATCGGACATAACATATTTATTTCCATTTTCGTCAATTGACACTTTTTGTTTTCGCTTTTTTATGTATTCGTCTTCACTTTCCCACGGGATCGAAAAACCTGCAAAATGTTCTGAATTGTCCGATTTTGCATAAAATAAAATGACATCATGCCGGCTTTCAAATTTATTTTTGAGTTTTTTATTCCAACCGGAATAATGCCACACTATCTCATTCCTAAATTGTTTTAATCCAAAAATGCCGTCCATAATAATTTTCAAATAATGGCTGGCCGTCGGATCGCAATGCAAAAATATCGAACCGCTTGATTTCAAAATGCGGTGCATTTCTATCAATCTGACAGTCATATACACAAGGTACGCCAGCATTTTTGTATCGGTTGATTTCAGGGCTTGCGCCATGTGATGCCAAAAATGCATTAGATCGGCGTTAATTCCGTATTCCTGCATAATATGGGGAATGTCATACGCCTGCTCCGATTTTTCATAGTCCATTTCCCATGTATCGCAAAAAGCCTCGATTTGTTCTGGGATAGGAAGGCCGGTTGTGTTTTTGTAGAGTAAATTGTAACTTCGGTCGCTGTTGAACGGGGGGTCTAAATAGATTAAATCAACACTTTCCGGGGGCATTTTCTTCATTATGGTAAGGTTGTCCCCATAGAACAGCTTGTTCATAATGACAGTTTACATGAAAATAAATATTTGTCTAGGTAACGCCGAGGATGAGGGAACAATTATCAATGCCCGCAATCTTTCTCTTCTTTTTTCTTTTCCCTTTTTCTCCGTTCTGCCGCTATTGCCTTAGCCGCAAAAAAAATTCAATATATAATTTGAGGTATCAATGAAAAAGATAAAAGAAACCGGGGTAGGAAAATCATTTGCCGTATACCGGATACTGTTATTGGCGCTGATGATTCTGGTGCTACTGATAGCCAGCGTCAGCATCTTCGCCTTGCTCCGCTCACCGAATGCCGTCCCGCTTTTCACGCTTGGCGCTGCGGACACAGGCAGAGCGGGCGGCGGAAACAGTTACGCGCAAACAAACGCGGAAACAAGCGTTTTTAACGGGATTGGACGGCTGAGGATTCCCATTGAAGGACAAGACGGCGCTTTCGCCACAATGATTTTATCCATTGCCTTTCCGTATCCTTCAGGCGATCAGCCTTTTACCGAAGAGCTTGCGTCAAAAATTGTCAATTTCAGAACAATAGCAAGCGATTATTTTTCATCGCTGCCCGCTTCGGCATTTATTGATTTTAACGAGGAAAACGCCAAAGCCGAATTATTGAAACACTACAATGAAATCCTGCGCTTGGGAAAAATTGAGGCCCTGTATTTCAGCGATCTGATGATTTTAGAAGCGCAATCACCGTAAAAATTTTGCTGCGGCTTTATCTTGAATCAGATTGATAATTATCTTATTGTAAAATAGGCAAATCTCAAAACACCTGCGGGGGGGGACATGAAAAAGAACACCTGTATTTTTGTTACGCGCAAAACTATTCCGCTGTTGGCTGCGGTTTTCCTTTTCGCGGTAAATTCATTTATCGCCGCTGACCAGCCGCAGTCGCCGCCGGGCGCGGATGCGGTTCCCGATTTATACGCGCCGAATCTGGCAGGGCCCGGCGGTTTTGTTACCACGAGCGGCGGCGCGCCTGCAAGCGCATTGAATCCCGCTCAGGGAGGGAGCGCCCTCAGAATTGTTTTTGACGCAGGCTATTTGGCAATTCCCGCATTCCCTTCTATGGGCAGGGAAGAAAACGGTTATATGCAATCAATAGAAGCAGGCATGTTATTCCCCACAAAGTACGGCGTGTTTGGCGGCTCTCTGCGTTACATTGGCGGTTTTAAGCCAGATCAATTTGAGTATTTTCCCATTAATCCTACTTTTAGCGGCAATATTTTCGCGGCCAAAGAAGTGTATCCGGGAATGTCTCTTGGCATGGGACTGAATTTCGGCGCTGGCGCAGATTGGACTCTGTCCGCCGATCTTGGCTTTCATTACAATACCGGCGCTAATCTGGGGCCGTTTAAAAATTTCACATGGGCCGTGGTATTGCGCGGTTTGGGAAAAAATTATTTTCCCACTTGGCTTACCCCTATGGCAGGCATATCATTTGATATTGTGCGAATCGAAGGCAAAGACGGAAAAGCCGATCCCTTTGCGGTGAATTTTGCCGGAGACATCGGGTTTCCTTCGCTGTTCTATTTCCCATACACTAACATGATTTTAAAAATGGGACTGAACATAAGCATTGCGGAGCTTGTCAATATTTCAGTTTCATGGCCGGGCGGCTCAGGACTCAATGTAAGGGAGCTTGTTGATAAAAATGTATCGTTTCCGGCAATTCCCTCAGTTGGACTGGGCGTAAATATTATTCTTCCCTCAGGCGGAGAGCGTATCGCCGGAGGGCGGCTGCCTTCAGACGGGGACCTTAAAATTGATACCGCATTCAAGCCCCTGTACGAAGGCGTTACTGCCATTGGCGGCGGAGTAAGCTGGTTCGTGGGAGTGGTTGATAAAAAGCCTCCGGTCATTAGCATTGATTACAATGAACCCGAATATTTTTCGCCTAACCATGACGGCAATGCGGACTATCTGGAAATACCCGTAACAATTACCGATGATCACTATGTTACAAGCTGGCAAGTGGAAATAAGAAATGAAAAAGGCGACGTGGTTCGCGCCATTCAAAACAAAGAACAGCGGCCTGTTTCTTACAGTGCAAAAGATTTCTTCACGCGGCTTTTTGCGGTAAAAACACAGGTTGAAATACCGCCGGCTTTCATCTGGGACGGAATAAATGATGAGGGGAGTCTTGCCCCGGACGGAAAATATTTTTTTACCATTACGGCTGAGGATGATTCGAACAATATCGGAACCAGCCTGGCATATCAAGCGATACTGAAAAACACGCCGCCGGAAATAAGCATTGCGCCAATGAGCGATGCCCAGCGCATATTCAACCCCACGAGCGGAGAAAAAAATTCCCTCACCTTTATCCTGTCCGGTTCTGAAGAAGACGCATGGGAAGGCGGGATATGGAATGCCGCAGGCGAGAAGGTACGGACTTTTGATACGATAAGCGGCCAGCCCGTTCAGCAAATCTGGGACGGAAAAAATGATGAGGGGCAGGTTGCCCAAGACGGCGTATACATTTACCGGATCGGCACGACCGATCTCGCTGGAAATTCGGCAAGCGCCGAGATGAGCAACATCATCCTTGACGCACGGGTAGCCGGAATCTTCCTGACGAGTTCGGCCACGCATATCGCGCCAAAACCGAATCAAGGCCCCAATCTGGTAGATTTTGGCATACGCCTTTCTTTGCTGGAAGGCATTGAAAATTGGAAACTCGAATTGAAAGACGAAAGCGGCGCGGCGCGAAAAACATTCTCCGGCGGGGCGAATATTCCGTCAAGCATGGGATGGAACGGCCTTGATGACAATGGCTCAATCCGCGATGGCGCGTACACGCCGCAACTCACCGTGCGCTACATCAGGGGCGATACGGTAACAACCGCAGCCACTACGGTTACGGTTGATGTAACAGGGCCTGCGCTTTCGCTTACTTACGCGCCCGAATATTTCAGCCCCGATAATGACGGCGATGCTGACGAACTGTTTATCTATCTTTCAGCGCATGATTTATCGCCTGTTGCGGGCTGGACTCTGCAAATCCGCGATCCTGAATCAGGCTCGCTTTTCTACCATGTTGAGGGCAAAGGCAATCCAACGCCTCGGCTGCTATGGAACGGGCGCAGCAACACGAATGAACTCGTTCAGTCCGCCACCGATTACCCGTATACATTCAGCGCCACAGACATTCTGGGCAATGCCAGCTCTATAAACGGAAAAATCGGCGTTGACGTACTGGTAATTCGTGATGGCGACAAACTGCGGATACAGATACCGTCTATTGTGTTCCGCCCGAATTTCGCGGACTTCCTGAATTTGTCCCGGGAAACAGTTGATAACAATCACCGCATAATCAGGCGTATCGCGCAAATACTCAACAAGTTTCGCGATTATAAAGTATTGGTTGAAGGCCACGCCAATCCCACTACGCCGCCGGGTACTGCTGCCCGCGACCGCGAAAACGTTGAACTCAAACGCATCAGCGAAGCCAGGGCCAGGGCTATTGTTGATGAACTGGTACGCAACGGCGTTACGCGCAATCGGCTGTCCTACATAGGCGTTGGCGGCTCCCGCCAGTTAGTTCCCTACAATGACCTTGACAACCGCTGGAAAAATCGGCGCGTGGAATTTATTTTAATTAAGTAAAACAGGGGCCGGAAAATTTTCCGGCCTTGTTGTGTATATACAATAGCGAATTAATCGGAGACGCTCATCATGTCATATACAATGTTATCAATGTCTTTTTTAAAAATTTCCCAGCCGGGATTCACTATCCAGTGGACTCCTTCAAATTCATGCCGGGGTATGCCTTTAAGAATATCTGCGGCTACCGAAAGTTCTATTCCGGCTTCTTTTTGACGAGCCTCATTGATTATTTCAGACCAATTAACGGTCTCGTGCAGGGCAATTTCCCGTATGTCCGCCACATCCTTGCCCGCAAAACGAAAAAGGGCGGTAAGCTTATTGGACAGCATATTGCGGATAGAATCGGTGCGGTAAAAAATATTTGTTTTAACAAATTCCCCAAAATGAGGCGCTACATCATTAACAAAATCCAATTTTAAAACTTCATCAGATTTTTTTTGATACACCTTAAAAGAGACAAAACTATCGCGGCTGATAAAATCTCTTGTATCATCCCATAAAAATCCGTCTTCT
>JGI24698J34947_10000775_pt1 | contig 15837 bp, 11 predicted proteins | sample TergutMp193P3_FD_34947 | JGI IMG/M metagenome (IMG submission 34947) | reverse complement strand
TAAATAAAGACACAAGGGAATTACAGGGAATTGAAGTCCTTCGCCCCGCGGTTTCGCTCATGCAGATTATTCCCCAGTATATAAGGTTTTCTGTTGACAACTCTTCCGGGGACATTGAATTCACAAAGCAATACGCGGCGGAATTGCTTGCCGAACTTAATGAAAAATACACGGCTTACTTTGACACTGAAGCCTATGTCATTTACCCGAGATCCCTTACTGAAAACTGGGAACATTTATTAAACACCAGAATACGCGATACTGTTTTATGGGCATACAGCCAGATGATGCAGGATCTTCACAGACTGATAGTTTATACAGGAGATATTTCCGGCCTTCTTACGGACAGCGATATTGAATGCGCGTATCTTATCGCGGCTGCCGTCCACGAACTGCCACAGGCGCAGGAAAGAATGGTCACGATAGGCAACATTTTAAGAACAGCCGAAGACGGCGCGTTTACCCAAAGAAGGAGACAGGAACTTCTGCGCCATCTTGAACTTCTTGTTTATTCAGATAACGCGCGAATACAGAACAGGTTTAACTCCGCAGAATCTTTGAGAATGAGAAACGCCGAAACTCCCCTGTCCTTTGAGATTCTTTTAAAGGCCTGTTACGACAGAATAGCTTTTTTTTCACAGGCCGTCGAATATATGATAAACGAGCCTGAAATCGATTTAAGCGCGTTACCCGATCTTTACGAAGCTTCCAACCAGGCAAACAACGCCGCTTTCAGGCTGCAGGGCGCGTCCCTTGACAGGCTTGACATTCTTATAAAGGGAAGAATCAGCAAACACAGGCAGCGCTTTATTTTATCTCTTGCGGCGGCTCTTGCCGCGACAGCCCTCGCTTTTATTGTCATAATCGCGACTGTTATTACCATTCGCAGCTCCACCGTAACAATCGGCAAAGTTTTCAAGCGCCTTGATGACAACGATCTTTCCGTCCAGCTTGACTCTTCCTCCGGCGACGAGCTCGGAGAGCTGATGACAGCTCTCGGCGGCTTTCTTGGAAAACTGAACGCGGCTTTCGCGTCATTCAACGGAAACGCGTCAATGGTAACAAACGCCGTATTTGAGCTTTCTTCTTCCGCGAAGGAAATGACAGCTACCGCCAACGAACAGTCCGCGAGCGTTTCTGAAATTGTCAGCACTATGGAAAACAACAAGGATCTGTCGCAGCAGGCCGCGGAAAAAACCGTCGAAGTCGCGCAGCTCGCGGACGAGACGCAGGAATTAAGCCGCCGCGGGGCAAGCATACGCGATGCCAATGAAAACATGATGCTTGATATTCTAAACCAGAACACAAAGATTATCGATATAATAAAAAATCTCGCCGATATGCTTTCACGCATCGACGAATCGATTCAGCTTATTGATACAATCGCCGATCAAACCAAACTTATCGCCTTTAACGCCGCCCTTGAAGCGTCCTCGTCAGGAGAAGCCGGCGCGCGTTTTTCCGTGGTCGCCGGCGAGATACGCCGCTTTGCGGATAACGTCGTGGAGTCCGCCGCGGAAGTCAAGGATAAAATTTCCGAACTGCAGGAAGCGTCGCAGTCCCTTATCACGGAGGCCAACAACGGCTCAAGGGCGATTAAATCAGGATACGAAAGAATGGTTGAACAGAAGGGAATTTTTAAAAACATCGTAGAAGTTTCGCAGAATGTGGCGAACAGATCGCAGCAAATATCCAGCCTCAGCAAACAGCAGGAACTCGCTTCCGCGCAGGTTTTTTCCGCGCTAAAGGAAATATCATCGGGCGTCAACCATTTTGTTTCCGCGACTTCTCTTACATCCGCGACCGTGGAAAAACTGAACAGTATGTCGATAGAACTCAAGGAAACTCTCGCCAAATATAATACGGCAAACAGGAGTAAATCATGACACAGGCCGAAATCCTGAAAAAAATCAAGAGCGATGAATTTGAAGGTGAAAAACTTATCAGCAAATTCCGTTTTGCGATTGCGATTATCTATTCAATAAGCGTAATTTTTTGTTCTGTTCTGAGAAACTACCAGGGCTACGGTTATTTTCCGGCGCGCGCCTACATTTCAAGCAATATCAACACGCTTTACTCGATTTTTATTTTTCTTTTTTTAAGAAGAACCAATTCGGTTCACCGCGCTTTTAAATATGTCTGCGTTTCGCTTGATATGCTTTTTATAAGCGCGAGCATATGGATCGGCTGTACATATCTTGAAACGTGCCCTCCGATTATTTACCTTTCGATATGGGCGCTTTTTTTCAGCGTGTTAATCTGGATCGGGGCGTTCAGATACAGCTTCGCGTGCGCGATTTTTTCCGGTATTTTCGCTGGGGTATGTTACTTCACAGTCGTTTTTATAAACAGAAAAACAATAGACCTTCCCTACTTTTTTATTCTTGACGGAAAAACAATCGACGTATCCTTTCCGCTCTTAAACGAATCGTTCCGCGTTATGGGCATGGTCGTAACGGGCGTAATTACAGCAATCGCCTGCAAGCGCCACTTGAGACTTTTCAACGGCATGATTGAATCCCAGTCAACCGCCGCCGAGACGGCATCCATGACAGTCGAGCGTACCCGCGATATGGCAAAAACGATCCGTAAATCAACAAACGAAATTTTCCTGTCTTCAAAGGCAATTTTTTCAACCGCAAACAACCAGGCCGCCAGCGTTCAGGAAATTGAAAGCACAATAAGCGAAAACACGCATATAGCCGTAGAAATCGCGGAAAAAACATCAAGCGTCGCGTCCATCGCTTCCAAAATGGAAAACGACGTCATTCAGGGTTTTTCGGTACTCCAGCGCAATGTCGATCAGCTTGAAAATATCAAAATAAAAAACGACGGGGTAATTTCCGGAATAGTCGCGCTTGGAAATAAAATCACAAAGATACGCGAAATTGTAAAGTCGATTAACACCATAACGGATCAGACCAAAGTTATAGCGTTTAACGCGGCTCTTGAAGCGGCAAGCGCGGGGGAACGCGGAAAACGTTTCGCTGTTGTCGCAAGCGAAGTAAACAGGCTTGCGGACGACGTCGCTTCCCTTACAAAACAGATACGGGAACAGGTTGAAGAAATACAGAACTCCTCATCGGCGCTTATTATATCAAGCGAAGAAAGCGCCGGCAAAATCAACGAAGGAAACAATTTAATAAGGGAACTTGAGGATATTTTCCGCGAAATACGCTGCGGCGCGGAAATTACGGCAAATCAGGCGCAGACAATTACGGTTTCCACGCAAAAGCAGCAAAAATCCACGGAACAGATCAATTCGGCGATAAGCGATATTTCAAGGGGACTTTCAAATTTTATCCAGTCGACAAGGATCGCCACTTCGTCCGCGCAGGAACTTACGGAGCTGATCGAAAAACTGGACGATCTTTTGACGGAAAAAAAATCGGGGGAACAAGCCTAAAATTTATGGCAATAGACAAAGATAAATATATAAAAAAATTTATTGACGAAGGGCTGGAAAACATCTCCCTTGTCGAAACTCTTGTCTTCGATATCAAAGACGGCATTTCCATAGAAGACGATCTCGCGTCCCTTCTGCGCTGTCTTCACACGCTCAAGGGCACTTCGCGCATGCTTGAGTTCAAGCGTATTGAGGAGTTAAGCCATTCTCTGGAAAGCGTTTTTGCCTCTTTCAGGGAACAGCGGATAGGGCTTTCAGAAAACGCGGTAAAACTCGTCCTCTCCGCGCTGGATTTATTAAAATCGGGATTTGACGTGATTTCCAGTACAAAGGAAGACTCAATCAATATTCAGGAACATATAAAAAATCTGTCGCTGCTTGCGGCTAACGAAGATTATTCCCTTCCCTCCAAAGAAACGCAAAATGAAAGCCAAATTTCCTCTGCTGCGGAAAATATTCCGCCGCAGGAACAAGCGCCGGAAGAAACTTCTTCCGCACCGGCAAATAAAGAAACAAAGAAGGACGCCAAATCGGAAAGCATAAGAATATCCCTTGATAAAATCAACGGAATAATAAAGAGCATCGCTTCCTTACAGTCGCTTGAAATTCAGGCCAAGAGCATTTCGCAGAACAGCGCGCTTCTTAGCGGCATAATAAAAGAATGTTCCCAAATCCTCAAGGAATATAAAAAGCATGACCCTGTTCTTGCCGCGAATTTAAGAAAACTCGAGCGCATGGGGGAGAAACTCAGGTCTACGCTTAAAAATTACGCGATAGACTCGGGCAACTACATAAGGGGCGCTTACGACAGCGTCATCTCCCTTCGCACCCTTCCCCTGTCAACGATTTTTGACAGTTACCCCCGTTATGTGTACCAGTTGTCGCAGGAACTTGGCAAAAAAGTACATTTCAGCATTGAGGGAAAAGAAAACGAAATTGACAAAAACATAATCGAATCTCTTTCGGAAGTTTTTCTTCACATGGCGCGTAACTCGGTCGATCACGGTATTGAAACGCCCCAGGAAAGAATCGCCGCGGGTAAAAAAGAGACAGGAAACATTTCCATTGCCTGCTCGCGCGAAAGCGGCAGCATGAAAATTGTCATAACAGACGACGGACGCGGCATTGATTATGAAGGCATAAAGCGCAAAGTGGTAAACGAAGGCTTTATAACGGAAGCCGCCGCCGCTTCTCTTTCCAGGGAAGAGCTTACCAATTTTATCTTTCACAGCGGTTTTTCCACGTCGCGCGGCGTAAACAGCGTCTCAGGAAGAGGCGTCGGCATGGATGTGGTGCGCGAAATTATCGAATCCCTTAAAGGCAGCATAATGGTTGACAGCGTATGGACAAAGGGAACAACTTTTACCATTATAGTTCCCCTTTCAATAGCGGCCCTTATGGGTTTCCCTGTTGAATGCGGAGAAATGAAATTTATTATACCCGCAAATTTTGTAGACAACATTCTTCTTATAAACAGGGAAGATATTATCACCGTGGTTGACCGTCCGGAAATTAGATACAACGATAGAATAATAAAACTTTTTTATTTAAGCCAGATTTTACAGATAAAAACCGGCGCTCAAATATCCGATACGATTTTTGTCGTCATCATAAGGGCATACGACGATATTGCCGCTCTCGCGGTAGACAACATCGACAGCATGAGGTCTGTTATATTAAAAACTATGCCCGCCTTTATGGAAAATATGCATATTTTTTCAGGCATCGTTCTTAACGAAGATTACGAAATGGTAAGCGTATTGCACGTTCCTACTGTTATGAAAATGGCAAAGCGCATAAAAACCATAGATATAAAAACGCGGAATGTCGAGTCTGAAAGCCAGCGAAAATCCATTCTTGTAGTAGATGATTCTCTTCCAACCCGCGAAATTGAAAGTGAAATTCTGGCTTCTGAAGGCTACATGGTAGACACAGCGGCGGACGGGGCCCAGGCTTTTAAAGCCGCAAGGGGCAAACATTACGATCTTATCTGCACGGATTTAAATATGCCCGTAATGGACGGCTTTATGCTTATCGAAAACTTAAGGAAAAACGAAGAGCTGTCAGACATACCTGTCATTGTTATTTCATCAATCGCTAACGAGAAGGAGCAGGAACGCGCCCTCTCGCTCGGCGCGTCAAAGTACATTGTTAAAAATTCTTTTAACAACCATAATTTGCTTGAAGCCGTAAACGACTTAATCGGAAACACGCAAAGGATGCGGGCGGGAGGAACAAATGAGTGAATCAAAACGTATTCTAATCATGGAAGATTCCGACATATTCGCCGATATGCTTTGCGGGTTATTCGATACAGGCCAATATACTCTCCAGCGGGCGGTTAACGGTTTTGAGGGAATTAAAAAAGTATACAGCTTTATGCCCCATCTTATAATCACGGACGTAGAAATGCCACTTTTCAAAGGTTATCAGGTAACGCGGCTGTTAAAGTCGCGCAAAAATACAAAATCAATCCCGATAATCATGTTCACATCCCTGGAAGAGACAAAAGATAAATTCTGGGGAAACCAGGCGGGAGCCGATATTTACATTGAAAAATCTCCTGATAATTTCCAGCTTCTGATTTCCACCGTAGAAAATATTCTTTACGCGGAGTCCAATATTGATTTTTCCGCGATAGAAAGGGAAGCCAGAAAAATAAACGACGATTCCATTATCGAAATTGTAAACAACCTCCTTGACAACAAACTCTTTCAGACAACAGTTATCGGGCTCCTTACGGAATTGTCAAGCAAGGTACACTCGATAGACATGGTAGCTTCCGGTATTTTTGATCTTCTTCACACTATCTGCGAAGCGGAAATTATTATTATGTTTATACGCGGGGCCAACAGGTCCCTGTATGCTTATACCGCAAACTTTGGAAAATTTACAAAGGAAATTACAGATAACTTTTACGGGATATGTATGCGCGACTTCGGCAATCTTTTCCCGGAATTTAATATTTTGACGGAAAACACAAGGGATTTTCATCCTTCGGGATCGAATACAAAAAAAATTCTGTCTTATATCACAATCCCGCTTAAAATCGCAGGCGATAATTTCGCTTCCCTGCATATCGCCAATTCCATAAACGAATACTTCACCCCGTCCGTCATGGAAAACATCAGCGTGTTTGCCGGGGCCGCGTCCCCCGTTATCGCGAACGCGCTTTCCATGCACGAACTTGCCCTTCTTCAAAAAAACACGCGCACGGCTTTTGCCCGTTATGTGCCAGCCGACGTAATGGACGAAATAATAAACGAATCAAACAAAAAAGCCAGTATCAGCGAAAACAGAAATATCTCGGTCCTTTTCAGCGACATAAGGGATTTTACAAATATTTCGGAATATTCGCAGGCGCAGAACGTCGTCGATTTTCTAAACTCCTATTTCGCGAAAATGGGAAACATTATAATTGCCGAAAACGGCCATATAGATAAATTTATCGGGGACGCGATTATGGCCGTATTCGGGGCTTTTCAAAACCAGGACAATTCGCAGGAAAACGCGATACGCGCCGCCGTAAAAATGCTTGCCGCGATAGACGATATAAACAAAACGCAGACAATAAAGCCGGGGCAAAAAATTGAAATCGGAATCGGAATAAACTGCGGCGAGTGTATTTTGGGAAACATCGGCTTTCAAAATAAAATGGATTATACGATAATCGGCGATACCGTCAACCTTGCCTCGCGCATTGAAAGCCTTACCAAGCTCTACCGCCACCCGCTTATCGTTTCCGAATACGTTTACGACGCGGTAAAGGACAATTTTCTTTTACGGAAAATCGACAATGTGCGCGTCAAGGGAAAGGAAAAAACCGCGGGGCTTTACGCTGTTTATTCCGGCTTTTACGGGCAGGACGGCGGCAAACTGCGTTCGGGAGAAAGGGCGGATATCCCCATTGTCCCCTCTCTTTTGTTAAACCGCGAAACACTTGTTAATTACAACAAGGGCCTTCAGGTTTTTTATATGCGCCAGTGGAAACTGGCCGAAGAATACTTTTCCAAGGCGCTGGAAACGGACGAGAAAGACTTTCTCTGTTCTGTTTATCTTGAACGTTCCCGCAGTTTTGCGAACACGCCGCCCGGCGAAAATTGGGACGGCGTTATTACTTTTTCAGAAAAATAAGTAAAAGCAGGAGATATTGTATGACAAGTAACGAAATAAGAGAAAAAATTAAATGTGATGAATGCTACGGGGAAAAACTGATAAACAAATTCCGTTTTGCCATCGCGCTGATTTTTGTGATAAGCGTATTTTTGGTTTCCATAATCAGAAACGCGGACGGTTACGGTTATTTTCCTCTGCGCGCCTATATCTTCCCTGTTGTTTTTTTGGCGTATTCCTGCTTATTATTTTTCTACCTGCGTAAAAAAGAAACGCTCTCATCGATGTTCAAATATTTTTGCGTAACTTTTGACATGGTAGTCATCAGCGCCGCCATCTGGGAAGGCTGCACATACCCTGATTCGTCTCCTCCCGTGCCGTTCCTTTCAATACAGGCTCTCTTTTACATTGTTCTTATCATGGCCGGCTCTTTCAGGTACAGCGTCCGCTGCGCGTCTTTTTCCGGCATTTTTGCCGGCGTATGTTACCTTGTCGTCGTTTTCGCGAATAAAAAAGTACTGGATTTACCGTATTTTTTCATCCTTGCCGACAGGCAGATTCCGGTCAGGTTTCCTATTTACAACGAAATATTCCGCGTGATTTCTATGGCTGTAGCGGGCGCGATTTCCAGTATTGCCTGCAAAAGGCATCTTGCGCTTTTTAACAATATGATAGAATCGCAAACCGATGCCGCCGCCTCGGCTTCCGAGACTGTAAATAAAACGCGCACGATGGCGAAGACAATTCAAAAATCAACCGATGAAATATTCCTGTCGTCAAAAGACATTTTTTCCACCGCCAACAACCAGGCGGCAAGCATTCAGGAAATTGAAAGCACGATAAACGAAAACACGCAGATAGCCTGCGACATTTCAGATAAAACGTCCAGCGTGGCCACAATCGCGTCAAAGATGGAAAACGATGTCATTCACGGATTTTCCATCCTTGAACGCAATGTTGATCAGCTCGAAGACATCAAGAAAAAAAATGACGGCGTAATTTCCGGCATCATCACGCTTGGAAATAAAATTTCAAAAATACGCGACATTGTAAAAAATATAAACACAATTACCGATCAGACAAAGGTAATAGCGTTTAACGCGGCTCTTGAAGCGGCAAGCGCGGGGGACAGGGGCAGGCGTTTCTCTGTTGTGGCAAGCGAAGTTAACCGCCTTGCGGACGATATCGCCTCCCTTACAAGGCAGATACGCGAGCATGTTGAGGAGATACAAAACTCTTCCTCGTCCCTTATAATTTCAAGCGAAGAAAGCGCGGATAAAATAACCGAAGGAAATAATCTGATAAAGGAACTTGAGGATATTTTCCGCGAAATCCGAAGCGGGGCGGAAATAACCGCAAATCAGGCGCAGACTATTACAGTCTTCACGCAGAAACAGCAAAAATCGACAGAACAGATAAATATAGCCATCGTCGATATTTCAAGGGGACTTTCCAATTTTATACAGTCAACAAGAGTCGCCACCTCTTGCGCCGGGGAACTTACCGCAATGATCCAGCAGCTTGACGAACTTTTAGCGAAAAAAACCGCGGGAGGAGAGTAAAGATTCCATTATGCGCAATATAGAAAAGAGATTATCAGTATCAGCCTTTCTTTTTTTTACAGCTCTTTCGATATTCGCGCGCGAGATTACGGTAAGGGTCATAGATTCCGATCTTGACCTTCCGCTTGAAGGAGCCGTGATCCGGGGATCGGACGGCGGCGAGTATATCTGCGATGAAGACGGAAGGGCCGTAATACAGGTTCCGGACTCAAGGCAATCCGCCGTGCAGGCCGCCTATCCCGGTTATGAAACGGGCAGGATTGTGATTCCGGTTACAGGCGATTCTTTTACAATCGCGCTTCGCCTTTCCGGCGTTATGCAGGGAAGGGAACTGGTAATTGAAGCGTCAAGGCCGGGCGCTAACGAAACCCAAACAGGCCGCAGTATCGCGGTCGGCGAAAAGGAAATCGCCCAAACCGCTGAAATCGGCATCATCGAAGACGTGATGAGTACAATAAAACTTCTTCCGGGCGTAAACTATTCAGGCTTATTTAACGCGCAGCCGAGTATCCGGGGCGGCCATCCTGGAGACATGAGCGCGTCCCTGGACGGCTTTTACGTCAACAACCCGTACCACTGGGGCGGCGGTTTTTCAATTTTCGATCCGCGTATGGTACAAAGCGCGCAGCTTTCCCACGGCGTTTTTTCCGTCCGTTACGGGCATACCATTTCCGGCTTGCTTGAAATAACGGCCAAAAAGCCGTCCGCGGCGGAAACCCAGTTTGAGCTTGGAGCCAACACAAGCGCGGCAAATTTCAACCTTTCCCTTCCTTTCAAAAAAGGCGGCGTTCTTTTTATGGGCCGCATTACATACTACGATCCTGTTATCGCTTTGGCAAAAGAGCTTTCCAAAACAATTCCGGAACTGGAAGTTATTAATTTTATAAGGACAGCGCCCTATATCAGATCAGGGGCCGTAAGCGGGAACTACCGTTTCACAGACAGCCTGGAAATTTCCGCGACAGGTTTCTGGGGCATGGACGGCACTGGCGCGTATTATTTAAATTCCAGCCGGACAGATTCTCTTAACAGCGATACAACGGCTGACATTGATTATGTGAATTTCCAGGGCTTTCTTACAAGCTCCCTTGTCTGGAATCCCCGCGCCGATATGCTTTTAAAATTTTCCCTGGGAGCCGGGTATGAAGACTCTAACATCAACGGACAGATGAGCTACGAAATCCACAACAAAAAATTCTCGCAGGCTTTCATCGACGAATATTCCTATTTGCTGTTTAAACAGGATCCTGAAAAATACCAGTTTTCCCAGGACAGGTTCATAGATCATTCTGATCTTCTTTTCAACGCGCAGGCAAGAGTTGATTATGACTGGGAGTTATCTAACGACCTTCTTGTTGCCGCCGGAATTCAGGAAATGTATTCGCTCAGCAGATCCGCAGGCAATCAGGGGATGTCATACGATGTAAACTTAGGCAGCCTTCCGGAATCTGATAAAGAAAAAATTAAAAATTATCTTAATCCATTACCATTACCGAACTCGTTTTTTAATTCCCTTATTATCGGAATGCCGGTAGTTTATTCTCCCGATTCACGAAACAACCTGTTATCGTCTTCCGCCTATATTCTGGGAGAATACAGCCTGTTTTCAGGCCGCCTGAAAATGGAGCTTGGCATCCGCATGGATCACTTTGTTCTTTTCGGCGAAGGTTTCACTTTAAAAAGCGACCCCGTAATAAACCCGAGGCTAAACATTGATTTTAACATTTTAAAAAACGCGGGCGCTCTTCTTTCGCTTGATCTTTCGGCGGGTTCAGGTCTTTTTTCATCCGTTAACAGCAACATCTTCGACGCGGAAGCGAAATACGGCATCGACTATATGAAACCGAACCGTTCATGGACATCTGTTCTCGGCATAAGGTTTGAATTCCCCGAATCGTTAAGCCTAAACATTGAGGGCTATTATAAATATATTTTTGACCGTATGTACGTTCCGGTAGGCCTGGGCACTGATATCAACGTGGATCCAAAGTTTGACGGCGAAGGAAGAGTATGGGGCATTGATATAATGCTGCGCAAGATTCAATCCCGTTTCTGGGACGGCTGGCTCTCCTATTCATACAACTGGACTAATTACCGCGACCCCGGCGGCAAAAGAGGCGTATTGGGCTACGACGGCGGAAACCGGGGCGGCGACTGGTACTTCCCGTCGTTCCACAGGTTCCACAACCTTAACCTTGTCTTTAACATAAGGCCTGTTCAGTCCGTAAACATCTATATCCGCTTCGGGCTTGCTTCCGGCATACAGTTATCGCGCCGCACGGGAGACGGGCCGAAAAGTTATCCCATCCTGATCTACGACAGGAACAATCCCGCCGACAGTTACTTTATCGAAAAATATTACTGGCCTTCCGTTGCCGACGAAACAAACCGCACTACCCCGTCGCTCCCGATGGATGTTAAACTTTCAATACTGGGAAACAACAGGAACGGAAAAACAAGGTATGAAGTTTATGTGGCGCTTGAGAACGTGCTTTCCCTTCTTTACACCGCGGAGGGGAACACGAGCTTTAACCAGTATACGGGCGAGGTTGACACGGGAAGCAGCAGCGCAAGATATGAAATACCTATTCCTATTCCATCTTTTGGATTTAAGATAAGCTATTAAAGGGGCAGCTATGAAAAATATTTTTAAATTGAAATTTTTATTTACCTTCGCCGCGCTTGTTTTATTTTCAGGATGTGTTTCGCTCATGGAAAAGGCGGGACAGTTTATCGACGGCAGCGCGTTAGCGCAGAAGACAACCGCCCTTTACCGCTCTTCCGAAACAGGCGTGGAAATTTCCGTAGTAGAAAACAAAAACGGCGAAAGAGCCGTAATAATCGCGTCGTCGAAATTTCCAATGATGAAAATCCGCGCTTCCATTCCTGACGAGGAGGGGAATTTTTTCCCTATCTCGCTTGAATACCTTGCCGGAAGCCTCCACGGCTGGAACGAATACACGCTTGAACTTTTGGGGACAGGCAGCCTTGAGCTTGGCGAAAACTCGGGCCGCGTAACAATCGGGGAAATTGAGCCTGTGGAAATAACTGCCGGCCGTATTCACCGCTACGACACCCGCATAACAGGATCCCAGGCGCTGACGGCCCTGCGCAACAGGCGGGAACGCGTTACCGCGTTAGCCGAATGGATGGTTTCTCTTGACGGCCCCTCGGGAATCGATATAAAGGAATTTGAAAAATACTGGCAGCCTGTTCTGTTTCCGGAAACTGTTTCAGGAAACAGAAGGCCCGAAGGCTGGCTGTACGAAGGGGATATATTTAAAAGGGCGGAAGATATACGCTGGAACACAGGATATACACAGCGCGTATTTCCGGAAGAACTATGGCCTGTACGGGACTCGGCGACATTGTTCAGGGATTGGGAAGAAGCCCTTTCCTGGATATATCTGGAATATGAATGGAAAAATATCGCCGGACTGTTTTCCGGCGAAATAATTTTGGATAAAATAAGGTAGGGTGATTATTTATGGAAACTTCTTCTTTTTCGGTACTGGAACTTTTCAGACTCGGGGGCATTTTCATGTGGCCCCTGCTTTTCTTTTCCGTCGCGACAGTCGCGATCTCGATTGAACGCGCCGTCTATATTTTTTACCATAACCTGCGCGTAGACGACATCGCCTTGCGTCTTGGCGGCTTCGTAGAAAAAGGCTGCTATAATGAAGCCGCCGAATATCTTTCAACACTGACAAAGCGGCGCATGGGCGCGCGTATTCTTCTCGCGCTTATAAACCGTTCCAGTCCGGGACCGAATTTTTCGGAACACCGCGCCGAACGCGCCGCCGAAACCGAGGCGATGAACTGCATCAACTCCCTTGAAAACGGCTTTAACTTTCTCACTGCCCTCGGCTCCCTGTCGCCGCTGACGGGCTTTTTAGGCACGGTCTCCGGAATGATCGGCGCGTTCCGCTCAATTGCCGAAGCTACGGAAGTAAACGCGCAGATTGTCGCGAACGGCATTTACGAGGCGCTCATCACGACAGTATTCGGCCTTGTAATCGCCATTATCGCAATGGTTTTTCATTCTATCTTCAGCCACATTGTCGATAAGTTCGCGGCCAGAATAGAAAGCGCCTGTTCGGATTTAATCGTACAGCTTTCAAGCAAACAGCCTGCCGGCATACAACCCGCGGACGAAGGAACAAAATGAAAATCAAGCGCCCAAAGAGGCATTCTTTTCTTGATTCCAGCGCCGCAAGCGACGTCGCCTTTCTCTTGATAATTTATTTTATAGTTATCGCCGGCTTTAACGTCAACAAAGGTTTTTTAATGAACCTTCCCGGAAAAGATTCTCAAAGGCTGATATTGAGGGAAGACCTTCTGCGTTTTGAGATGGACGAGGAAGGAAGAATTGTCCGCGAAGGCGGTATTTTAAGCGCCGCTGTCGCCAAAAATTTAATTCAGGACGCGCAAAGGGACAACCCAAATATCGCCGTTATCATCACCATAGACGGCCAGGCTCACTGGCAGAATGTCGTGTCATTTGTGGAACTTGCGCAGGATTGTAAAATAGATTCATTTTCTTTTTCAATGAAAAGGGAAGAACAATGAATCTGAGGCGAAAAAAGAAAAGTTTTTTTATTCCGCTTAATTCCATGTCCGACGTGGCGTTCCTGCTTTTAATTTTCATCATGATAGTGGCGCTGATAAATTACAGGAAGGAAGTAAAAATCGAGTACCCCGAGGCGAAGACCGCGCAGAGGACCAGCGCGGAAAAAAATCTGGAAGTATGGATAGACAGGGAAGGCGAAATATACCTTGACGGAGATCTGTCAGGTTACGACGTTTTGGAAAGGAAAATAGCGGAACTTTATGTAAACGCGCCTGATACAAGGGTGCATATTATCGCCGACCGTAACACTCCCTATGAAAAAATAAACAGCGTTTTGGAAATCTTTCAGATTTTACAGTACCGTGTCGTAAGTTTTGTGGTAAAAAACAATGAATGAAAAGATATTAAGGTTTACAGTTTTTATTGCCGCGGCTGTCTTGCACCTGCTTGTAATTTTTTTCTTTGTATTTGATACGCAAAGAAATATACAGGCCGAAGACGAAAGCGCAAGAATGATGAAACTGACGGACATTGACGAACTGCCGCCGCCTCCCGATCCTGAAATTCCCCAGGTCGAAGCGATTGCGGAGTCAATGATAGAGACCGACACGCCTCCCGTTCAGGAAGTAGTCGCGGCCGGAACCATTATTAATGAACAGCAGGAAGTTTATCTGCAAGCGCACCAGGTTTCCACTACTCCCCAATTTAATTTTAACGAGATTTTAGCCGATCTTGTCTATCCGCCTATAGCCCATCGCACCGGCATTGAAGGCATGGTATATCTTGATTTATTCGTTGATCGCGCAGGCGTCGTACAGAGAGTTATTATTTTACGCGAAGAACCCGAAGGCAGGGGTTTTGGCGAAGCGGCTGCCAGGGTATTTACAGGCAGAAAAGGAATTCCCGCCACCGCAAACGGAGAACCCGTCTCCTGCCGTTACCGCTTCCCCGTAAGATTTAGCTTAAAGTAAAAAAAATCACGCGGAGCTGTTTTCAGTAAATCAGCATCGCGTCCCCGTAGCTGAAAAAGCGGTACTCTTCGCGGACGGCTTCGGCGTAACTTTCCAGTATCAGCTCCCTGCCGGCAAAAGCGCAGACCAGCATCAACAGCGTCGAAAGCGGGGTGTGGAAATTTGTAAAAAGAGCGCCGGCAGTTTTAAATTTGTAGCCGGGGTAAATAAAAATCGACGTATTCTGCCTGCCCCGCTTAAGTTTCCCGCCGCAAAACGCGCTTTCAAGTGCGCGCAGGCTCGTTGTCCCGACAGCGATTATCTTTCTATTCCCCGCCATCGCCTCTTCTATAGCGGCCGCGTTTTCATCTGTAATAAAAAAACTCTCTTCGTGCATGACGTGATCCTCGACATTTTCAGCGCGCACGGGCAAAAAAGTGCCAAGACCTACATTCAAAGTAACAAACGCGCTTGCTATTCCACGCCTTTTAAGAGCGTCCAAAAGCTCATTCGTAAAATGAAGTCCCGCAGTCGGGCAGGCCGCCGATCCTGTCTGTTTCGCGTAAACAGTCTGATAACGCTCGCTGTCCCGCGGATTGTCTTTCCGTTTTATGTACGGCGGAAGCGGAACAGAGCCGTTTTTTTCAAACCAGTCTTCCGCCAGCTCTTTATCAAACTCAAGCAGAACATAGTCTCCCTCAAGGCCTTGAACTACAGCCTTGGCCGTCTGCCTTCCAGCGCCGTCAAAAAAAGTAAAAACGCTTCCGGCTTTTTTACGGCGCGCGCGCTTTACAAGCGTCTTCCACAAAAGCCCGCCCTTCCTTTCTTCCAAAAAAAGAAATTCAGTTTCCGCGCCCGTTTCGCTCTTTGCGCGTACTCTCGCCTTTCGCACCCTTGTATCGTTAAAAACCAGCAGGGGAGCTTCTCCGCGCGGGCTTAAAAACTTTTCTTCGCAAAGTATATCCGCAAGCTCCGTTACCGTCCTGTGATCGCGTTTTCCCGTTACGCGATCCAGCGTCATAAGGCGGCTTTGTCCGCGTTTTTCCGCCGGATACTGCGCTATAAGCCGCTGCGGAAGATCAAAATTAAAATCGCCTGTTTTCATTATTCGAAAAGGGAGCCTTCGCCGGCAGCCGCCGCGTTAGGCGCAATTCCCAAATGGCCGTACGCAAGGCCTGTCACTACCCTCCCCCGCGGCGTGCGCTGCAAAAGACCCGCCTGTATCAGGTACGGCTC
>JGI24698J34947_10000771_pt1 | contig 15860 bp, 13 predicted proteins | sample TergutMp193P3_FD_34947 | JGI IMG/M metagenome (IMG submission 34947) | reverse complement strand
GAAATAGAATTTGTATGTTTGATTTTGACATTGAGCAATTGTACATACTCTTTGATTATAATATATATCCTGACAGCGAGATCATGCACTATTTATATTTAATTAATGACAATTATTTTAGTAGTGGAATTACTACAGCTTTCGGCATATCTGATCTTGTTTCTTTGGATGATAAAAGAATAATTTATCGGTTTATCTTAAACTGGATTGATCGTACAAAAGGAATTAGTGATATTGCAGATATAAAATATTATGAAACAAGAGAGGGTGATATTATTATTTATCAGACTTATAATACAAATATTAGTGATAAATAGATCGGTATTGCAGGAAATATTCAACGGAAAAATAACAAACGGCTTATTCTTTTCTGTAAAAAAGAATAATTCCCCCTTACGTGTTTTCCTTCAGTTCTTTCATTTCGCGCATGGTGCGCAGTTTCCAGATGGCTTTTTCCTGGATTTGACGGACGCGCTCGCGGGTGATCCCCAGATACTTTCCGGTCTCTTCAAGGGTCAGGGGGTTCTCGCCTGTCAGGCCGAAGCGGAGCTGGATTATTTTCATTTCCCTGTCGGATAACTGAGAGAGGATGTCGCCCATTGTTTCCTGCAACGTCATCGAAAAAACCATTTCAAAAGGCTCCGCCATGTTGTCGTCTTTTATCAGATCCGCCAAGCGGGTTAAATTTCCGTCGTCTACAATGGTGTCAAGGCTCGTCGTCTCCTGGGACAGTTTTACAATTTCCTTCACCTTTGAAACGGGAACTCCAAGATATTCGGAGAGCTCTTCGTCTTTCGGGTCGCGCCCCAGATCCTGCGTTAGCTGTTTTGCCACATAGTAGCACTTTTTGATCGTGTTCAGCATGTGGATGGGTATGCGGATAACGCGCCCCTTGTCCGCTATGCTCTTGATAATCGCCTGCCTTATCCACCACGTTCCGTAGGTTGAAAAACGGCAGCCCCTTGTGTAGTCGAAACGTTCAACCGCTTCGATAAGGCCGATGTTTCCCTCGTCAATAAGGTCAAGAAGTGAAAGGCCCCGGTGCTGGTAGTTTTTTGCAATTGACACGACAAGGCGCAGGTTTGAGTTTATCATTTTGTTTTTGAAGAAAAGAAGGGCGCGATCCAGGGCGGCTTTTTCGCTGTTGTAGTCGGCTTCGCTTTTTTTATCTTTTTCCGCCTCAAGTTCCTTCAGCTTGCCCCTCAGGCTGATAATTTTTTCGCCTATATTCTGCTCTTCCTGAATCGTCAAAAGCGGGAATCTTGATATCTGCCTGAAATACAACGCCAGCGGATCGGATTCTTTGTGCGCCTTTACTTTCTTGTGGTTTTTATCCAGATGTTTCCTGGGTCTTTTCCCGATTTTCTCGATTCCAATCTCCATATATTACCTCTTAAGTCCTTGCGTTGCTTGCGGCTCTGGGAGCCTTAGCCGGATCAATTGGAGTGTCTCCGCGGAACACCATGAAAAAAAGCTGAGGCCTTTCCGATACGGCATTGACTCCCAATTTTCCAACTTCCATTCCCGGAGTAATAGTGTCTCCGACACTTACAGATAAAGTTTCACAGCCGCCGTACATATAAAAGTAACCGCCTGCCGCTTCCACAATCGCCACCCTGCCGAATTTTCGCCAGGGACCGGCGGAGATGACACGGCCCTGTGTCAAACTCTTGACCGATTCGTTGTACTCGCCCTCAACAATAACTCCCATCTGGCCTGTCATGTAGGTAATGCCCCTGGAAATTACAGGCCAGCGTAAGGAAGCGTCCGCCGTTACCGTGCCGGACGGCACAGGAGCGCGGCCCGGCACTTTAATAACATCTCCTGCCCTGATTACATGATCGGACGAAAATTTGTTGATCTCCAGAAGCGACTGAAGGCTGATCTCATGCGAGCGCGCTATACCGTAAAGGGTGTCTCCCCTTACGACCCGGTAATCAACCAGTATTTGAGCGCCGGTTGAAATATCGGAAAAAGCTGAAGAAGGTATTGTCAACCTTCTGCCGACCTGGAGTCTTGAAGGGTCCGTTATGCCGTTAATCCTCATTAGTTCTTCGGCGCTGACTCTGTAGAAGCGGGAAATTGAGTAAATGGTTTCCCCTCTTCCTACAACATGGACGAGGTCTTCAGCGGCAAGTATCCCGGAGGAAAGGATACTTGCCAAAACAAAAAATGTTACAAATTTTTGTAAGGAGTTCACGGCTCTTCATTATCGACACAATTCCTCCATTTCATCACCATTAATTTTGTTTCAATTTATATGTTCTGATTTTAAAGAAAACACGGCAAAGGCATATCATATAACGAAAAACAACGCCAAAAGTTACAAAAAAGTGAGGATTTGAGAAAGCCGTCTTTTCGTATCTTGAAGAATTCAAAAAATCCCTATACATTAATTTAGGGGTAAATCATGGGTGACTACAAAAGGCCGAGTTGGGACGAATATTTCATGGAAGTCTGCGAGGCGATTTCCAAGAGGGCGACGTGCGAAAGGGGGCGTTCCGGCTGTGTAATAGCCAAGGACAAACAGCTTTTGGTAACAGGTTATGTGGGAGCGCCCGCCGGACTTCCCCACTGCGACGATGTCGGGCATCAGTTTAAAAAAATGCTCCACGAGGACGGCAGTGTTACCACCCACTGCGTCAGAACCGTTCACGCCGAACAAAACGCCATCTGCCAGGCCGCGAAAAGGGGAATCTCTATCGACGGGGCTACCCTCTACTGCCGAATGACCCCGTGCAGAACCTGCGCCATGCTGATCATCAACTGCGGAATAAAGCGCGTCGTGTGCCAGCGCCGCTACCATGACAGCGAAGACTCGCAGGCCATGTTTGAAAAAGCCGGTATCAAACTGGAACACCTGCACGACGAAGTGCAAAAGTACGAAGATCAGTGATTCTTAGTGGGATTCAAGGATGAGGCGGTATTTCAGGTAAATTTCTTCGAGGGTGTGTAACGGGCCGGGAGAGGAAACTCTCTTTCGCAGTCTGCACGCGTCCCGCCTTTCGATGAAGAAGTCGTAAATCATGCGCGGATCGTCATCGTTTACAACAGTATATACCGGACTTGAATCAAGGTACGAACGCACTTCACTGCGGCCTACGGACAATACGCCGTAACGTTTCAGCCTGCCGCGAACCTGCCTTATTTCCTCATAGGACAGCCCGAAAAGGAACTCTTCCAGAGCCCATCTGGTCTTGTCGTTGGTGGATTCCTCTTTCAGGAAATCTTCCCATTCGGTATCCTTGCCCATATCGAAGGAAATCCTCAATAGTTCGGTATTGCCGTCCATAGTTCCAAAACTGGGAGGAGCGGAATCCCTGGCGTTCCAAAGGGAGGAGAGAGCCAAAAGGTGGCGGATACTGCGCTTGTCCGTACCGCTGTCCCAAAGGGCTATTAAATCATCCGCCAGCTTGGCCTTTGTGTGGCTTGAAAAGCCGGGGTCTTCAAGGCAGGAAAAATAAACATCTTCCGCCATAAGGGTAAAAACTACCGAAAAGGAGATATTTCTTACCTGAGTATTAAGGCTGTCATTTCCCCTTGTTAATTCGGAAAGCAGGGAAAAGGCGTGAAATTTGGCGACTAAAAAACTGCGCATAGCGACAACCTTGGACGGAGTCCTCAGAAGATGAGATGCGCCGGAAAAAGCAAGCAAGGATTCGGCAATTTGATTTTCATCTACCAGAATACCCCTTAAAAAGCCGGTATCCTTTATGGACGGGTAATCAAAAATCGCGTTCCCCAAATTTCGCAATAACTGAAATCTGTTACGAACAAGTTCAAAATCGTGGGGACTTTTTTCCTTGAGCCAGTCTTCTATCCTCTCAACCAGAAGTTCCTCTTCTGCCGACAGAACCTGTGCAGAATGGGTTTCAGGAGATTCCATATACACCATTATAATACGGAAAAGTCGAATTATCAAATAAATCTATAGCTTTTTTAAGGCTATTCGTTGTTTCTTTACCATATACTGCAACGCACATGGTATTTTTATTTGACTTTTTTAGGAAACTTCTGTAAATTTAATGTGGGAACCGCAGTGTTCCCGGGAATCGCCCGTATGGGGGTTCCTTATTCCAGTCAAGCCGGAAGCGCAGATGTTCCTGGCTTGCCGCGCCAGAGTGCGCACAAGGAGTCTTTTATGAAAGGACCGAGAAATTACATGGATCTGGGCAGTGTCTTTGATGAGATTTTTGAAGCCGCCCAGGATTTCAAGGACGAGTTCCACCGGAAATTTAACCAGTACGATCCCGACAGAACGGGTTTCGACCAGGGGCCGTTTGTTTTCGGCAAACAGCACTTTCAGCACTTTGATGAAAACACCGATTACTACCCCAACTATTCCTACCCGCCGATGAATGTGCTGATGACAGAAGACAGAACCCTTGTCTTTGAATTTGCCCTCGCCGGTTTTGATGAAAAGGACATCAGCCTCTCCTTCCAGGGAGATTACATGGTCTTTTCCGCAAGGTTGGGCGCGCCTGAAAATTCCGACAGCCCGGCAAAATACCCCGGTGATGAAAATGTCCGCTACTTCAAGCGCCGTCTTAAAATGAAGGACATCGAAAAGCAAAAGTACTTTGTACCGCTTGATAAATACGCGCAGGAAAAGGTGAAGGCCCTTTACAAAAACGGAATTCTCCGCGTATCAATCCCGCCCAAAGACGAACCCGATCAAAACGACGGGGTCAGGATCGAGATTGTTAAAGAGGGAGTTTAATTCAAGGGAGTGATTCTCACGGAGGCGCGGGGGCACGGAGTTTTAAAACTGTAACCCTGTGTTCCTCCGTGGTTCTCATTCTTTTTTCAGCTTCAAAACAATCAGAACGCCGAGAAGAAGAGCGACAACGGTAATCACTATATTAAAAATGATCCTGTGAAGAAATGTTTTTTGTTCCGGCTCAGGTTCAATGTAGGAGATTTCACCTAACGTGAGCCTGTCGATGGGGCCTTTCAGTATCTCGTTCCTGTAGCGGCCAATGTCGTAAACCGGAGCCGCCCTTGTTAAGTCCACGCCGAACTCAAGCGTGTAAACACTGCCCGCTCTTCCCTGAAACACAAGATCGTCGGCGAAATAGCGGACGGTAATTCCCGTGATGTCGATTGGCCTGTCGTCACCGTCGCTGATAATGACGGTAAATGTATCATCCCGTGAAACCCGCCGATTAAGGGGCAATACCGTGTCCCTGTACAATGTTCCGTTTACCGACAAATTGTAAAGCTCTTTTTCAATTCCCCCCGGCGCACTGACATTCCTTACAAACATACTGCCCGTCTCAATTTCAAGATCGCACAGACGAAGATTTTTAAGACCCTCAATGATTATTTTAGTCCTTCTCTCCTCCCTTTCAACGGTAAACACAGGAACAAAACTTTCAATAAAATATGTCTCTTCACTTATTTCCTGGCTATACTCAAGAAATACCCGCTGAAAAGAAATCATCTCCATGTTATTCGCAAGCCTCAGCCTGTAATGCGTATATTTTTTCGGGTTCCTTAAATCAACTGCGAGTTTCGATTTTCCGTCAACAACATACAGCATGTCGTCCTGCACAAACTCCCAGTAAATATTGTCGTAACTGCCGAAAACTTCCACCCTTTTGGCAAAGCCGTTATTCTGCGTGGAAAAATTAAGGGAGGTGGCAATCACATCGCCGTCCCGCTCTGCTTCAAGCCTGTAGTCAAAGAAAAAATGATCATCCTTTATGTAAGAATTAATCAGCGTCATGGGATAGGTTTCCACGATCTCGTTTGTTTCCCGAAGGCTTGAATTGATAAAGAAGGGCACATTTTCTCCGCCAGAGTCCTTTATCAAAATATCCGACAGGTTACGATGAGCGGAATTGTAAACAGGTGGAGTCAGGCGCACAGTCTTGTAAACATTTTCGCCTTCAATTTCAATACCGGCGTTATGTGAAAATACAGGCAGGACGGAGAAGCAGATAAAAAACAGCAGAAATTTACTTTTTTTCCGCATGAATGGACATTCCCTCTTTCAGTTCCAGCCGTTTGCTGAAATACTGGTACACAAATGAAATGGCGATAAGCGTTATGCCCAGAGCGAAATACGACACAATCCTGTAGCCTTCGGTCAGGCTCGCAAGGTCAATCAAAAACAGCTTGATCACGGCGAAAATAGCGAGGGCAAGTCCAAAACGGCGCATAAATGAGAAGCGGCGCGTAAAGCCAAAAATGATCCACGCAAGGGCTGCAAGCACATAGATGACGCTGATCGCCGCGCTTGAAAACATAAGGTTGTACTGGGAAATCAAATTCTGCGAAAGAAGAATCACAAAATACCCCGAAACAACCAAGGGCAGCCACTGGATTCCCTTTTTTTTCTCAGTAACAATGATTCTCATCGCGTCCCGCACGGCAAGAATGGACAAAATGCTTAAAACAACAAGAATTGCCGTTCCCGCGGCTGTTATGCCAAACTTTGGAGATGACTGGCGCAGATAAACCGAGGCAACAGGAGAATTGATTCCGTTATTTACAAACAGCCATATAACTCCCGCGCAATAAAACAATACCGACATAACTTTTATTCCCGGCGCGGACAAAAGCCTTATGCGCGTAACTGAGTATGCGAAAAAGAATATGGAAGTTATGCAGGCGGCGGAAACAAGATAGGCAATTTGAAACATTTGCCCCGTGGGGTAAAATGCAAGCAGTCTTTCGCCAAGTTTATGAATAATATAAATTAAATACACTTGAGCGTTTACAAGCGCAAAATATTTGTAAGCGGAAACGAACGAACCTGCCATTAATTTTTTGTACATATACGCGCCCAAAATCAACAGGCTTCCAACCGTGATTGCCGAATATTTGTAGATAAACAGATAACGCCATGCCGAGGTCAGATCGAACAGGAGAAACGCCCCCAAACATAACAGGCAAATAACAAGCCCCGCCTTCCTGAAACTTTTTTCGTTTTTTAAAATCCCGTAAACTGCAAGAAGAACGCCCTCCGCGAGCCAGCCAAGCGACAGCCATATACGTCCAAATTGCAGTGGAATAATCAGTATAACAAAGGCAAGCCCGGTCAAATAAAAGAGGGCTTTAACACGCGGTTCGCTTTCAAATTTCTTTTCTATTACTTTGCCAAGAAGCAGATAAAAAACTGCAAACACGGCGGCAAGAAGGCCGAAGTAGTCATCCAAACGAAAGCGCATAAAAATCCAGTACATTATCATACTGCTGAACAGGGTGTTAATCGCAAGCAGAACCGCGTCGGATTTTCTGAAATTCACTTTCGCGCGGTACGTGCTTACTATCGGTATGGCGGTGTAAATTAAAAAGGCAAACAACGCGTAGATTATGGTCAGCGTCCTGTCAAGAACGGATACGGGCGCAAAGGCCCAAAAGATACCCCGCGAACCTGCAAGCGAGCAAATGTACACGGTCCCGAAAATATTCAGGAACAGTCCGATGAATGCCGTTACGCGCCATTTCCTGTTAAGCGAAATGCTAAGAGCGAACAGATTGAGGGTTGCAAAATAAACCATCGCCCCGTACATAAAAACGCTGTTTTCGCCAATTGAAATCATGGGCAGGTATCCGCCTATAAGCGCAAAGGCCGCGATAACCTGCGAATTGTAGCGGTCGGACAACAGGAACGCCCCCACGGTCAACAGTATGCAGATCGCGACGGCAGGGTATATGCCCATAATTTGCAGGATAAAGTAACTTGCGGCAAGCGCGGCATAAAGGATGGCAATGCCCCCGGCTGAAATGCCCAGTGAAAAAAAATTGGGCTTTTTCCGGTTTAAAAGTTCCCCCAAACCTGTCATTATTCCGCCAAGAGCGAATATCAGCACGCCCTTAAATATATCGGACAATTTCATGTAGGTAAAACGAATCGCCGCGATAGCCCCGATGAGAAGAAGGAATATTCCGATTACGTTAAGTACGTTAAGACCGACAAATCTTTCAAAATTGTTCTTTTTAGCGACGGCGCGTATCTGATCATCGCTGATTTCTTCGTTTTTAAGAGCGTCAAGTTTTTCTCTTTCTTCATTCGAGAAAGGTCCGGGAACTTCAGAGGCTTTTATGCGCGCCTCGGTGATTTTTCTATCCATCAACATTGACAACTCGTCAAATTTTGCGTCTAACTCTTCTTCTATGCCGATGTTTTCATCCGCCAGTATATTTTTGATATTCTCTATCCGCGACTTGGAGTCCTTTTCAATTTCGGTTAATCTGTTTATTTCACCGTCTATTTCCGCGCGGAAATATATTTCGAGTTTTTGGGCTGTGCTGTCGACGATAGCGTTTTTTTCGTTAAAGATATGTTCGTACAGGGCGTTTTTAAGGCTTGAATTTTCATCGGCAAGAGAGGCGGCCTCTCCCTTGATTTTTTCAAAATCCGCGCGGAGTTTCGCCGACTGTTCTTTAAGGCTTTCGCTTTCCTTTACAAGATCGCTTTCCTCAATAGAACGCCGTTCCGCCTCAAGCTCATCGGCAAGCTCCTTTTGGCGGACGGCAATACTTTGCAGATTTTTTGTTTCCATGTTTATCCAAGCGAACCGACCGGATTCCCGAACAAGTCCAACCGCCTCATAGCAGAGGATTTAGTCCCCTGCCTTGAGGCGGTCATCTTTAAAAGCATAAGAGCATTGCTAATCTTCCGTCTGAAATATCAGTGAAGGAAGAACCTGATCAGGAATATAACAAATAAAACCCATGTTACTATTGTTATATCTTTGACCTTTCCCGATACCGCTTTGAGGATCACAAAGGAGATAACTCCGTACACAATGCCTTCGGCAATACTGTACGCGAAGGGCATCATTACAATCGCCAGGAACGCGGGGATGCCTTCGGTCGGATCGGCAAAATCAATTGTCATTACGGGCTGCATCATTAAAAAGCCAACCATGATGAGAGCCGGAGCCGTTGCCGCGCCGGGGATGAGCAGGAAGAGCGGTGAGAGGAACAGGGCAATCAGGAAGAGGACTCCCGCGGTAAGGCTTGTAAGGCCCGTGCGTCCTCCGGCTGAAACACCGGCTGCGCTCTCTACATAGCTCGTAACGGTAGAAGTACCCAACGCCGCGCCGACAGTGGTTCCCACAGCGTCTGAAAGAAGCGCCTGCTTAACGCGGGGAATGCTTCCGTCTTCGCCGATAAGTTTCGCCTGCGTGGTGACTCCCACAAGGGTTCCAATCGTGTCAAAAATATCCACGAACAGGAATGTAAAGAACACCACAAAGAATTTAAAAGACAGTATTGTAGCAAGAGAAAAATCAAACTGGAAAAGCAACGGAGCGGCAGGCATACTGAATGGAGTCCAGCCTTCGGCTACTGTCGTAACGCCCATTGGGATACCGATGATCGTCGTGATAAGAATCCCCAAAAGGATAGAGCCGGGGATTTTCAGGGCGTAAAGGGAGGCAATGATGATCAAACCGATGAACGCCAGAAGCGGACTGCCGCCTGATAAATTACCCAACGCCAGTACTGTTCCTTCGGGGTATTGGCTTACCACTATCCCCGCGTTGGCAAAACCAATCAGGGCAATGAAAAGACCGATACCGACCGCAACCGCTTTTTTCAGGTTGGTTGGAATGGCTTTGATTATCGCTTCCCGTACATTGAAGAGCGAAAGGATGATGAACAAAATACCTTCAAGGAAAACCGCGGTCAGGGCAATCTGCCATGAATATCCCATCCCGAATACAACCGTGAAAGTAAAGAACGCGTTAAGCCCCATACCGGGAGCAAGGGCTACAGGCAGGTTCGCGAAAACCGCCATCATAATGGTGGCAACAGCCGAGGCAATCGCCGTGGCTGTAAAAACCGCGTCCTTGGTCATTCCGTTTCCGATCAAGCCCAACATATTGGGGTTAACCGCCAAAATGTAAGCCATCGTCAAAAAGGTTGTAAGACCCGCAAAGATCTCCCGCTGGTACGTTGTACCGTGTTCTTTCAGCTTGAACAACTTCTCCATGTTTCCTCCTACTTAATATACAGCGGCCTCTCCACATACTTTGTGTGGAGAAGCTCGTGCGCCTTGTGCCCGCCGGGTTCGCCAAGGAATTCCTTGTAAACCTGACCGATAAACGGATTCTGATGAGAACAGCGGTACTGCGATTTTACGTCATCGGCGTAAAGACCGGAAGTTCGCTGTTTGCGGATTTCGTCGGTACAACCGTAAGGCTGTCCTCCTCCGGCAATGCACCCGCCCCGGCACGCCATTACCTCAACAAAGTGATACGGCGTTTCCTTGCCTGAGTCTCTGGCGGTGCGAATCCTGTCCAGGACTGCGGCAATGTTGCCCATCTGGTGAGCTACGGCAATTCTGATCTTTGTCCCGTTGCCGAAATCAACTTCCGCCTCTTTTACGCCGTCAAGCCCCCGGGCGGGTTTAAAGTCCACATCGGACAGTTCCTTTTTTGTTACGAGATAATATGCGCTTCGAACAGCCGCTTCCATAACACCGCCCGTTGCGCCGAAAATCGTTCCCGCGCCGGTGTACGGCCCAAGGGGACTGTCCGCCTCTTCGTCGCCAAGTTTGAGTATTTCAATGCCCGCCTGCTTGATCATGCGGGCAAGTTCCCTCGTTGTAATTACAATGTCAACATCATAGCCGTGGCCTGCGCTCTTCATGTCGTCGTTTCTGTGGGTTTCCCACTTCTTCGCCGTACAGGGCATGACCGATACCGAATACACCTTGTCCGCGTCCACCCCGGCTTTTCCCGCCCAGTAAGCCTTGATCATCGCGCCCATCATCTGCTGGGGCGACTTTGCCGTTGAGAAATTTGGGATCATGTCGGAGTAATATTTTTCCATGTAATCTACCCACGCAGGACAGCACGAAGTGATAAGCGGGATGTGACTGCCCTTCTCGGTCAGACGGCGCACAAGCTCGGAGCCTTCTTCCATTATGGTAAGGTCGGCGGAAAAGTTTGTGTCGAAGACGGTATTGAAACCAAGACGGCGCAGGGCGGCGTAGATTTTCTTTGTAAAGACAGTGCCGGGCTCAAGGCCGAACTCTTCAGCTAACGCGACGCGGACTGCGGGGGCGATCTGCACTACCGTGTGTTTTTCCGGGTCTTGCAGGGCGCTCCACACCTTCACGGTGTCGTCCCGCTCGTAAATGGCCCCCACCGGGCAATGAGCGGCGCACTGTCCGCACTTGATGCACGGGCTTTCACCTAACGGAGCGTCCGCCGCGCTTGCGATCTTTCCCTGAAAACCGCGCCCCAGAAATTCAAGGGCCCAAACATTCTGCACATCCTGGCAGACTTTAACGCACCTTCCGCATCGGATGCATTTTTCGGGGTTCAGCACAATCGCCGGGTTGGAATCGTCTATGGGCATATCCTTTAGCACTTTTCCGAACGGCTTTTCCCTGATACCGAAATCAGAGGCAAGATCCTGAAGCTCGCAGGACTGGTTGCGCGGACACTGGAGACATTCATCAGGATGATTGGAGAGGATAAGTTCCAGCACTGTGCGCCTGACCGCGATGATTTCAGGATCGTGGGTGACGATGTTCATGTTGTTTTCGCACGCGGTGATACAGGCGCGGACCATCTTTGACGAGTTGGGCATGACCATTCTGACAATGCAGATTCCGCAGGATGCCCAGGGAGCCAAATCGGGGTTGTAACAAAGAGTGGGAATCTTTATATTCACTTTTTTCGCGGCTTCGAGGATCGTCGTCCCCGCTTCAACTTCTACAGGTTTTCCGTTTATTGTAATGTTGATCATTTTTATAACTCCTCCCTTAACCCTTGATAACCGCGCCGAATTTACAGGCGTGCATACACTCGCCGCACTTTAGACAATCCGTCAGATTGATAACGTACGGCGGACGTTTTTTATTGGGGTACTTCGACGCGTCTTCCGCGACAATGCAGTTTGCCGGACACCTTTTCGCGCAAGCTCCGCAGCCGATACATTTTGCCGAGTCAATAGAAAAGCTCAACAGTCTTTTGCACTTGCCCGCCCGGCATTTTTTATCGTGAATGTGCTCGTAGTACTCCTCGCGGAAATTCTTTATGGTAGACATAACAGGATTCGCGGCGGTACAGCCGAGCATACACAGCGACGCTTTTGTTATCGCCTGCCCAATATCTTCAAGTTTTTGAAGGTCGGATTCTTCGCCCTTGCCGTCGCAGATCTTTTCAAGGATTTTGAGTATCTGCGTAGTGCCGATACGGCACGGCGAACACTTTCCGCAGCTTTCATCGACGCAGAAATCCATGTAGAAGCGCGACACGTCAACTACGCAGTCGTCTTCGTCCATGACGATCATACCGCCTGAGCCCATCATTGAGCCGTTCGCGGTCAGCGCGTCAAAGTCGATGTGAAGATCGAGGGATTTTTCAGTTAGGATACCGCCCGAAGGCCCTCCCGTCTGCACTCCCTTAAATTTCTTTCCGTCTTTTATACCGCCGCCGACTTCAAAAACAATTTCGCGTAACGTTGTCCCCATCGGCACTTCGACAAGTCCCGAATTTTTTACTTTTCCCGTAAGCGCGAAAACTTTTGTTCCCTTGGATTTTTCGGTTCCAATTTTTGCGAGCCACGCGCCGCCCTTTGCGGTGATGACCGGAACATTCGCCAATGTTTCAACATTGTTGATGATTGTGGGTTTCTGCCACAGCCCCTTGTTCGCCGGAAACGGCGGTTTTGGAACGGGCATTCCCCGGTTGCCTTCTACAGACTTGATGAGCGCGGTTTCTTCACCGCAGACAAACGCGCCTGCGCCAAGACGGATTTCAATATCGAAGTCAAAGCCGGAGCCGAGAATGTTTTTCCCCAACAGGCCGTAATCACGCGCCTGAGCGAGCGCTATTTTTAAACGGTCAATCGCCAGCGGATACTCGGCGCGGATGTACACATAGCCCTGATTGGAGCCGATTGCCCTTCCCGCCGTGATCATTCCCTCGATGACCGAGTGGGGGTCGCCTTCTATAGTGGAGCGATCCATGTACGCTCCCGGGTCGCCCTCGTCGGCGTTGCAGATAACGAACTTCTGGTCGCCTTCCGCTTTTCGCGCCAAATCCCACTTCAGCCATGTCGGGAAACCCGCGCCTCCCCTTCCGCGAAGGCCGGAGATTTTCACCTCTTCTATAATCTGCTCCTGAGTCCATTCAAAGAGCACTTTTTCAAGACCGGAATAGCCTTCGCGGGCTATATATTCGTCGATACTTTCAGGATTGATAACTCCGCAGTTACGCAAAACTACGCGGAACTGCTTTTGATAGAACTGAATGTCCTCGACAGCAAGGGGATTTTTCTTTTCTCCGTCTTCATTGTAAAGGAGCCGTTTCACCTCACGCCCCTTGACAATATGCTCCGCGATGATCTCTTTTGCGTCTTCGGGTTTTACGTCAACGTAAAAGGAATCTTCCGGCAGGACTTTTACTATCGGCCCCTTTTCGCAGAAACCGAAACAGCCGGTTTTAACAATCTGCACCTGATCCTTAACGCCCTGCTTGTCCGCTTCCGCGTTGAGCTGGTCGAAAAGTTCGATGCCCTTGTTGGATTCGCAGGCAGTACCGCCGCATACAAGAATATAATGGTTATACGCCATCTATCTTTCCTCCCCTAGTTTGAGCTGATAATATCAATGGCAGGCCTGTCCAGAATGCGGCCGCTTAGAAGTTCCTTGCCGATTAAATGCTTTTGAATGATCTCCTTGACAACGTCCGCGTCCACCTTGCCGTAAATAACAGTCGGCATTCCCGGGACAATGACCTCGACGGTAGGCTCCGAGTGGCACATTCCCATACAGCCTGTCTGCCGCACAAGGCATGAATCCACCAGCTTGTGTTCGTCAAGCCCTGAAATAAACGCATCCAGTGTCTGCTTCGCTCCGGCGGCGATACCGCAGGTTCCCATGCCGACGATAACCTGTATTTCCTTGCCGTCAGCGTCCCTTTTGCGCAAATCGTTCTTTTTGGTATCCCTCAATTTCCGCAATTCATCCAGGCTCATCTTTGCCATACTCATCTCCTTATTATATCAATTTACTCATCATCACTTTCTTCTAAAGATTGCAGGTATTCACCGAGCAACACCAGCGATCCCGCGTCTTCAAGTCCTCCAAGAGCCTCAACAAGTTCCGATTTCTTTATCTCGTACTCGTTTTCCGCTCCGTTTTGCTGTTTACGGCGGCGGATAATGATTTCCGCCTGACTGTTAAACATAAAAATCGTTCTGAACATCCCCGGAATGTCGCCAACCGGGGGCATATCAACATTTCCGCTGTCAAACCAGGCTGTTACCGTCGTCCCCTTCCCTTTTTCGGACTTTATGTCCCATCCGCCGCCTGACTGTTCCGCCGTCTGTATCAAAAAAGGCAGTCCCAAGCCCACCTTGCGGTGCGGGTGCTTAATGCCGTCCGTAACAAAAGGGTCAACCGCCCGTTTTAACTCCTCCTCCGTCATGCCCTTTCCGTTGTCCCTTACAAGGAAACGGAACTCCCTGCCTCCTTCGGTTACCTCAAGCTCTACCGTCTCCGCTCCCGCCTCCACGGCGTTCTGTGTTATGTCGGTAACCAAATCGGTTAAAGTAAAGTGCAAAAAAACCTCTATCTACACATTCTGATACTTAGCTATAATACCGGGAATCATGTCTTTGGTGAGTTTGCCGTAAGTATCGTTTCCGACTGTAAGCACGGGCGCAAGGCCGCAGCAGCCGACACAGCGGACCGGGTCCACGGAAAACTGACCGTCTTCGGTAACTCCTTTCGGCTCAAGGCCCAAAATATTGCGGGTCTCGTCGATCAAATCCTGAGAACCTTTCAGGTAGCAGGCGGTTCCAAGGCAGACTGAGATTTTGTGCTTTCCCGGCTTGGTGGTCTTGAAAAAGTGGTAAAAGGTGATGACCCCGTATATCCGCGCCAGGGAAATCCCGGTGAGGCGGGACAACATTTCAGCCGCAGGGCGCGAAATAAACCCAAAGGTTTCCTGGGTTTTGTGGAGAATCATGATGAGACTCCCCGGCTTTACCTTCCATTCATCTATAAATGACAACAATTCCTGGGGAAAGGTAATATCCCCTGTTTTGGCAGCGACGCTCATGCAAACCCCCTGTTTCGGTTGGTGTGTTTTTCCAGTCTATGGGATTATTGTATAGGGTAATGAAAAAGTTGGCAAGAGCCATTTTGGGAATACAGGGGGCTTAAAAACCGCATTTTTTTCAATTTTTTTTCCGCTTCACTAAAGCAAATCCGCATCCCCGCGCCGTATAAGGGGTATGGAAACAAACAACAGTTTTGAGCCTTCTCAAAGACTCAACCCGCTTAACGACTACCTTTTTTACAAAGTCATGGGTGAAAAAGGCGACGAAAAGCAATTGCTCGGCTTCCTGAACGCGGTTCTTATCGGCGACACGGAATGTTCAGGAAAGGAACCTATCGAATCCGTCGAAATCCTCGAAAACAAATCGCTTACGGCGGATACCGCTAACGGCAAGTCATGCGTCCTCGATGTCAGGGCTGTCCTTACGGGCGGTACAATGGTAAACATCGAAGTGCAACTCCGCAATGAGAATAATATTGACAGGCGCAGTATGTTCTACTGGAGCAGGATGTACTCCAGGGGCATTAAAAAGGGGCAGGATTACAAGGAACTGCCGAACGTTATCGCCATCAATATTGTCGATTTTGATTTCCCGCCCGGAAGAGACACCCACACCTGCTTCCATATTAGGGAAGACTCCAACCCTTCGCTGATTCTGTCAAATGTACTGGAAATGCACTTTATAAATATGGTAAAATGGAGGAAGCAGGCTGACAAAGATATAGTGAAAAATCCCCTGCACCGGTGGCTTGTCTGGCTGGACGTGAACAGCCCGCCGGAGCTTGTAAAGGAGGTCGTTAATATGGACAGCGCGATAATGGC
>JGI24698J34947_10000770_pt1 | contig 15890 bp, 12 predicted proteins | sample TergutMp193P3_FD_34947 | JGI IMG/M metagenome (IMG submission 34947) | reverse complement strand
ACCCACCCCTGGGGACACGGCAGGGCGGAAACCGTGGCGACTACCCTGCTTTCCTGTATTCTATTTTTTGCCGGGGCGCAGCTTGTGCTCAATTCCGGCCGTGACATCATCTTTGGCGCACAGCGGGAAGTCCCTTCAATATCGGCTCTCTTCGTCACGCTTGTCTCAATCGCCGGGAAACTTCTTTTGGCCTGGTCACAGTACCTGTTCGGGAAGAAGGCCGATTCGCCCATGCTCAAGGCAAACGCGAAAAACATGAGCGCCGACGTGCTGCTTTCGACCGGGGTCTTGGTCGGGCTTGCCCTTTCCATGCTCTTCAAGATCGGCGTTATTGATTCATGGGCGGCAGCCCTGGTGGGTCTGTGGGTAATCAAGTCCGCCCTTGGCATTTTCACGGAAGCCAATGCCGAGCTGATGGACGGGGGCTCAAGCAGGGCTTTTTACCAAATGGTGTTTGACGCAGCAAATTCGGTTGACGAGGCCGGAAAGCCCCATCGCGTGCGAATGAGGCGCATAGCCGGGCTCTGGGACATTGACATTGATATTGAAGTTCCGCCTAACATAACTGTCATCGAAGCGCACTGGATTTCCTACAGGGTTGAAGAAGCCATAAAGGCACGGGTGGAGAACGTCTACGACATCATGATCCACGTAGAGCCTGCGGGAAACGAGGAGAACGAGAGTTACGGGCTTTCTGAGAAAACGCTGGAAACCATGAAGAAAGAATAAAACCACGGAGGAACACGGAGGAATTCACGGAGAAACACGGAGTTTTTTTTATTTATTATGTCTTTTCTCCGTGAAACTCCGTGCAAAACTCTGTGAAACTCTGTGGTTATTATTCTTAAGTTAACGCATATGGGGACGTGCATCATTCCCTGAAGATTTTGAAAATCCCGCTTTGGAACGGTGTCCAAAGGCAAGAGCGCAGTCCGGCGCTTTTCAATGCGGAGTTTGCCCAGGTATTGCATGTGAAGAAAATCGTATATGTGCCTTTCGCCTCGTAGAAAGCATCATCGTTTCCGTAGGTATCAGGCGTAGGTATATTAATGAAATTCCCCAGTGAATCCTTTTTGAAATACGACTCAATAAAATTAACCAAATCAAGATACTGCGATTTTGAGAGCTCTATTTTCCGGCAAAATTCATCTTCCACTATACCCTTTAAAAAAGTGGCGTGCATCGCGCTTGGACCAATACCCAGCCCGGCCCTGACGGCGATTGATAATTTCAAATCTGATACACTTGGCGTGTCGATAAAAAACTCCTTGTTTCCCCAGCCGACCGCCACAAAATTTTGAATGCTGTCTTTGCTTTTCGTGTCCGAAAATTTTATTTTTTGGCTCCAGTCAATAATTTCGGTTTTTATCGGTATAACAATATCCGCGTGAAGCCCGTTTGTGTAAACATAAACTGCCATCTCTTTCGGCTGATCCTGGTTTTTATTTACAATAACGCCTGACAAAATTTCTGCGGCCAAAAAATACAAACCTACCATAATCAGAAGGACAAGAAAGCACTTTCCCAAAATATTAAGTATTTTTTTCATACCCAAGCGTAATATACATTAACATGAGGTTTTGTTCTATTGCCGGTTTTTCCGGTTAATGCTATAATATATAAATACAAATAAGGAGGAGATTAATGGTCAAAATCATAGGCGACGCGATTTCAAATATGCCCTGGGAAGACAGGCCGGCTGGCTGTGGGGAGGCTCTTTGGCGCTACAGCGCAAACCCGATCATCGGGAGGAACCCGACCCCTGCCTCGGCGCGAGTTTTCAACAGCGCAGTCATACCATACGGTGATGGCTATGCCGGCGTATTCCGCTCCGACCATAAGGATATCTCGATGCATGTGCATTTCGGCACAAGCGCGAACGGCATTGACTGGAAAATTAACGACGAAGAAATTCAGTGGAAAGACGAACGCGGCGACGCTTTCCAGCCTGGATATGCCTACGATCCGCGCCTCGTCAAGATCGGCGGCGATTATTTTATCATGTGGTGTACCAGCTTTGACCGTAAACCCACCATCGGCATTGGAAAAACATCCGACTTCAAAACGTTCGTCCGGCTGGAAAACGCCTTCCTCCCGTTTAACCGGAACGGGGTGCTGTTCCCGAGAAAAATCAACGGAAACTACCTGTTGCTAAGCCGTCCAAGCGACAATGGCCATACGCCGTTCGGCGATATCTACCTTTCCGAAAGCCCGGATCTGACGTATTGGGGAAAACACCGTCTTGTGATGTCGGCTGGCGGCGCAGGCGCGTGGCAGAGCCTGAAAATCGGCGCGGGCCCGATACCCATTGAAACAAGCGAAGGCTGGCTGTTGTTTTACCACGGCGTAGTGTTGACCTGCAACGGCTATGTGTACAGCTTCGGCGGCGCGTTACTCGACATTGAGAATCCGTCAAAAGTTTTATACAGGACGAGGCCGTACCTGCTCACGCCGGAGGAGCCATATGAGACCGTCGGCTTTGTCCCGAACGTGTGTTTCCCGTGCGCCACGCTCTGTGACGCGCCCTCTGGCAGGCTCGCGATATACTATGGTGCCGCAGACACATATACGGCAATCGCCTTCGGGATGGTTGATGATATTGTCGCGTTTATCAAGAAAAACAGCCTGCCACCAGGCAGGGAAGGCGGTATTGGAAGAGATTAAAATGCCATATTCACATTTGTACGCGCCGAAATCGGCGGGGAAATGGGCGGCAGGGGTACAAGGTTTCCCTATTTTTTTCTGGATGTTGACGCAATTGGGTGGGGCGGTATGCTTAAGTTTGTCGGCGTTTTCGCCGTTGCTTTCACGGCATTGGGGTATATTATGCTGCTGCTTGACCGACACGTATTAGCGGGCAGTCGCGGCAACTTTTAGCCCTTGCCTGGTTTTTTTCCTTCATATTGGGTAGAATTAATTAACGGCACGAAGGTTGGAAATCGTCGCGTTACCGCTATTTATTGACTTTGAATATATAAAATAACCTTGGATCGCCCCATCGTAAAAGTTTAAATGGAAATCTTTCACATATTTCCGCAATTACAAGTACCAATTTTGATGACGGCCCATATACCAATGGAAACCAGTCTTTTCTAAGTATTTTGAATTTCTGCTCGCAAATTTTTTCATAATATTTCCTCCCCAGTTTCAGCAATTTCCGCTCATTTGAGTCAAGCGCATGAAAAATAAAAATGGCAGGATTTAGTCTATTTGGTTCCACTATTATTAATTTCCCTTCAGGTTTCAATAATTTGTGTGCATTGAATATTGCCTCTTGAGGATCTTCCATATGGTGCAAGACATCATTAAGAAACACTGCATCAAAACAATTTTCCTTGAATATTTCATTGAATACGATATTATCATATGCATATGCATTTTTGATATTTTGATTTTTTATCAGATTTTTTGCCAAATCTATAAACGGCAAGACGACATCAAATCCATGAACTTCCTTACAGAATGTTGAAATAATAGGCAGAAAAGTCCCTGCGCCGCAACCATAGTCACAAACCACATCAGAATATTTCAATTCTTTGCCAAAAAACGGGAAAAGATATTTTTGCACAGAAGGATTGTTAACTATATTTTCATAAGAAAACCGTTTCTGCAATCCGACAATGTTTCTTTTAACTTCCCCCGCAACCAAAGAAGCGTAAAATTGGTTGTTTTTTTTATCTTCCATATAGCTTCCCCAAAACATATAACTGCAGGAAATATATTAGCTTTATAAATTTCTGTCAATTCACGTGAGATCAGGCCTGCGACGAAGCAAGCGTTTTCCCCGTGCCTCCCGCCCTCATGTCCTCATCTTCTTCAGAATCCCTCAGGTTGATATTATTAAACCATGCCCGACTGGACCGCTATCTTTAAGAGCCTTGAGAAGTGGCGCAAGAATTACCTTGCAGACTCGACAATGGAAGACACTGCGGTAACGGCGCTGGCAACCGAATACGGGGAAGAGCCGTCAAAACCATGGGCTGTCCTGGTGTCTACTATCCTGAGCCTCAGAACCAAGGACGAAGTGACCCGCACGGCTTCAAAACGCCTGCTTGAAAGAGCCCCGGGCCCGGCCGAACTCCTTGCCCTTGGGGTCGAAGAGACTGCCCGCCTCGCCTACCCCGCCGGCTTTTACCGTACCAAAGCGGCCAACCTCATGAAAATTGCCGAGGCATTGCTGGAAAAGTACTCAGGCCTTGTGCCGGCAGACATGGATACCCTCTTAAGCCTTCCCGGCGTTGGGCGAAAAACGGCCAACCTCGTCCTCACCGAGGCTTTCGATATGTACGGGATTTGCGTTGACGTTCATGTACACAGGATCTGCAACAGGGCGGGCTGGATTGGCACACAGAACCCGGAAAAAACCGAAGAGGCCCTGCGCGAAAAACTGCCGAAAAAATACTGGAAAGGAATCAACGGCCTTCTCGTGCTCTATGGGCAAAAAATCTGCCGACCGGTAAGCCCGTACTGTTCCCGCTGCGTTATCACCGCACACTGCCAGCGCCTGGGCGTTGAAAAAAGCAGGTGAAAGATTAAGAACTCAAAATTCAACCACGAACCACACGAACATCACGAACTCTGATTTTCTCTTATTGTTCGTGTTGGTTTGTGGCCGTTCGTGGTAAAAATTCTTAAGATCAATCATTTAGGAACAACCTCTAAACTTCACGCTCAATCAAAATCCTCACCGCTTCCACCGCAGCCTTAATCGCGAGAGTGGTGTCGTGGGAGTGGGGGTTGTCAAGGCCGTTACGCTCCCGTTCCTGGTTCCACACCACGTTGAGCACACAACCGGCCCTCGCGCCGAGGATCTGGCTCACTATGTAGAGGGTCGCGCTTTCCATCTCCGAGGCGAGGCAGCCAGCCTTTATCCACGCGTCCCACTTTTTCATGAGTTCATAACCGACGGGCATACGCTCCGGGTCGTGCTGGCCGTAGAAGGAATCCTTGCACTGTACAATCCCCGCGTGCCAGCGGGCGTCAAGCTTTTTGGCGGCTTCGACGAGGGCATTGGTAACGTCCAGGTTCGCGACCGCCGGGAACTCAACCGGGACGTATTCCTTCGTGGTACCCTCCATGCGTATGGCCGCAGTGGCGATAACGAGGTCGCCGCCCAAAACCGGCAGAGCCATGCCGCCGCAGGTGCCTATTCTGATGAAGTTCCTTACACCGGTCTGGTAGAGTTCCTCCACGCCTATTGCCGTCGAAGGCCCGCCCATGCCAGTGGACATGACCATCACCGTCTTGCCGGCGAGTTCGCCCAGCCAGGTCGTGTATTCGCGGTTCTGGTGGTAAAAGCGCGGGTTCGACAGAAACGAGGCGATTTTCTCGACACGCCCCGGATCTCCGGGAAGGATAGCGTAGGCTGCGCCGTGGCTATCGTCAAAATCAACATGATAAAGTTTTTCCATAACAATCTCCTCTTAATCTCTGGGAACCATTTCACGAATGAGTTGTACTACGCCAATGGACACCTTCATGGATTTGGCTATTTCCTCATCAGTCCAGCCCTGTCGGATAAGCGCGATAATGTCTTCTTTTTTTTGCAAAGTTAGTGCGCCGTCGTCCACATTGACGGCAGCGCCAGGTGGTTTCTTTCCCTTGGCAATTGAATCGATGACCCTCGCCTGGGTCTGGGTCTGCCTGTTGAGCTCCTCAAGGCGTGTCTCAGTGTCGGCAATCCACTGCCTTGCCCTATTCATGGATTTGATCCGCTCCTCGATTTCTTCAATGGCGTTATCCAGCACGTCCAGGCTCTCAACCGCTTCCCTGGCTCTTTCGCTTTCCGTCGCCAGCTTTCCGATAGAAACTTTCATTGATTCCAGATCCACGGCGTAGCGATCCAGTTCTTCGCCAATTTTGGCTGACACCCTTTCCGAGTCCTGCAGGGTCTTGAAATTCCTGTCTATGCCGTCGTTGGTATTGTCCAGGATCTGGCTCTTCCTTTCGATGCGTTGGTACTTTTCCTCGGTTTGTCCCAAGGACTCTTCAAGCTTGCGAATCTGAAGCTGCATTGCCTGTAGCGCATCATTCGACTCGGTAAGTGAAGAGAGTTTTTCTTCCACGGCCCTGGATATCTGGAGGAGCCGGTTGAAGTCGCCTTCCATCGTCTCAATTCTGCGTTTCTCGGAAATAAACCTGGTCATCTTTGCATTGACATCGTCCTCAAGACGCTTGATCTTGACGAAGTCGTTCTCGAGTTGGACAGCTTCAGCCCTGCGTTGATCCAGGCGGTCAATATCGCTCCGAAGATCCTCAATACGCCGTTCCATGGTCAGGCGGAGTTCATCCGCCTTGTCGATAAGTTTTGTCTGATCCACCGCTTCCCTGATATGCCGTTCCGTGTCTTCCACGGAAGAACGCACCGTCCCAATCCTGTTGTCGGTTTCAAACTCCAGCTCCCTGACCCGACGGCGCGTTTCCTCCATGGTATCATCAAGTTCACGGGTTTTTACCGTGAGCCCGTTACGGGTTTCCTCAAGTTCAGAACGGGAAACGGCAAGAAGTCCCGAAAGCTCATTGATCTTTGTCTCGACAAAATCAGACATTTCGCGGAATCTCCCCTCCACCTCCCGCTGGTATTGCTTGAGTGTCTCCGAAGTCGTAAGCGAATGTTTCGAGATCTCCGCCTTGATGGAAATCTCGGCTTCCTTTCCCGCCTCCTGGAGGCTGCTATCAAGAAGTTCTTTATAAGACAAGACCGCTTCATCGGCGGCGTTTATCCGGGCGCGAATCCCATCCTCAAAGGCGTCGGTCTCGGCTTTCAGGCTCTCAAGCTCCGACACAAGCCTTGAGTTCTGGGCGGAAAGCTTATCCCGCATCTCATCCGAAAAAACACTCTCCAGCTTAATCCGTTGAATTTCGGCTTGCTCGCCTATTTGTGTCAGCTTATTGTCAAAGCTTTCCTGCCATTCCTGAAGCTGTTGATCGATGACGCTTGAACGTTTGCCAAGGTCGGAAACAATTTCTTCTTCGAGGCTATTGATCTTTCCAATGGCNCCCTCATAAGCCTTTGCCTTAAGGGCAGCGAGTTCATTTTCAAGCACTGAAAACTCTTTCCTGAAATCAACGGCAAATAAGTTGAATTTTTCCGCCTCGTTTCTTTGCTTTTCGGATGAGTCCTTCTCAAACTGGGAAAAATCCCCCCGGATGCGCTCAACCACTTCCTGCATGTTCCTGCGAAGTTCCGCATCCAGGTTCCTTGAATCGTCGGCCAGGGTCTCAAGGCGTCGGAATTCCGTGTCCTGCGCGTGGCGGTACTCTTCCAGCTTCTCCCCGCTGATTTCCAGGGCTTTCCGTTTCATCTCTTCGGCTGCTTTATAAAGCTTTTCTTCCTGGGAGGCAATTATTTGGGCCGTGCGGGCTGAGAGTTCTTCCAGGCGATTTTCCATCCCCGCAACTTCCTCGTTGATTGCCGCCACAGCGGATGAGAATTTTTCCGATTCCTTCTTCCATGTATCCGCAGACTCCTGCCCATAGCCGGAGAGATCTTCCCTGACGCGTTCAGCCAATTCCCGCATATTCCGGCGGAGTTCGGTATCCGTATCCTGCATATTTTGACGGAGCTCGGCTTCTACTTTCTGTATGCCCTGGTGGAGTTCGGCATCCACTTTCAGTATGCTTTGGTGAAGCGCGGTATCCGTTTCCTGTATGTTTTGACGGTGCTCTGTATCCACTTTCTGTATGCTTTGGCGCAGTTCGGTGTCCAAATCCTGTATACCCTGACGGTTCATGGTATCCGTCTCCTGCATACTTTGACGGAGCCCCGCGTCCACTTTCTGCATGCTCTGGCGGAGTTCAGTGTCCACTGTCTCCATGTTTTGGCGGAGCTCTGCGTCCACTGCCTGCATACCGCGACGCAGCTCTGAGTCCAGCATCGTGAAATCATCGGCCAGGGCCTGGAGGCGTTTTACTTCACCGTCCTGAATAAGGCGGTATTCTTCCAGCTTTTCTTCCGCAGTTTTCAGTGCTTTCTCTTTCATTTCCCCTATTGATTTAAGGAGCCGTTCTTCCCGCTCGGAGAAATCTTCCCGGATGCGTACAACCACTGTCTCCATGCTTTGACGGAATTCAGCATCCATTTCCTGTATGTTTTGGCGGAGCCCCGCATTCACTTTCTGCATACTTTGGCGAAGCTCAGTATCCACTGTCTCCATGTTTTGGTGAAGCTCAGTGTCCACCGTCTCCATGTTTTGGCGGAGCTCGGCATCCACTGTCTGCATACCGCGACGCAGCTCAGAGTCAAGTTTCCTGTAGTCGTCAGCCAGGGCCTCCATNCGCTTTATTTCACCTTCCTGGACGCGGCGGTATTCCTCCAGCTTAGCTTCCGTTTCTTCCAGGGCCTTCCCTTTCATTTCCTCGATTGCCTTAAGCATCTGCCCTTCCTGGCCGGAGAAATCTTCCCGGATGCGTTCAATCATTGTCTCCATGTTTTGGCGGAGTTCAGCATCCGTCTCCTGTATGTTATTGCGGAACCCCGAGTTCAATTCCTGCATATTTTGGCGGAGCTCGGTATCCACTATCTCCATGCTTTGATGGAGCTCGGTGTTCACCGTCTCCATGTTTTGGCGGAGCTCGGTGTTCACCGTCTCCATGTTTTGACGGAGCTCGGTATCCACTGCCTGCATACCGCGACGCAACTCAGAGTCAAGTTTCCCGAAATCGGCGGCCAAGGCCTGGAGACGTTTTATTTCACCGTCCTGAATAAGGCGGTATTCTTCTAGCTTCGCCTCCGTGGTTTTCAGGGCTTTCTCTTTCATTTCCCCGATTGCCTTGAGGAGCTGTTCTCCCCGAGTAGTGAAATCTTCCCTGACGCGTTCGACCGCTGTCTCCATGTTTTGGCGGAGCTCGGCATCCACTGCCTGCATGCCGTGACGCAGTTCAGAGTCAAGTTTCCTGTAGTCGTCAGCCAGGGCCTGGAGGCGCTTGATCTCTTCGTCCTGTGAACGTCGGTATTCCTCCAGCATTGCCTCCGTTTCTTCCAGGGCTTTCCCTTTCATTTCCCCGATTGCCTTGAACATCTGCCCTTCCCGGCCTGAGAAATCTTCCTGGACGCGTTCTACCGCTGTCTCCATGCTTTGGCGGAGCTCGGCGTCCAGGCTCCTTGAGTCATCAGCCAGGGCCTGGAGGCGCTTAATCTCCTCATCCTGAACGCGGCGGTATTCTTCCAGCTTCGCCTCTGTTTCTTCCAGGGCTTTTCCTTTCATTTCCACGATTGCCTTGAGGAGCTGTTCTTCCTGATTGGTGAAATCTTCCCGGACGCGTTCGACCGCTGTCTCCATGTTTTGGCGGAGCTCGGCATCCACTGCCTGCATGCCGCGACGAAGCTCTGAGTCCAGCTTCCTGTAGTCATCGGTCAAGGCCTCCAGGCGTTTTATTTCATCGTCCTGTACACGGCGGTATTCTTCCAGTTTTTCCTCTGCGGTTTCCAGGGCTTTCCCTTTCATTTCCCCTATTGCTTTGAGGAGTTGCCCTTCCCGGCTGGAGAAATCTTCACTGACGTGTTCGATCACTGTCTCCATGTTTTGGCGAAGGCCTGTGTCCACTGCCTCCATTTTTTGGCTGAGCCCTGTGTTCACTGCCTCCATTTTTTGGCTGAGCTCTGTGTTCACTGTCTCCATGCTTTGGCGAAGCTCGGTGTCCACTGCCTCCATGTTTTGGCGGAGTTCGGTGTCCACTGCCTGCATACCTTGACGCAGCTCTGAGTCTAGCTTCCTGTAGTCATCGGCCAGGGCCTCCAGGCGTTTTATTTCATCGTCCTGTACACGGCGGTATTCTTCCAGCTTTTCCTCTGCGGTTTCCAGGGCTTTCCCTTTCATTTCCCCGATTGATTTAAGGAGCTGCCCTTCCTGGCTGGAAAAATTTTCACGGATGCGTTCAATCACTGTCTCGACGCTTTGACGGAGCTCGGTGTCCACTGCCTCCATGTTCTGGCGGAGCTCGGTGTCCACTGCCTGCATATTCTGCCGGAGCCCCGCGTCCACTTTCTGCATATCTTGGTGAAGTTCCGTATCCATTGTCTCCATGTCCTGGCGGAGATCGGTGTCCATTTTCTGCATACTTCGACGCAGTTCTGTGTCCAGTTTCCTGTAATCATCGGCCAGGGCCTCAAGGCGCTTTATTTCGCCGTCCTGGACGCGGCGGTATTCTTCCAGCTTTTCCTCCGCAGTTTCCAGGGCTTTCCCCTTCATTTCCCCGATTGCCTTAAGGAGCTGTTCTTCCCTGCTTGAGAAATCCTCCCGGACGCGTTCAATCACTTCCTGCATATTCTGGCGGAGCTCGGTATCCGCCGTCTGTATATTTTGGCGGAGCTCGGTGTCCACTGACTGCATGCTCTGACGAAGTTCGGTGTCCAGTTTCCTGGAATCATCGGTCAGGGCCGTAATTCGCTTGATTTCCTCGTCCTGAATGCGGCGGTATTCTTCCAGCTTCGCCTCCGTATTTTCGAATGCTTTATCTTTCATTTCCCCGATAGATTTAAGGAGCTGCACTTCCCGGCTGGAGAAATCTTCCCGGACGCGTTCAATCACTGTCTCCATCTTTTGTCGAAGCTCGGCATCCACTTTCTCCATGCCCCGACGCAGTTCAGTATCCACTGTTTCCATGTTTTGGCGGAGCTCGGTGTCCACTGTCTCCATCTTGTGTCTAAGCTCAGTATCCACAGCCTCCATGCTTCGACGGAGCTCGGCGTTCAGCTTCCTGGAGTCTTCGGCCACAGCCTGGAGGCTCTTTAATTCATCATTTTGAATGCGGCGGTATTCTTCCAGCTCCGCTCCCGTGCTTTCCAGGGCTTTCCCTTTCATTTCCCCGATAGCTTTGAGGAGCTGTTCTTCCTTGCTGGAAAAATCTTCCTGGACGCTATCAATCACTTCCCGCATATGTTGGCGGATTTCAGCATCAACTGTCTGCATACTCTGGCGGAGCCCTGAGTCCACTTCCTGCATATTTCGACGCAGTTCCGAGTCCAGGTCCCTGGAATCATCTGCCAGTGCCTGGAGGCGCTTGATCTCCTCGTCCTGGGCCCGGCGGTATTCTTCCAGCTTCGCCTCAGTTGTTTCCAGGGCTCTCTGTTTCATCTCCTCGGCCTCTTTCAGGAGCGCGGCTTCCTGTGAGGAAATAATCCTTCCGGTGGCCTCGGAGAATTCATCTATCTGTTTTTTCGAATCATCCAAAAGGGCGCCAAGCTCTTGTACATCCTTCCTGCGTTCATCCCTGATGGCCTTGTCCTTTGCTTCCCAGTCGCCCCTTTCAGCCCGCCATTCATCCCGGAAGTTTTTAATCAGGGCCTGGACTTCAGCCACCCTTGTTTTGGCGCTTTCGTGGTAATTCCTTAACCTTTCTTCTTCCGTGGCTTTAATCTTTAAAATACGATCTTCAGCCTGTTCCTTAAGGCTGACTAAGGCGGCTTCTTCCATTTTATCCGCCCTCTTGCCGGCCTGCTCCACCGCTTTTGACAGGATCTTGTTTATATACTCCGTATCCCTGGCCATGTTCACGGCCCTGGTTTCCTCAATTTTATTCACCGCTTCCCGGTGATCCTCTACCTTCCGCTCAATGGTTTCGGCCGTGGCATTCAGATCCGAAACCATGGATTTAACACTGGCAATCATGGCATCAGCCGTTTTCTCCAGTGAATCCGTATTCTCCCTTTCAAACCTGCTTTCAATGCTTCCAAGTCCCTTCTCAAGCTCGGAAAGCCGGCCTTTTACCTCGCTTATACGCTTTCCCGCTTCCTCCACAAAGGCGGATTCATCCCGGACGCGGTTCATATTCTCCTGCACCCGGCCAGTCATGTTGTCAAGTTCAGACAGTGAGCCCTCATAGGATTTAATCTTGTTCTCAATCTGGTCTACAACCTGGGCTTTTTTTTCAAGTTCTTCCTCTGTGAGCTGTAGATGTTTCATCAGCTCCCTGGCCGAGTCCCTTTCCACATTAAGGGAGATACTGTAATCCTTTACCGCCTTTTCCTGTTCCTTGACATGCTCGTTCAGCTCCTTCTTGAGCTTTTCCGAATAGTCCCTTAGCAGTTTGAGGGTGCGGTTGCCCCTGTCCATCTGGCGGTACAGGACAAGAATGAGTAGTACGATACCCAGAGTAATGATATTCCCAATTGTAAAAAATCCCATTTGATTTACGTTAGCACATAATCACTTAATTGGCGATAGTCAGAAAAACAAAAATCCGCTACCTCCTTTTTTCCGGCTGCTAAAAGGAATTTCTTCCATGCCGAACAAACGAAGGCAGTCTTCATTCCCGCCTTGCGGGCCCCTTCAATGTCGTAGGGAATGCTGTTTCCCACGTAGAGAATACCCTGCGGCTCGGTTTTCATTTTCGACGCCAGCTCCAGAAAGGACAGTGGATCCGGCTTGAGCCGCCCCGTCATTTCCGAGCAAATGATTATATCAAAATACCCGTCAAGCTTCATGTTTACGAGCTTGGCCTCGGGCGGAAAGTCGGATAAGAGGCCCATTTTGATTCCGGCCTTGCGGAACTTCTCAAGGGTATCCCTCACATGGGGGAAAAGCCTGATATCCCTGAAATACGGCTCCCAGCCCCGGTAAATCAGGCGCTCGGTCCTTTCAAAGATCTCCTCAACCGGTTCCCGCAAAAACCCTGCCATGAGCCGGGCCTGGGTCGCGTGAAAGTCACCCTCATAAGAGCCGGTTTCCCTGAGAACGTTTCTTGCCCTGCCCATGGCCCTTAGAAGGCGCTGGTCTTTAAACAGAAAAGGAACGAGCCGGACATACAGACTGAAATCATGATAGAGCGTACCATCCAAATCGAAGGCGACGGCGGTGAATTTCATGCAGGCGCGACATCAGCCGCCGCTGCCCAGAGGGAATTGAGCTCAAGTGAAAAGCCCGGCAGAACTACCGAGTGGATAGCGGCGTCTCCCTTGTAATCGGAATATAAGAAATGCCCGTTTTCGTAGACATGAACCTGAACAAGTTTTTTTTCCGGCTCAATCACCCAATACTCCCGTACGCCGGCGTCAAGGTAAGCCCCGAATTTCAAGAAGTGCTCTTTTTTGGACGTTGAAGGCGAGACAATCTCCACCGCAAGATCCGGGGAACCGTTTATGGAGCCTTTGGCAAATTTGGCCCTGTCGCAAACAACCAGCAAATCGGGCTGCACCACAGTGTCGTCGGAATTGTCTTCCTCGGGAAAGAGGCGGACATCCAGTGGCGAGGCGAATACCCGACAGGGCTTGCCGCGGAGCCAGTTACCGAACTGGAGAGACAGCTCCATCAGAATCGCCTGGTGCGCCAACGAGGGAGCGGCCATCATAAAAGCCTCCCCGTAGATTAACTGGTAGCGTTCAGGGCCTTCCCAGGTGAGATAGTCTGCATAAGTATATTGCCTGTTTTCCTCAGGCACCTCAAATGCGTCAGCCATGATAATCCATTATTACAGATTTCATGCGCAAGTCAAGTACAGTAACAAAAGAAGAAAGAAAAGGGAAAAATGAAAAAAGAACCAGGACTTTAAAAAAATCCACGTTGTTTATTCTACCCAACCCTTCAGGGCTTCATGGGCAATTTTAAGCTGCTGGGTGATTTTGATACCCTGGGGACACTTCTTCTCGCACTCCCCGCATTCCACGCAGAAGGTTGCATCCCTTTTCTGCCTGGTAGTGAACATATAGCTCCTTTGGGGCTGGGAGAAGTTCTCAAACATATTCCCATCGTTGTACCTAGAAAATATTCCGGGAATATCGACCTTGTTGGGGCAGGGAAGGCAGTACTCGCAGGCCGTGCAGGGGATGTTTGTCACCGATTCATAGGCGGCTTTGACCTTGACAAGGATTTCCTTTTCCCTGGATGTTAGGCAGCCGGCCACCGCGTCGGCCNTGGAAGCAATTTCAATGTTTTCCTTGATCTGCTCCAGGGTACTCATGCCGCTCAGCACGGTGCTTACCTCGGGGTAATCAAGAAGATACCGGAAAGCCCATTCTGCGCCGCTGCGCTTTTCCTGCAGCACGTCATACAGGGCCCGGATGCGCGCGGGCGGGGTAGCAAGGCCGCCGCCCCGCAGCGGTTCCATAATCACAAGGCCGCAGCCCTTTTTCCCGGCGAGGCGGATGCCTTCCACGGTAACCTCGCGTTCCAGGTCCATGAAATTGTGCTGTACCTGGCACATATCCCAGTCGTAAAACCCAAGAACCTCCTTAAACAAGTCGAAGTTGCCGTGATAGGAAAAGGCGATACCCCTGATAAGCCCCTCGGCGCGGAATTTTTCGTATTCGTCGATAACCTTGTTTTTCTTGATGTTCTCCCAGCAGTGGGCGCCTATGCCGTGGATAAGGTACACATCAATATAACTTGTCCTGAGTTTCTTCAGGGTGGACTCTAAATTTCGCCGTATGTTTTCCGGAATTGTCTTTCCGCCGCCGGACTTAAGATCTTCCATAATGCCGTAAGGCTGTTTGGTGGCGATCTTTACCTTTTCCCGCCGACCGCCCTCCAGGGCCTCCCCCAGGACTTCCTCGCTGGTCCTGGCGTGATACCCATAGGCCGTGTCAAAATAGTTAATGCCGTGATCCGCCGCGTACCGGATCATTTCCCAGGCTTTCTCCCGGTCAACGCCGACTTCGTTTTCCTTGACGATCCTGGGCAGGCGCATACACCCCATGCTCAGGGAAGACACCTGCCAGCCCATCTTGCCGTAGTTTCTGTATTGCATATTTTGCTCCAATAGTTTTTTGAATAATATGCTATAATACAATAAATTTCTATCAAAAAGGAGAAAATTATGCTTCCAGTAATGTTACAGCTGTACAATGTCCGGGATGAATTGGGCAAGGATTTTGAAGGGACACTCAAACAGGTAGCGGAAACAGGCTATAAGTATGTGGAGTTGGCCCTTGCACGGGCATACAATAAAACCGCTTCCGAATTCAAGGCGGCCCTTGACAAGGCAGGGCTTATTGCGGTATCGGCTCATGTGCCTTATCAGGATATGGTGAAGGACCCTGAGGCAACAATTAATTACCATCTTGAAATAGGGTGCAAATTTATCGTTGTCCCCTTTCTTGGTCCTGAAGATCGCAGTACCGGGCCGAATTACGAGACGGTTAAAAAAGAAATAGCAAAACTGGGGGAAATGATCAATAAAAAAGGCGCGGCTCTCCTCTATCACAACCATGAATTTGAGTTCGTCGATTATAAAGGCAAATACGCCCTGGACGACCTCTACGATTCAATTCCCGCGAACCTGCTTCAGACGCAAATTGACGTATGCTGGGCCAAAGTTGGCGGGGTAGATCCGGCTGAATACATTCTCAAATACAAGGGCCGCGCCCCGGTGGTCCACCTCAAGGATTTTGATACTTCCCAGGGGGGCAAAGTCAAGGCGGATTACGACCTCATAGGCGAAGCGAAAAAAGCCAGGGCCGAAGGGGGCTTCCCTTTCCGCGCCGTGGGCCACGGTATTCTGGACATACCCGGTATAGTGAAAGCTGCGGAAGCGGCGGGGGCCAAATGGGTCGTTGTGGAGCAGGATCTCCCCACACCCGGCAAAACCTCAATAGAGTGCGCCAAGGAAAGCCTGGATTATCTCAAGGGCCTTTGACGATTACTACCTCGAACTCTGGGGCGGCCGCTGGGAAAAACTGAAGCGTTGCCTTCTTCTGCCGGCCGCCGCGATCCCCTATTCGGAAGGCCTTGCAAAGCCGTATATGATGGACCAGGCCTCGGTCCTGGCCGCCGAATCCCTCAGGCTGCCCCTGGAGGGGCTAATCCTTGATGCCTGCGCCGCGCCCGGCGGGAAAAGCCTTGTGCTCGCATCCCGCATGGTGGACGGGGCGCGGCTCCTCTGCAACGAGCTTTCGCGGGAGAGGCGGCGGCGGCTCATAAACGTGCTGGACGGACACCTTGACGAGGAGAAACGCC
>JGI24698J34947_10000769_pt1 | contig 15906 bp, 4 predicted proteins | sample TergutMp193P3_FD_34947 | JGI IMG/M metagenome (IMG submission 34947) | reverse complement strand
CAACAACATCAACTAACAGCAGCTACATCGGACGTGTGACGGGAGACAATACCGGCACGCTCGCCAACAACTACGCGTCTGCCGGGATGGATCTAAAATATTACTGGGACGGCACTACAGGCGACGATAAATCCCCGATAGACGACGGCGCTCGTGTTGACGGCGAGGAAATAGACGAGGAACAGTACAACGATGAAAACTGGTGGAAAGACGATAACAACTGGAAAACAACGCATCCGGCTTTAAAGTGGGATTTTGACAATGTCTGGGACTGGAATAACGAGATAAAACTGCCAATATTGAAAAAAAACAGCTAAAACGAGCAAATCGGCGGCTTTCATAGAGAAATTTATAAATTTTCGTTGCAAAAAAAGACGATTAATGTTAAAATTTGGTTAATATAGTAATTTACAGTATTTTGAGCAGATAAAAGGAACGTGTTGGAGGTTCTTATGAATCGCTCTGCAAAAGCTAAATTCTCAAGTTTCGTGAAAGGGTGTTTTATTGCCCTTTTCGCCTTGTCATTTTCCATATATTTTTCTACCTGCGATATGCCAATGGGACTCGGAGACCCAATCGACTGGGAGCCGCCTGTTCTTACGCTGGAACCGGTTCCGCCGAATCCGATGTATGTCCGTAACGGCGCGACGCTTTCAGGCAGAGTTACAGATAACGTAGGGGTTGATCGCGTAATTCTGCGAGACGCCATTACAGGCCAGCAGAGATTCAGAGCGCATATTTCCGGGGATAGGTGGGAAATCACGCTTGCGTTCACCATGGATGAAAACAAAGAGAAAAAGCCGTTTGAAATTGTTGCTTTCGACAGAGCAGGAAACTCAGGGGACAAGTCCATCAAGGCCGTTACGCTAATTGTTGATCTAGGTCCACCCGTTATCGAGGATATCTGGATTCAGAGAACGGAGATAAAAACCGCTTCTCTTGAACCGTACGACGCTTTAAAATCTCTTGAAACGTTAGACGCAAGAGGCGAGAGAAGCGCCAATGTAAACAGATACCAGAACGGCTTTTTCACAATTGCCGGAAATGTAGCCGAGGCGGAAACAAGAATAGATAAAATTTTCCTTAACATTTACGATGCCCGCTATCCTAATACCGTGCTTTTAGAGGGATTGGAAAAAAATAATGATTCTACTAATTTCTCACCGCGCTGGCTTATCAGCGAAGAAGCCCTGCTTGCCGCAGGAGAGGCGCATTGGCCGGGTTACAAAAATACCTACTACAACCCGAGCGCGGAAAACCCCAATGAAGGACGCTACTATTACCGCGTCCAGGTTACCGCCTACGATAAAAGTGAAAACCAAAGTGAAAGCCTTATCGTTGAAGAAGAAGGTTTCTTCTGTATGTGGGAGAATGCCGACAAACCAAAGGGGATAATTGATCCGGTTGTCGGTATATCGAGTCCGATAATAGTTACAAAGGGCGCGACGCTTCCTATTGAGTTCTTTGACGACGACCAGCTTTTATGGGCGTATACAGGACTTCTTACATTGGACCAGTGGAACGGATTAAAGGACATAGCAACAGGAGTTAAAATCCCCAGCGGCACTAATGAATATAAACTACAGTGGCTTAGAGACAGGCTTGTAAATAATACCGGCGATGTTTTTAACTGGAGATATGACAGATACATTGGAGAAACAGTCAATATAACCAACGGTCAAACCAACAAGATTACCGATCAAACAGGTGGAAAGGCCATTGATGAAAAAATATATTATGTGGCAACAGGCAGTAATGATCAGGATAACGGAACGTACATTTTGTTCTCCCTTGTATCAGATAAAAAACTTGATCCGCACACAAACACCGGCACGCAGGATACAGACAGCCCGAGAGAAAGCCTGAATCTTTGGCAAGTTGACGTTATTGATGAAAACGAGCCTCTTATTGTTTTTGATACGATAGATACCAATGACTCGGGTTATAAATTGCACAATCAAAGCTGGGAAAGGCATCCCGGCGGCGATCGCTTGGAAACGAAAGGAGCCGCTTACCAAACAGGCAACAGCCCGGAAGAAAACACCTTTCCCAAACTGGAAGGCGGGCAGTCTTTTACACTTAACGGATATACCCTGCGCGCTAACAAATTGGGAGCAAGCCCCACTAACAATAGTGTATTGTTCTTCCGTATGGCGTGGATACCGTACGGAATGCCGGGCGGAGCGGACAGCTATATCACACAGGTTCAGGAAGCTCTTCAGGCAAACGGTTATCCCGGTGCAGGACACACAAGACCTAACGGAAGCGTAGGCTATAGCATGAGCCATTATGAAGGTCTCGGAATACAGCACTGGGAATTTCTTGCGGATAACGCTCACAATAGCGCTGTAAATCCTACTGATCCACAGAGCGTTGCCGACAGAGGAAAATTGCTTCTTGGCTCGAATCAAAATCTTGCCGGAACTCCCAATCCAACAACAGGAGATATTTTTACAAAGCAGGTTTTCAAAAAAACATTTGATATCCTAGGCGGAACTGACGACATAAAAGACGGACAGATCCATGCAGAAGATGGAACTTCAGTTGCCAGACCGCTTTACAAAAACTTTACCTACAACGGCGCGCTTGAAAACGAAACAAAGCTGTTTGTCATATACGCCGAAGACAATATGGGACACGTTGTATTCAGGCAGATTCGTCTTTTGGGAAACAAAACGCCGCCTAATCTTGTCGTTTACGATATAACAAACAGGGATTTGGTATTTGATGATGATTACACTAAATCCACGCCGCCGATGCTGCCGAATTTGAATAACACTGATAATTCCGCAGAAATACTAGACAAATATTATTTTTTCCAAGATGGAATCATTACCGCTGATAGCCGCATCAAATACGCCGAAACTTTAAAAGCATATCAGTCAACCGGTTATGACATAATTAAAGGTAGCGCAACGAACCCAAGCACACCTGTGGGTGAAGCAAACAGAGCGGAGCCAAACACGGCATATACAAGAGAAACAATTATCAAATACTGGGTTAGGGCGCAGGAAATAGGCGATCTAGAGGTAGAGAGCATCCACATGCGCGACATTACCTTTACCGGAACCGAACGGCGGCCGGGTGAAACGGAATCCGTATGGCTCGCAAGGACACAGGTAGGAAATTACGATCCGGATGATAAAACATTGAGTTATGTTGAGCTTCTTCCCGAAGTAACGCAGAGAGTGTTCATGTTTACAGCCAGAGACAAACTTGGCAATGAGGCGCGTATTCAAAGAACGGTTGCGGTAACAAATGCCGCCGTTCTTAGCAGTATAACCACAACAGAGCAGACCGGCTCCTACGGCATAGGCGGCGGCACCGACGGTAAAATTATCCTGCACGCCAATTTTTCAAACCTTATACGCTGGACAAGAACCGGCGCAACTGATACCAACGAAAACAGGCCAAAGCTCAATTTACGCTATAAAAAAGGCGGCATTGAACAAATCGTACAGCTTGCGACAACAACGCCTTCAAACAGCGATTTTCTGTACCTTGAGTTTGAGCTTATCGTAGGGGAAAACGATACCGGCGTACTTCAGACCATGTATTTCGGGATAGCCGATAGTAATGGTTATACTATTCAGGGAAGCGACGGCAGCTTAAACAACCGTCCTATAACGCTTCCCGGCAGTACCAGAATAATTGACGCGACAAGAGGAGACGATGCCTTTGTCCCAAGGCATACATCCGGTTTTGACTGGACGCAGGGCGGACGGGGTCCCGGCAATTCCCTTCAAGGTTCAAAAACAATCACGCTTGACGGAGTACGCCCGACAATAACTGGTTTTGCCCTAAATCCCCCGGAAGGAAAGAAGCAGTATCTTGTGGCTGTTGATGGTGGTGATCCCGGTTATTACTACAAAACCGATGACGTATTAAAATTTACCCTTACCGCCAGCAAGCCTATCTTTACAAACGGAAGCCCCATAGTACAGTTCCAGATCGGAGGAACATGGTATGACAGCGTGCCGTGGCAAAGCTCAAGCGGTGCTTCAATGGTCTTTAGCGTGCCGGTACCTGCCGCGAATACTACAATACCTGAAGAGGGTACTGTTACAGGAATACGAATTAATAATGTAAGCACGATAGTAGACAGCGTAGGGAACGCCTTTGCTTCCGGTACAGGCTCATATAACACAAACATGGCAGGTTCCATCGCAGGCAACAATGCTGTTCGTATTGACAAGAAGCCGCCCCTCGCTCCTGTAACCACTTTATCCGGAACTAAAGGCGGTCAGATTCCGGTTACTGATCCTGTATTTAATTACGCTCCGAGACTTACTATAGATATTGCAGCTAACACAGGCGAAATCTTCCTCCCTATACCAAAAATCGAGTATTCATTGGATAATGGCATTAATTGGCTCCCCTATGTTTCTGGAGGACATGATTTAGGAAACGGAACGCTTGCAATTGTAACGCGCTTCACGGACAGAGCTGGAAATATCGGCGCTTTAAGAAGTCAGACAATTGAGGTGAATCAGGCATTCCCCAACTTAATCGCCGCAACCGCCGTTAATCCGGGCGGCTGGTATAGAGCTGGAGCGAACCTTTCATTTAAACTGGACTTTGCCGAAGCGGTAAGAGTAGATACCGAAGCAAACGTACAGATAGTTCTTACAAACAGGAATTCTACAGCCAATACAACCGGTAACGGTACTAACAATATGTTATTACAGGCAGCCGCCGGGCAGACAAATATAACCAGAAACGGTAATGCAACCATTACCTTTAATTGGACTGTTGCCGCTAACAGCAAAGAAATGCGGGACGGAATGTATATTTCATACATAAACCTGAACGGTCTTAGGGATCGTTTCGGCAATACGCCAAGCGGCGGCACTATGACGATCGCCTATGATGCCGACACAACCTCCCCCATCGGCGGTACTTTCGCAAGCCCTGCAGTTAGCAACATTAACGTCAACGTAAAAGTAGACGCCATCGCGCCGAGTATTAACAGCAGGGTTCCGTCAGACGGCGGCGTTTCGTCATATCCAACAAGCGACACCGACAAAAGAAACACCATTACGCTTAATTTCAGCGAACCTGTAATGAAGGGCAGCGGAATCATAACGATAAAACCGCAGACGAATTTCCTTGTTCCTCCTGTGTTTGAAGACAACGGGTACTATATAGATTGTGTAACAGAGGGAAGGGTTAGCGGAAGTTCTGACAGGAATATATGGATACCCGGTTTCTACGACATTTACAACAGCGGCTTGACTGCCGCCCAGCGTAACGCGCTGACAGAGGGTACTACCACGACAAGCCAAAGCCTTATCCCTACTTACGCCACACCCGGCAATGCTCCTTCCAGCGAGCTTGACAATGGTAACCCAAGCATGACTCGCCTGCGGCTGAATACACAAACAGGACAGCCGGTAGGACCTTATGTAAAAACTACCCACGGACTTGTACAGGGATACGGCTATTCGGGCAATTATACCGGAAATCACGGAAATGCTGAAGTTTTCGGACCAAACACTATAGTCGGTTACACCAGTACCGTCACTGCCAGCGGCGATGGTACTTTTGCCGCGATGGTTCCCGATACTTCTGTCAAATGGGTGCTTAGATACAGCGATACTATTAACGGCAACACTGGTACGATTACGGGTATAAGGGACGCGCTTAAAGCGGCTAAATTCCGCTGGCAGGAAATAGACGTTGCCTGGAGCAATGTTACCATTGCAGATAATGTGGTAACTATTAAACTGAGCGAGCCTCTGTTACAGGGTCTGCGGTGGACGCTTTCCTACGAGCCGGGAACCTTTACCGATGTGTCTGGAAACCTTGCCCCGATTCAGGCGGATGACTCATACACCTTCTGGTCGCAGGGCGTAAGGCCGGCTGTTATTCGAGTAGACCGCAAGAGTTATGACGCCAGAACCGGGAACTATCACAGGCCTGTAGATATTGCTACCAATAATGACTCCAGAAACTTCGTATACGCCGAACCGACCGGGGATTGGGCGATCGGCGCTTTTAATACAGTAGCCTACCGGATAGAAACCGAAACTCCGGGAGCGACTATTTCCTACGGCGTTACCGGGCGCAACAATTCACTTGCTACACCTTATCCCACCAGCGGGCCATACAACTCCGTTATCATTCCCTCTGGCGCTGGCACTACCGCTACCCTCGCCGCCGGTAATACCAACGGTATCGGCGGCACTATATGGTCGGGCGATATCGCCGCAGTCACCGGCTACACAGCGACCACATGGCAAGCTCCATCTGCATCTAGAAATAGTTTCTGGGTACGCCCCAACCTCCTGCGTAAATTCGGTATATCCGGCGGTTACGATACTCGAAGCGCGCATATCGTAAACGGCGATCAGAGGAGATCATCCGGCACTTTGAGTGTTTTACACTCGTATAATGCGGACGCGACAAAGGCAATTCTGGATTCAGCTTTTACCGGCGGTAACTTTGCTGATTCAGGTACGGCTAACGGCTCATGGGAGTATAGCGTTACTTTTAACGCGCTGGAAGCAGGTAAAAGCTATGTTGTTGCCGCCACGAGTATAACCAACGGAGGAACTACCTATAATTCCATCAACAGGGGTTACGAAGGTATATTCAGGACCCTTGTAGTTCTGAACGGTCAGAGGGGGAATCGCAGTTACCAACAGGACAACCCCGGCGCGAGCGGCGGGGGAGCAAACTCCGGCATAAACAAAATCCTTGTAGGAGGCTCGAATGTCAAGGCAGGTACGCCTTCCATTCCTGGTTTCCCCTTACTGGAAGGCGCGCATACAGGGGACGCGAGGTTTGTCAAGATGATGTACAACGTCGATCACCACACTAACGATCATACCGCTGCTAATGGCGGCGTACGCTTCTACTGGGTAAGTACAGAAATCGTAAGCGAGTTTTACTTTACCTATTTTGGCAACGGCGGGAATTTACAGAGAACAGGCGATGTGAACGACTATCTTATGGTCAGGTACGGCGACCTAAGCTATGCCTTTAGATTAGACCGTAGGCCGGACTAAGGAGAAAAACATGAAAACGAAAAAAACGTTAATAATAAGTTTAATCGCGGCTGTTTGCTCAGGCTTGTTTTTCTCCTGCGAAGGTCCGATTGGGTTGGGAGAAAAGCTGGATATACAGGGACCTGTCGTTGAGTTTACATCCCCCAAAGCCGGACAGGCTGTAAAGCAGATTTTTACAATTGAAGGAACCGCAAGCGATCGTACAGGCGTAAAAGAAATGCTTTTAAAAGCGGAAATAAACAATAATCCGTTTGCCAAACAGTGGCGTTACAACGGCGACATATGGGAAGAACAAATCAACAGCGGAAGTTGGACGCCTGTTCCCGGTTTGGAAATAGAGGGCGTTGTTCAAAACGCGCAGTGGAACGGCACTAATAAAAGCGCCTCATGGAAGCTTCCCATTAATATGAAGATCGGAGACCAAGACGCTGAAGAGGGAAGGTATCTGTTCATTTTGCAGGCGTGGGATACAGCCGGTTTTACGGACGACAATTCTTTTAAAACCTTAGAACTCGTTTATGACAAAGATCCGCCTAAGGTAGAAGTTTTCAATCCGTTCCTTTACGACAAATCACAATGTCAATATAATTCTGTTTCTGACGAATATGAATTTAGCGGTGCTTTAAAAAGCCTTGTTGATGCCGTAACATGGAAAGAGCCTTCCTTGATTGGAAAGTTCCTTGTGCAGGAATTCCCGCTTCAATGGCAGATAGAAGATCAGAACGATATATGGTCGATAGAACTTTTGTTCTACAAACATGACGCGAAAATTGACGGTATTGGTGAAACCCCAGTTCCCGATGATTATATCTACTATTACCATGAAAATTTGCCTCCTCCCGCACTTGATCCGTCAAAGAACATTAAACCAACCGGTTCGGTAATGGTTCCTGATCTTGGTGGGCCTACGGGGCAGTATGACGGCGGCGGAATATTAAAAGAAACGCTTGATGATAAAACCGTAATCAAGGTGGTCTCAATCTGTTATGATGCCGCCGGCTGGGTAAATCAGGAAAAAGTTCTGGGTTATTTTATCTTCTGGCCGCAAGCCTCGGAGCCATGGATTACCTATACCGAAGGCATGGAAGAATCTTCAGTATACATTGATAATAATAGGGACGAAGCGTTTTTTAAGGCTGATGCGTTTATGATATATCCGGGAAGGAACATAAGGGCGACAGCTTTCCAGACTCAGGGAGTAAGCAAGGTTGAGTTTACTATTCACAATTTCACCTATTCTACCGAAACCACTTCGTGGACCATAAGCGGGCCGATAGATTTGGGTTATATGCAGAGCCGTGAGGGCGGCGAGAATACTGAATACGCGAACCCTCAAAAAACCAGAGTTATAATAAGAAATCCGCCGCGGCCTAACGATAGTTTTTCAACAATCTTCACATGGGATTTTATGCCGCTGGCAAAATCCGCCAATTATGTCGTAAGGGCGCAGGCCTACGACTCAAACGGAAAGACAAGAGAAGAACCTTACGAAGCCACTTTCAGAGTTCAGGATATAACCTTCCCTGATTTCCCAAAACTGCCGTACCCGGCTGCCGGCGAACCTCTCTTCAAGTTTATAAACAGGCCTAACGACGATCCGAACTATACTACTCCGGCGCCGGTAAACTCAATAACAATTTCAGGCGTTGTAGCGGACGCTACGGAAATTGAGTCGCTTTACATGGTGTGGATAAATCCCGGGTCAAGAAATTACGCCGCGATGAGCCAGCTTTCATATTTCCGAGACGCGAGTTACGTCGGCTGGACGAAGGCGATTGCCGCTCCGCCAAGTCAAGTTTGGCCAATGGAAGAAACGGAATACGATACTTCGAATCCAAACAAAGTGTGGAAAGTCCCGATTGATCTAAGTTCTCGCAGAGAAGACCCGGATACACAGCGTATATGGTTCAATTATAGCCTGACCATTAACCTTTCGACCCTGAATATAGGTATAAACGATCAGCCCTTAATAAGCCAGGTGTTCCTGTTGAGGGCGGAGAACCCTGACAAAAAAAGCACCATTATTACCTACGCGCCTCAGGGCGACACGATTTCGCCGACATTAACAATTGAGAGTGTTTCAATATCAGGCGGAACACGGCCGGCCAGCTATGAACCCGGCGAATACGCGCAGGTTCCCAGGTTTGAGGGCACTGAAACAATAACTGTCCAAGGCAGGTGGACGGAAGATTCTACCGAGTATCTTAACAATCAGACTTATTTTTACAACAACATGAGCTTTACGATAAACAATATTCCAATAACAGGAACGGCAGGTTCGGGTACAACCGTAACTATTAACCCGACAAATCCGAGCGCCAATGTAACAGAAGGTACTTTCACGCTGACGGCTAACGTTGGAGCAGCCACAGGCGGTAGCAATATAATAAGAACAACGGATTTGAGGGACACGCTTGTAGTGAACGCCAAGGCAAGCGATATTGGCGGAAACCCTGTTGAAGCCGGCGCTTCATGGCTTATTGAAAGCGATACTCTCAGATTCCTCCGTATCTCAAGCGAAAAAGAAGACAAGGCATACAAAGCCGGAGAGAAGATAGAAATTTTCCTTGAGTTCAACAAACCTGTCAGATTAAAACCCAACAGGAGCCAAGACCCTGTTCTTGTCCTGAACACAACAGGCGGCGTTAATGCAAGGGCTTACTACAACGAAGGACAGGCAAGTGAAAGCACCCGTCATTTCTTTACCTATACGGTAGCGGCTGATCAGAATACGCCGACTAATCAGAACCTGAACGTCTCAGGAATTTCCATTGTCGGCGGTGTGCCGGATGACCCTGGTCACAACCCAAATAATAATACGCCCCTTGCCGCCAATGCCGCAAGCTGGCAAGACGCAAACTATCCTTTTACTTTTGTGCATACGAATATCGCGAACGTCGAAGAAGAAATTCGCCTTACAACAGCAACCGCGCACAGAGATAATGCCACAGGAAACGGAGTTCTCGTAAATGTCACAGGACAGACAGAGCAAGTATGGGCGCGCGTAGTGCCTGTTACAACGACTTCTACTGACAGTGATTATAAATTTACGCTTATTGGCGGAAAACGCATCAGTATAGATAATACTCCGCCTATACTTACAAGTATTGAAGTTACTCCCACAGGCTGGCATAAACAGGGCGTAGATATTTACATAACCGCCACCTTCAGCAAACCGGTAAGAGTTGAAAGGAACAGTTATGACGCTCCCGGGCTTGTAGTTACACGTCCACAATTAATTCTTGGATATCTAAATGGTAATGAAATCGGTCGGACCTCAAACTCCGCCGACGACGTGCGCGTAAACAACACCAAGATTACCTTCAGGTATACAGTAGGGAATGTTAATACAATAACGAATCCGCTTCAGGTAATAGGTTTAGCCGGGGATATACTGGATGTTCCGGGAACGAGAATGACAACGATAGCAACGACAACGCTGACAGGCGCAGGCGGCACAGGCAACGTGTATCTTGACAACATCGTTCCGGCTGTGCCGACGGTTACCGTTCACGGCGCCAATACTAACAGTGGTAATACTCCGTCTACGGGTAATCGACAAAACCCGGTTCCGGCAACTCTGTACTATGACTATGGGTCAATACAGATTGCCGGTGTAACAGGAGACCAAAATTTAGGGAGGGTTGAGTATACGCTGAACGGTCATTTACCAGCAGCACAACAAACCTGGACTTCTGTAACAACCGCCACTCATAACATAACGTTGGTAAACAGGGGCGATTACAATATCAAGGCAAGGCAAACCGATCGGGCTGGAAATGTATCCGACGAATCGTCTCTTATTGCATTTACCTGGGACCCGGGCAGCCTTGTTACTCGCATAACTTCAAGCGTGCCAAACCAAACCTATACCCATAAATCAATTATTCCGCCGTCCACAACACAGCCGATAATCCCGATAACGATTTACTTTAGAAAATCGATAGATATTTCAGAAGTTACGGGAATTACGCTTAACGTTCTGCAAAGCAACGGCACTCCAATAACCTTAACTAACTCGGCTGTAACGCTGCCCGTCACCAATGTAAATTCTTTGACCTTTAACTACACCGTAACTAACGGAGACAGAATGCCCAATCCCACCAATCTCAGCGAGTGGCTGAATGTTACCAATTTAGGTACTATTACCGCCACGGACAGAGCAGCTACTTCGACAACAGTAACTACGTTTATTACTATGCCTACCGACACGTCAATGCTCCTTGGCGGAACTAACGGACAAAAACAGATCAGGGTAGCTACCGGCGATCTTTCCAATCCTAACCCCACATTCATTGCCGATGCTGACGGCGGAACCGGATGGAATAATGAGGCAGACGCGAACTTTCACGGCATACGCTCTGACGACGGTTCGTACTGGACCACACTGCAAATACAGTTTAACCAAAATATTTCCAAGGGAGAAGGGAACATCAAAATTGAACAGATTGCCATTGATGGAACCAACGCCGCAACAGCGTACCGTCTGCCCGTTGTCCTTACCGAAACCCAGTACAACAGGTTCAGGGGCATAGAGGATTTTAGCACGTACTACACCAAGGGGACGAACGGCTATATTCCCGGCAGCGGAAATAATCCGACTTCGGCTACTTCAAGATCGGATACTTCCACCAAGTACGTGCTGAACTACAACTACAATCCCAACAGCGGACGGGGGGGGAATCCCGTATTTACAAATGACGCTCTTCCCGATGGCGGTTTCTTTACCGCTTTCCGCGAGGCGGAAGGTATAAGCCTTTCGGTGAATTCGCAAGCAGTGACAATAGTAAACAATAATACGCTTAGAGTACGGCTTTCAGGCTCCAACGCGCCTCAGGTTCCAGGAGCGACCTACCTGATTTCCTATCCGGCAGGTCTTGTAACCGACGATTTGGGTAACTCAAGCGCCGCGAAGGCTGTTAATGTAACTCTGAGAGGCGTCGCCAAGCCTTTTATCCGTATCAAGAAAACGCAGGACATAATATCGGCGGTCGTAGGTGATGGAAGCGCAACCCAACCGAGGCTTACGGCGGCACAGCCCCAATACGCGTATGTTCGTATGGACGGCCGCACCCCCGGTTCGTCTATTACATATTGGACTAGCACACAAAACTATACCGCAAACGCGACTAACTGGAATACCGGCGGTACTCCCGCCTCTACAACAAACGCCAATCGTCCGACTCTCACAAACACGGGAACTCCATATAACCCGCAGCCCACCCCAGCAATTGATAATCCTTACGGAATTCGAATCGGCAATACTACTCACGAAGGCTTAAAATATTGGATAGTGGCAAGAGCCACTCACAACAGCGTGGACAGTTTCTATTCGGATGAAATGGCGTACCGCACGGCTATTACCTTCCGGTTGCAAGGTATAGCAGTCACAGGTACTACCGCCCATGATCGTATGCAAGAAGGGGATCAAATTTGGGTACGCGGTGGGGACTCCATTGGCTCTTCCTCCATACCCGGTTTCCCGTTAACATTTGAAGACGACTGGGACAGCCTTAAAGGTACTCCTACTACTCTTAATCCTAATCCTGGAAGGCGGGCTGGCATACGGCTTATGACTCTGTTGGCTGGTAGTGTTGGTACCAATATGGGAACCACCGATGCGGGAAGTTCAACATGGCAGTTTTTAACATGGGAAATAAACGCCACCGCCTACATTGATATTATCCTTGGGCACGATAGAAATCAAACTAATATCAACAACTATGATACTTACGAAAGCGCTTCTGTTAATGAAATCTGGCAGTACGGACCGCGCTATTGGGCATTACTGCGCGGCGGCTGGGCAAATCAAAAGGCGCTATACCCGGTCTACGCCGGCGAAATCCGCTATCTCGCAACCAATGTACAAAACGGCACTACCATGAACTTCTCGGCAGCCTTCAACCAGCGTCCAAGCGGCGGCACCAACGGCGTCGCCGGCTGGAGTGTCACCGTCCCCAGTCCCAACACGAATTAGGTGACAGTCACCTTTTTGGAAAGCCGCTGTCGAAAGACGGCGGCTTTTTTTTGGTTTTTTTTATTTTCGGTCAAGCGCCGGACATACGCGCACCCATATATAGGTGTAGTTAATTTTTTTTGACTATAATATACTTTTTTTCAGGAGAGGAATATGACTGAGCAAAAGGCAATGGAATCTTCGATTCCGGATTATCCGCGCGGCATTACATTCGAGCAGGTTTGGGCTGCTCTTATGGAAGACAGGGAAAGCATGAAGGAACTCAAGGAGAGACAGAAGGAAACAGCCCGGATAATAGAAGATGTCGGAAAACGAATGGGTTATATGGACAACCGTTTTGGCGAACTTGCTGAGCATCTTGTTGCCCCGGGTATCATGGATAAATTCAACGAACTTGGCTATGAGTTTACCGGCTGTGCCAACAACTATAAAATCAAAGAGAATGGCAATCCTCGCGCCGTCGCCGAAGTGGATATTCTGTTGGAAAACGGCGGTGTTGTCATTGGAGTAGAAGTTAAGTCGAAACCAAAGCTAAAGGATGTCGATGATCACATAAAACGGATGGAAAAAATACGCCTTCATGCGGACAAAAAGCAGGATAAACGCAAATACTGCGGAGCCATAGCAGGGGCGATAATGAGCGAAAATGTGCGCGAGTATATACTGGAAAACGGATTTTTTGTGATAGAGCAATCCGGTGATACGATGAAGATAAACATACCCGACGGCTTTGCTCCGCGTGAGTTTTGAGAACAGCGGTGGAAACAAACAACGCCTATCAGAAAATCGTAAACTCCTTGAAGCGCCAAAAGAAAGGGGCAACTGTCGCGGATGTGTGCGCGGCGACGGCTTTGCCTCTTTCCACAGTCAGGGAACTTTTGCCAAAAGCCGCAGATGAGTATTCGGGGCATTTGCGCGTAACGCAGTCGGGCGAAATTCTGTACTATTTTCCGCGCGGTTTTACCAGCCGTTACAGCGGATTTGGCGCGTTTTTAAAAAAGACTGCGGATAAAACCGCCGCAGTAGTAAAAACGGCTCTCATTTTTCTTTTTAAAGTTTGGATCGTGGTCATGCTGATTGGCTATTTTGTTTTATTCATGGCTCTTGCGCTTGCAAGCGTATTTATTTCCGTGTCTGCCAAATCTTCCGGCAATAGGGGCAGAAGGGGAGGCTTTAACACTTTTGGTCTTCTGTGGCGTATTTGGTTTTATTCAGAGCTGACCCGTCCAAATTACAGATATGGTCATGTTACGCAAAACAAGGAACCGAGACGCCCCATACACAAGGCGGTTTTTTCCTTTGTTTTTGGCGAGGACGACCCAAATAAAAACTGGCAGGAACAAAAGGACAGGGCAATTATCGCCTACATACAGGCAAACAGGGGAGTCGTCTCACTTGTCGAATATATGGCGTTTACGGGCGAGAATAGCGCCGAAGCGGAAGAATCGATTCTTACGTTTTGTTCAAAGTTTGGCGGAAGCCCGGAAGTTACAGAAGAAGGAACAATAGTTTACCGTTTTGACGAGCTTCTGTTACGCGCAGATTCTGAAAACTTGTCAGAACTTGTTCCGCCAATAAGGAGACTTAAAACATTTTCCGCTAATACAAAAACTATGAACGGTTGGTTTATCGTTATAAACGCGGTAAATCTTATTTTCGGCTCGTACTTTTTAAATCAATCTTTTTCATCAGATCAAGTTTCGCAACTTTACGCTTATACATACAATTTTATATCGAATGTGACAGAAAATCCGCACAATTTTATTGCAATGGTTTTAGGCCTTATACCGCTTTTGTTTTCGCTCTTTTTCTGGCTAATTCCAACCGCGCGCTATTTTTTTGAATTAAAAGAGAACGATGAAATAAAACTGCAAAACTTCAAACGGTTTGGTTTTAATAAAATCTGGTCGTCCCCTGAAAAAATACTGACGGACAGTTTCCGCCGGCCGTCCGCCGAATGCAGTCCCCGTGATTTTGCCGCCGCGCAAGACAGAGTAATCAAGGACATAGGCGCGATTTCTAATCCCGAAGTTGAACTTACCGAAAACGGAAAGACAGTTTACACATTCAGCGAACTTGAAAGAGAAAAACGCGCCCTTGAAAAGTACCGCGCAAACCTTGACACATCTGCTTTACAGTTAGGAAAGACCGTGTTTGACTCAGGAGAGTAAAATCGTTATATTGAAAGAGCGACAGACTAGCTCATGTGGATAGAGCGTCAGCCTCCGGAGCTGAAGGTGGTGGGTTCGAGTCCCGCGTCTGTCAGATATACGCGCTTATTCCTTCAGCCTTTACGTTGAAACCTTTTGGGAAAGACGATCCTTTTTTATTACCGTAACCTGCGGCGATCATCGCGGCGGCAAGCAAAAGACCGCCGTTGCCCGGTAAATACAGCGGCAGTGCGTCATCAGAGACCTGCCGGTTGTGTCCGTTTTCAAGCCATGTGTTTTTCGGGCTTTCCATCAACAATAAATCAACAGCGTCGCTGTAACGGCGAAGTCGGCAGGCTGTCATTGCCATCATGGAAAAGTCCCAGCCGTAGAAAGTTTTTTTGTCCCACACTTCCAACACCTTGTCTAATGTCGTCGACATAATGTTTGTGTCAACTTTCTCGCTGTTCAACACGCCGTACATCGCAAGCATTGAAGGGTGGTCGGTGTAAAACGGCAGTTTGGTAAAAGTGCCGGGGCAGTTTTCGTGGGCAAGATATACGCCGTCTGCGTGCGAAGGGAGTTTGAGTTTCTCCGCATATGCGGAGAAACTCAGCTTCTCCGCGATTTGCGCATAATGGTTTTTGTCGTGGTCAATTTCTCCAAGTCGGGCGAGCCATTCATCGGCTTTACATAGAGCGAAGCGAAAATACTCAAGCTCAAAAGCCGCGTTTTTTACCGTTCTTGGATCGTGTCTTTCCTGAGNCGG
>JGI24698J34947_10000768_pt1 | contig 15907 bp, 18 predicted proteins | sample TergutMp193P3_FD_34947 | JGI IMG/M metagenome (IMG submission 34947) | reverse complement strand
AGGAATTCATGAAAAACGCCATATTTTATGGCTTTTTCATAAATCAAATGAAAGGAGCATTTTATGAAAAACAAACAAACAAATGTGGGGAGTTTTGCGACAGCAAAACTCCAGGCTAAAAGGCGCAGCCTTTTGGCAATCGCCCTGGTTGCGGTAATCGGGTTTTCTTTCGCCGCTTGCGGCGGCGGTGGTGACGGTGACGGTGGCGGAGGAGGCGGCGGCGGAGGGGGAAGCGGGGGCGGGGGCGGCAGCGGCAGCGGACTGACCATCACCGGACTGCCCAGCGGAACTTGGATGGTGTATGTATACCCCGCAGGCACGGATGTTTCCACCTCAAGTAAAATTTATGCCGTTGGCGGCCAACTTGAAGCCGGAACCGCCGGTCCAACTGCCAATGTCAATGTCTTTCCCCTTTTTCAAAAGGAGAGTGTAAGCTCCTGGACAGGATCAGGGAACAGGCCGGTAGTTATCTATGGCATCTCACTGGGGAACTATTGGGCCACGGTGAACTTTTCCAACGGGAGCGCCACGGTTCCATTCAGCAGCTTCACGAAGACAGATTGATAAAGAAGGCGCCTGACGCCGTTATGAACGGGAACACCGCCGAACCATCGGGGGAACTTCCCAGGCTTTCGGTGGTATGAGTAGCGCAACGGTGTCAGCAGTTTCACAAACGCGGTAATGGATTAGCAGCGCAACGGCGTATTATTTCGTTGCGTCTTTCATCTCTTTAACATATTGATAAACCCGCGGCCCGGCCTCATTACCATATTCCGCGATTATTTTGACAATGGCGCTCCCTACGATAACCCCGTCAGCCATGCGCGCCATCTGCACCGCCTGCGCCGGGGTGTGGATGCCGAAGCCGACGGCGACGGGCAGGGCGGTAACGTCACGGATCGCCGCTACAATGGAAGTGAGGTCGGTGGTAATTTCGCCGCGGACGCCGGTCACGCCCATTGAGGATACCAGGTAGATGAAGCCGCAGGCGGATCGGGCGATTTCCCGTATCCGCGCTTCAGAGGTGGGGGCGATGAGGGAGATAAGGTCGATGCCGTGCGCCGAGGCCGCTTGTTTGACTTCGCCCTGTTCCTCGTGGGGAAGATCGGGGATGATGATTCCGTCAAGGCCGGCGGAAGCGGCGCGTTTGAAAAAAGCGTCGTAGCCGTAATGGAAAACGGGGTTAAGGTAGGTCATAAAGGCCAGGGGCTTGTCGGTCACGGCGCGGATCTCTTCGACCAGGGTAAACAGTTTTTCGACGGTTGTTCCGGCGGACAGGGCGCGGATGTTCGCTTCCTGGATGACCGGCCCTTCGGCAATCGGGTCGGAGAAGGGGATGCCGATTTCTACCATGTCCGCCCCGGCGCGGAACATCTCCAGCACAAATTCTTTGGTCTTTTCGATAGCGGGGTCTCCGCCGGTGACAAAACCGATAAAGGCTTTGCCGTTTTTGAAAGCCTGTGCGATATTACTCATGAATTTTTTTCCCCCGGTAGCGCGCGATTGCCGCCACGTCCTTGTCCCCGCGGCCTGAAAGACAGATAATAATATTTTCATCTTTACCGAAGTTACGCGCAATTTTTTGGACATGGGCGACGGCGTGGGCGCTCTCCACCGCGCAGATGATCCCCTCGGTGCGGGAAAGGTACTCAAAGCCGACGACCGCTTCCTCATCGGTAACGGGGACGTACTCGGCGCGGCCTGAGTCGTTCAGCCAGGCGTGTTCCGGCCCGATGCCCGGATAGTCCAGCCCTGCGGAAATCGAGTACACCGGCGCAATTTGCCCCTCGTCATTTTGGCAAAAGTACGATTTCATGCCGTGAAAAATGCCCACCGACCCGCGGGCAATGGAAGCGGCGTGCTGCTCGGTGTCCACCCCGCGCCCCGCGGCCTCGCATCCAATCAGCCGGACGCCGGTATCGGGAATAAAATGGTAAAAGACGCCCATCGCGTTACTGCCGCCGCCTACGCATGCCAGCACCGCCGCGGGGAGTTTGCCCTCAGCCGCTAAAATCTGCTCGCGCGCTTCTTTGCCGATTACGCTCTGAAAATCCCGCACGATGACGGGGAAGGGGTGCGGCCCCATCACCGAGCCGAGCACATAGTGGGTATCGTGCACCCGGCCCACCCATTCCCGCATGGTTTCATTGACCGCGTCCTTGAGCGTCTGCGTTCCCGACGTTACCGGGTGAACCGTTGCGCCTAACAGTTCCATCCGGTACACGTTCAGCACCTGCCGCTCGGTATCTTCCTTGCCCATAAATATTTCACATTCCATTCCCAAAAGCGCCGCCGCCGTTGCCGCCGCCACGCCGTGCTGGCCGGCTCCGGTTTCGGCGATGATCCGCGTCTTGCCCATTTTTTTCGCCAATAGGGTTTGCCCCAGCACGTTGTTGATCTTGTGGGAGCCGGTGTGGTTTAAGTCCTCCCGCTTGAGGTAGATTTTCGCGCCCCCCAGATCGCGGGTCATTCTTTCCGCGTAGTAGAGCAGGGAAGGGCGGCCTGCGTAATTTTTGAGCAGGCCGTCAAGTTCCGCCGTAAAGGCGCCGTCGTTTTTATAGTGGTTGTAGGCTTTTTCCAGATTGATGATCTCGTTCATCAATGTTTCGGGAATGTACTGCCCGCCGTAATCGCCGAATCGTCCCTTGCTCATACTGTTTTTCCTTTTCGTACCGCTGCTGTTAATTGTAGTATTTTTTCGCGATCTTTGACACCGTCTGTTTCGGCCCCGCTGGAAACGTCGATCCCAAAGGGGTTGATCGCCATTGCGCGCTTGATGTTGTCCAGGTTGATCCCGCCGGCGAGGAACCAGGGTTTGTCGATTTCAAGCGAGTTGAGCAGATTCCAGTCAAATGTTTCTCCCGAGCCGGCGCCTGAGTCCAGGAGGTAATAGTCGGAAGAATTAACCACGGAGGACACGGAGTTTTTTATACGAAAATCATCTTTCCTCCGTGAAACTCCGTGGTTAATAACTTTTATTACCGGAATGGGCGTATCGCCGGTTGCTTTTTTGAGATGTGCGATGTACTCCTCATCTTCATCGCCGTGCAGTTGGGCGATGTTGATGACGCCGTCGCGGTACAGGGCGGCGATGTTTTCAATGGGGGCGTTGACGAAGACGCCGACAGGGGCAATATTTTCCGCTAAACGCCGGCGCAGACCCGCCGCCTGCGCGGGGGAGACTTGCCGTTTGCTTTCGGCAAACACAAAGCCGCAGTAGTCGGGGCGCGCTTCGTTGACGTAGTCGATGTCTTGTTCGCGGAAGATTCCGCAAATTTTAATTTTCATGGTGATATGCGGCCTTAAGCTCCGCCAAAAACCGGCGCTTGTCCGGCGCGCGCATTAAACTTTCGCCTATCAGCACCGCGTCGATGCCGGTGTCTTTGAGGGCGCGGATGTCGTCCGGCGACTTGATGCCGCTTTCGGTCACGGTGATAACGCCCGCGGGGATGATTTTTTTCAGGCGGGCGGTAACGCCTAAATCCACGTTAAAAGTGTTTAAGTCGCGGTTGTTGATCCCGATGATACGCGCGCTTGCCGCCAGCGCCTGTTCCGCTTCGGCCTCGTCGTGAATTTCAACTAACGATGCAAGCCCCAATTCCGCGGCGGTCTTGATATAGCGGGTAAGGGTTTTTGTGTCGAGTAACGCGCAGATCAGCAAAACCGCCTGCGCCCCCCAGATTTTTGCCTCATAAAGCTGGTAGTCGTCGATGACAAAATCTTTGCGCAGAACGGGGATTTTAGCTTCCGCCGCTATCTCTTGCAGATAACGGGGGTCGCCCAAAAAATAATCCGGCTCGGTCAGCACGGAAATTGCCGCGGCTCCGGCGGCCTCGTATGCGCGGGCTATTTGCAAATAGGGAAAATCATCGGCAATGACGCCCTTTGAAGGCGATGCCTTTTTTACCTCACAGATAAAGGAAAGCCCGGGCGCGGTGAGGGCTTGTTCAAACTTTCCTCCGTGAAACTCCGTGGTTAATGCTTTTATCTGCTCTATCGTCACGGATTCCTTCGCCTGCGCTACCCGCAGTCGTGTTTTTTCGGCGATGGTTTCCAGAATTGAGTTCATGCCGCCGCTCGTGACAACTTGATAAACTGTTCAAGCTGGGTCTTCGCTTTGCCGGAATCAATCGTTTCGGCGGCAAGGGCGATTCCCTCTTCAATTGAGACTTCCGGCTTGGCAATGTGAATCGCCGCGGCGGAGTTGAGCAGAACCGCGTTGCGCTTGGGGCCCTGTACGCCGCTGAGAATGTCCCGCGTAATTTGGGCGTTTTCCGCGGGCGTGCCGCCGGTCAGCTCTTCTTTTGAACAGCGGGTAAAATGAAACTGTTCCGGCTCCAATGTGTATGTTTGGTATTTACCGCCGCGGAATTCGCAAATGGTAGTCGGCGAGCTTAAGGAAATTTCATCCAGTCCGTCCTGACCGTACACCACCATGCCGCTTTTTACCCCCAGGTTGGTCAAAACCTGCGCCATCGGCTCAACATAATTCGCGTCGTATACGCCTAACAGCTCCATATTCGCGCCCGCCGGATTGACCAGGGGGCCGAGCATATTGAAAATTGTTCTGATACCCAGCTCTTTGCGTACCGGAGCGACGTACTTCATCGAGATATGGTAATTTTGGGCAAAGAGGAAACAGAGGTTAATCGTTTTAAGGAGATGCAAACTCCGCTCCGGCGGGACGGTGATGTCAACGCCGAGGCTTTCCAGCACGTCAGCCGCGCCGCTCTTGCTGGAAGCAGCCCGGTTGCCGTGTTTGGCCACGGGGATGCCCGCCGCGGAAATGACCAGCGCCGAGGTAGTGGAGATGTTAAACGAGTTTGACCGGTCACCGCCGGTTCCCACGATTTCAAGCACGTCCATGTCGTGGAGGATTCTGACGCAATGCTTGCGCATACCCGCCGCGGACGCGGTAATCTCGTCAATAGTCTCGCCCTTAACCGACATGGCCGCCAGATACGCCGCCATCTGAATATCGCTGGCCTTACCTTCCATTATCTCATGCATAACAGCCTCGGCGCACTCATAGCTCAAATTTTCCCGCGCCGCCGCCTTCAAAATCGCCTCTTTTATCACATTTGGCTCCTTCTCTGTTACTATACAGAGAAACACGGGAATTTGTCAATGTTTTTATACCGGTTTTCATCCTCAGATCTTTTCTTGCATTTTCCTCGTTGCTATTGTATACTAAAAAGGTATCCTTTTGGAGGCATTTTTATGGCAGAGATGACAGCGCAGGAAGCGGCAGAATGGGGTAAAACCCTTGATTTCCCTACTGTTTGGGCGGCTATATTGAAAAGTGGGGAAAAAATTGACCAGTTAGGGGAACGGGTTGATCAAGCAACCGAAAGCGTTATTGAGACAAATAAAACTGTCAAAGAACTAGGGGATAGAGTTGACCGTGTGACTGCTAATATTGACAAAATGGGGGATAGAGTTGACCGTGTAACTGCTAATATAGACAAAATGGGGGAAAGAGTTGACCGTGTAACTGCTAATATAGACAAAATCGGGGATAGAGTCGACCGTGTAACTGCTAATGTCGGCGGGCTTAATTTGTCTATGGGGGATTTGATAGAGACCCTTTTTGCGCCTCATTTGGGCGAAAAGTTTGACGCTTATAATTACGATCTTAAGCGGATGTATCGCCGTGTTCCTGTTTATGATAATGACAGCCGGATGCGCAGTGATATAGATATTTTACTCTCCAATACCACCGTATGTATGGCGGTAGAAGTTAAGAGGTGGCTGGAAACAGAAAAAGATGTTGATGAGCATATAAAACGTATGCAGTTAATAAGAGAATACCCGCCGGCGGAAGTAAAAGGGAAAAAGTTGCTGGGCGCGATAGTCGGCGCTGTCGTAACGCCGGAAGCGCGGGAATATGCGGAACACAACGGCTTTTTTGTCCTTGAATTAACCGGGGAGGATGTCTGTTTACTTGAACCGTCAGGGGATTTTGTTCCTAAAGAATGGTAATCTGGAGGGAAGCTGAAAATGGGTAATGTATTTGCTGAACTCACCCTGAAAAATGGGAGCGATCTTGTTCGTTTACATGACGGTCATATCTCAGATAAGGATGTCCGCTCCGTTACGGTCAGGGCGCTTGTTGATATCGGCGCGGTATCGCTGGTGATCAATGAGGATGTTTGTCAGCAGTTGGGATTGTCAATCGAAGAAGAACGGACTGCTTCTCTTGCGGGCGGCGGAAAGGTGGATTGCAAAATTACCGAACCGGTGAGGATTTACTGGAAAGACCGGAAAACAACCTGCCATGCGGTTGTTCTTCCCGAAGGCGAAATATTGCTTGGCGTCATCCCGCTTGAATTTATGGACTTAATCGTTGATCCTCTCGCTGAACAATTAGTCGGCGCTCATGGCGATAGAATTATCAGCCGTGTGATGTAATAAATGAGAGATTTAATGCTATGGGATTAAATTATAGTGATAATATTTTATTTCGATTTTCTCCGCATATATTTTGGAATTGCGATGTTAAAAAACTGGACGTTAAGAAAGACAAAAAAATAATAATAGAGCGTATTATTGAATATGGCAGTGAATCTGATGAGATGTTAATGTGGAAAATATATAATTATAATACCATAAAAAAAATAGCGATCAATGACGTAAACCTCAATAAAGATAAATTGATGTATATGAGTGTTATATTTAATATAAAAGAAAAGAAATTTAAATGTTATGACAATGTGCTGCTCTATGATAAATTGCAGGAAGCAATGATATGATTAATAAAAATGCCGCAAAAAAGGAATTATTTGATCTTTATTATGAAATTAAAGGGGTTGATTTGTTTAGAGATTATGTTTTAGGCGGGGGAACGGCGCTTGCCCTGCAATTAGGGCATAGAATTTCCACCGACATTGATGTATTTACGGCGAATGTACAGGATAATAAGGATATATTGGACAAGTTGAATGAGTTGTATAAAACTTATTATATAATCAGCATAACAGATCCGGTATTACAGGTAACCATCAATAATATAAAAGTAGATTTTATAAAAGACACGAGCACTATTATTGAAATGCCGAAAACTGATGATAAAATAACCTATTTTGGCATTAAAGATATTGCTGCAATGAAATTAAGAACCATATTAACCAGGACAAAGTCAAGGGATTTTATAGATATAGCATATTTGTTAAAAAATATGTCTTTGGATGAAATGTTTGATAATTACCGGCAAAAATACCGGCAGGATGATGCTGCGGTGATAAAAATAGCGCTTCTTAAAAGCAGAAATATTACGCATGATGAATGGAAAAAAGATATTTATATGTTAAAAAATGATATTGTTTTGGAAAATATACCCGGGATAATCGAGAAAGAAATAGTGAAGCATAATAAAAAACACGATATGGGCAATAAGAAAAATTTATTGAGAGTAATTGGAGAAAAAATCAGAAAAACAGGGAGTAAATAAAAAAAAGCCCACGCTTTTTCGTGGGCTTTTTTCTGACTAAAAAATATCCCGCTACTTGCTCTCGGGATCGGTGCGCGCGCCTTTTATGAAGGCTTCGATGGCGGCTTTGGAGATGTCGCTGTTGGTGGCGCCGGTGGCGCGGGTGAACAGGCCGAAGTTTTCGTTGTTTTGGCTGGTGGAGAAGGTGCCGTTGTCCCAGAGAATGGGGGTCAGGCCGTTTTCACGGGCGGTTCGGGCCATGTGTTCAAGGTAGGCGAGGCGGCTGGCTTTGGCGGTTTCGGCTTCGGCGCCGGTTCTTGCGCCCTGATACGATACGCCACATTCGCCAATGGTTACCGGATAGCCTGCTTTGCCAAACTTGTTGTAGATGTCTTCAAAGTCGTACTTTATCCGCTTGCCGTTGCTTTTTTCGGTCCAGGTTGCGGTGTTGCCTTCAAGACAGAATCCTCCCGGATCATAGTAGTGGAAGTCTATAATTAACTTGTTGGGTTGGGTGTCGGTGGGTATGACCACTTTGGCGATGACCTGCACGGGTTTGGCGGCGTAGCCTTTGACCATCAGATAGCGATGCGCGTTATTGCCGCCGGTGCCGCGTACCGCCGTCACAAACGCCTGATTCCACTGGTTGATAACGTCAAACGTTCCTTCTTTACCGGCAGGGGGGCCGTCCCAATAGGTGGTGCCGCCGCTCTGTACGCGGGGTTCATTGAGCGGCTCAAAGATCAGCCAGTCGCCGTACGTTTTGAATTTTTCCGCTATTTGCCCCCACAGGGTGGTAAAGGCCGCCGTAATGGTGGTGTTCTGGTCTTGATCATCCGAGGCGGTTAAAATATTAAACGTTCCGTTATCGTGGTGGGTGTTGATAATGACCGCTAAACCGGCAGTGTGAGCGAAACCGACTACCTCCGCCACACGATTCAACCTTGTGGTTTGGTTACTTGCATTGCTGCCCCAGGTTACCGGAATACGGACTATTCGGAAACCCTGCGCTTTAACCCCGTTAAACAGGGCTTGATTCAGCGCGGCATTGCCCCACGCGGTTTCGTCGGTTGCTGACGCGTCCAGGGAATTGCCGGCGTTCCAGCCTGAGTCCAGGCCTTTGGCGTAGAAATACTGCGCTGAGGTTACGTTGCCGGTGATGGTTGCGGTGAGGGGGCCCAGGTTGCCGGCGTCCCATGCGTATTCTTTGCCTGCGTTGATGCCGTCGTTTCCCAGGGCGGGGCGGGTAATACCCGTCTCTTCCCCGGTATCGGGCTCCTGGTCTTTGTCTTTTTTATCGGACGTATTGCCGTTGTCGCACGCAAAAAAGGGAAAAAATAGTATTAATACTATTAACAAAAATTTATTTTTCATTTTTACTCCTATTTTACCGCGTTGACCATGGCGGTAATGGCGTCGGCGGTTGGCGCTAACGGTTTGCCGGTATCGCGATTAAATAATCCGAAATTTTCTCTATTCCGTGAATTATCGATCTTGCCGTTATCCCAGATAATGGGCACCAGCCCGTTTGCCTTTGCCTGCTCGCATAAATAAGTGAGGTAGGCAACGCGGCTCTCTATGGCGGTGTCGAGGTCATTGCCTGTTCTGCTTGCCTGAAAGGTAGCGCCACATTCGCCGACGATCATGGGGATGCCTTGAGAGGTGTATTTGGTCTTGTAGTTGCTAAAGCCTACATTGCCCGTGTTGGGGCTAGAGCTGCCAATGCGAATTACCTCTTTGTCAGCGTCTGTGCCCCACGCAAAGGAAGAGCCGTTCAGTGAAAAAGCTTCCGGGTAATACCAGTGTACCGACACGATCTGCTTGTTGGGCGTGGGATCGTTGGGCAGCTTAAATCGCGCGTCCATTACCAGATGCGCCCGCGCGCTGATGGGCTGAATGACCAAAAAGCGGCTGGTGTTGTTGCCGCCTACTCCGCGCACCGCGTCGGTAAAGGCCTGGTTCCATTCGTTGATCGTGGTAAAATGAGCGTCGGTCGAACTCCAGCCCCAATCGCCGGCACTTGAGCGCGGTTCGTTCAAGCCTTCAAAGATCAACCAGTCGCCGTAGTCTTTGAACTGCGTGGCGATTTGTTCCCACACTTTGCCAAATTTGGTCGTTATTTCCGCGCCGCCGTTCATGTTAAGCCAATACATTCCGTCGCCGGAAGCGGTATCATGGTTGGGCGCGCCGTCGTGGTGCACGTTGATGATGACCGCCGCGAAGCCCGCGTCATAGGCCATGTCCACTACTTTGACTACACGTTCCATACGGTTTTTACCGAGTTTATAGTCCGGCGCGGGGCCGATGGGGCGGTCTACATCCTGATGCCAGGTAATGGGGATGCGCAGGACGTTAAAACCCGCCGCGGTAACGCCCTCAAATAATTCCTTATTGATGCGCGGATTGCCCCAGCCGGTCTCGCTTTTGCCGTCAAGGGAGTCGCCGACATTCCAGCCGAGGGTGAGTTTTTTTTGGGTAAAGAATTCCCCGGCAGTCAGGCCGCTGAGTTCATACTTGGCGTCGGTGAGTTGCTGTTCTTCAGTATCCTTATCCTTTTTATTATTGTTAGTATCGTTCGGACAGGAAACAAAAAATAAAAATGGAAGAATGAGCAACAGTAATAAAAATTTTTTCATGATCCCTCCTTAATTTCTCTCGTTAAAAAAATGGGAATGAGCGGCGTGCGCCCATTCCCCATTCCTCATGCTCTAGGTCTATTCCGGCAGATACAGTTCCAAACCGTAGAATTCAATGTCATAGTCAAAATAACCGTTAGGGATGTCCCAGGGGTCGCTCGCCCTTGCCGCTATTCCCTTTTGATCCTGCAGGGAAATCTGCCATTGCAGTCTGGTTATGGTTGTGGGATCAAAACCGGCTTCAAATTCGGTGTTGTGTTGATGAATATAATTGTCCTGATCCAGATTGAACCGATCATCTTCGGGGTCCAGATATACGGTAATCTTGTGCCAGTCCCCTATGGTCAGTTCGTCGGTCATATTTCCTACGGCGTCGGGTCCATAATCATCCGAGGCTTCCGGCTGATAATCGCCAAAATAATGTTTATATTCATGACCTAGTTCTGGCACAAAACCCTCGGCGCATACCGCCGTCTTAAAGACCCAGGATGTCTGTGGATCGTTATCAGTTGAATTTTTCTTGATTTCCGCGGAATTAACCTTGATATAGAAAGAATACGCATAGGCATCACGGAGAAGCGCCAGCGTGGCAGTATCGGGTATGGCTTCCCAGCCCACTTGGGGGTACCGGACACCTACATTCGCTGTACGGTCATCGGCAGTAACCTTGACCGTTCCCGTGAACTTAAAAGAGGTTGCTGCCGTCTTCCCGTCTCCATTTGGCCGCGTTATCTCAGGATCACTAGCATCCGGCGTGCCGCTAATCGTCGATGTGCCGCCCCAACTTGTTTGTGGGAAGTTCTTACTGGACGATGCTTTGTATGGCGGGGATGAGAGCGTTACTCCATTTTGCGCAGCGTTCTCTTTTGAATCATCAGAAATTGACCAATCCCATACACCGGCAATCCCGTCGCCCAGATCCGGCAGATTCGAATTTGGGTCTTCACCCTTCTTGCCGCCGCCGCCGCCAGTATCACAACTCATAACCACGAGTGACAGCGCTGCTAACAGCGCTACAATCCATGAATACTTTTTCATAGCTTTCCTCCCGCTTGTTTTGGGCCCCCCATACGGGCGGTCATCCCTTATTATATCTCGCTATTAGCGATTTGTCAATTATATCTATTGGTTTATTTATATACCCTTGCCAGTGGGGTGATGATATGTATTAGGCTATAACTATGGAAGAAAAGGATGTAAGAACGGTTTTTGGCGAGAATATCAAGAGTTTTCGCAACCGCAGGGGCTGGAATCAGCTATTATTGGCTGAAAAACTGGATATTTCGGCTAATTTTTTGTCGGAACTTGAAACAGGAAAGGGCTGGGTTTCTCCGCTCACGCTGGCAAAATTGGGAAATGCCCTCGAAATCGACGTGTTTGAGCTTTTTAAGGCAGAATTTTCCGCGCCCTCCAGCCAGGATCAGCTTGAGGCCAAAAAAATGAAGCGTTTTGTCAAAGATATGCAGTTGGCCATTGACGCTTCCACGCTCGAGATGAACCGTATTCTCAAAAATACCGTGGCCAAGGTCTGTAAAGAGTACTCGCTCTAGCGTCTATTCGTCGGGCCCGTACCATTCCAGCTTGCGGGTGATGTACATGACCAGCGCGACCACTAAAAACGCCCCGATGGAGCCGATGAGCAGCGCGTAGGATTCGGCGTTGAGCACGGCGTACAAGAGCACGTAGGAGATGGTGATGACCAGCCCCATGTACCAGCTTCTGTTCCACGACGGCAGCAGGGCGCGGGAGTAGAGCGTCATCATCACGGTGACGCCTAACGCGGCCAGCAAATAGGCAAGGTAGAACTGCATCTGTTCGGACAGCGACAGCAGCAATAAATAGAAAATAATATTGGCAATGCCCGAGAGCAGATAGGGAACGGGGTGGATTCTTTTTTTGGTGAATACTTCCAGCAAAAATAACGTTAAAAACGGAACGACTAAAAAGAGGATGGCGTATTTGACGGCGCGGGTGTTGAGCGAATAGGTGTCGATGGCGCGGAAAAAATTGACGCCGAACAGGGAATCGGAATATTCATTGGGGCCGTCCCCGCTGCGCCAGAAGAGGGGGATGTCGCGGCTTAAGTAGCTGATGTCCCACACGGCGTCAAAGCCTGAGTCGGTAATGGTTGAAGCGCCGGGAAGGAAAGAACCCTGAAAAGACGGCGACGCCCAATCGGTGGCAACGGCGACATGGGTATCCTGCCCCACGGGGAGGAAGCGCACCAGTTGGCCGCCCTGAATGGCGATGTTAATGTCAAAGGCTGATTTGTTGCCTGCAAAAGCGGGGATGGCGGCGTAGATGCCGCTGCCGCCTTTGCGGAAAAGGTAATACCCGCGGTTTCCCGGCTGGAAAAACAGGTCGTGATCGTTCCAGATCGCCTTTTCAATTTTTCGGATTCCCTTTTGGCTGGACAGCGCGATGATCAGTTCCGCCTTCTCAAATGAAAGCGCCTCGTTAGGCGCTAATGAGGAGCGCGCATCGGCGGGATCAAACGTGCCGGACAGGGACAGGTTGCCCGAAAACAGCGGCACGGAAAAAATTCCCCGCCGGCGTATCTCCGTCGTAAAATTGGCCTTGATGTTGAGATTTTCCGGCATGATAACCAAAGTAAAGGGATGCTTGACCTCTTCGATTTTTTCTTCGGTTCTGCCGTCGCGCTCCGTTCGGGTGCGCAGCTGCTCGGTCCTGACCCCGGGAATGGTGATAATGGGCCCCGCTTCCGTTAACTGGCTGCCCCAGGCTTCCATAATTTCCGCTTCGGCGTCATCCGCCGTCCGGTTGCGCTCATAGATGAGCCCCTTGATCATCGACAGCGGAATGAGCAGCAGCAGTACCAGCGCGACCAGCATCAGTATTTTGAAGGTGTACCCCTGGGAAAATTTTTTGAACGATTGTTTATTTTTGGGTTCCATTGGTTCCATGGGGGCAGTATAGCATAATTGCAATTGTTTGGTCAAGGTTGTACAATCGGGGGCATGGAAAATCACCTCACTGAAATTGATATGCTTATCCGGCTGTGCCTCGGTTTTGTCGCCGGCGGCATTATCGGTTTTGAGCGCTCAAGCCGCAACCAGGTGGCCGGCCTGCGCACCCACATTTTGATTACCGTGGGGGCGACGCTGCTCATGCTGCTTTCAATCTGGATACCCGAGCGCATCAGCGTGCACAACGGCGCGGGAAACGGCGACGCCGGCAGAATTGCCGCGCAGGTTGTTTCCGGCATCGGCTTTTTGGGCGCGGGCGCCATTATCCGCCTGGGCAATAATGTTAAGGGTCTGACTACGGCCGCTTCGCTCTGGTTTGTCGCCGCGGTCGGCCTTGCCATCGGTTCGGGAATGTACCTCGCCGCCGCCATCGCCGAAGCGCTTGGCCTTATCACGCTGATGTTTTTGGGACGCGTTGAACACCGCGTCTTTCCCCTGGTAACCAACAAGATTCTTGAATTGCATTACAAACACGGCGTCAACCCCGACATGAAAGCGGCGCAGGATATACTGTTGAGTTTTGGATTGCACAGCCAGTCGCCCGACGTTAATCAGAGCACGGGTAAAAAAAAGGCGACTAAAATCCGCTTTCAGGTAAGCATCCCCGAATCGACCGATGTCTCCACTCTTGCCCGCGCGTTCAAAGCCGCCGATAACGTGGCGCGGGTGGAGATAAAAGAGCAGTATTAGTTAATTATCCCACTTGCCGTTCCAGATGGGCGGGTTGAATTTTCCATTGTAGGATAAAACATCGCCCGATCCGTCGGTCGTTTCCTTTTGCTTGATGTAAGCGTTATCATCATGGTAGGCATACACCGCATGACCCTGTTCATACTGCACCGCGCCGGCGTCGCTGATGACGGCATTGCTGTTGCTGTCGCCCTCGGCATAACCGGTGATAGTTCCGCCGGATTTATCAAAAACCGCTTCATTGCCCACAAACACGCCGCCGCCATAGGACGAGGCGACATTGCCGGAGATTTCTCCGCCATACATGGTGAAGCTTCCCTCAGAGACATATCCCTCATAAGTATAGGTGTAGGTTACGCTATTGGACACGCCGCCGCCGTAGAAGAAGGCGTTGTTGCCGGAGATTTTGCCGCCCTTTATTGTAAAGGTTCCGTGGTTGTCCACCCCGCCGCCGATGGAGCCGGTATTGCCGGCAATTTTGCCGTCTTCCATCATAAAGGTTCCGTAGTTGGACACCCCGCCGCCATAGGATGAATTATTCCCGGAGATTTCCCCGCCGTTCATGGTAAAGGTTCCGTTAAGCGCAACATACAACCCGTCAACCATGGTATAATTGACGCCGTTGTGCACCCCGCCGCCGTCGAAGGATAAAGAAGTATTCCCGGAGATTTTGCCGCCCGTTATCGTCAAGGTTCCGTTGTTGTGCACCCCGCCGCCGATATTGCCGGAGATTTCTCCGCCGTTCATGGTAAAGGTTCCGTTATTGTAGACCCCGCCGCCGGCGGAAGATGCGGTGGTGTTACCGGAGATTTTTCCGGCGTTCATGGTAAAAGTTCCGACAATGGTCACATACTCCCCGTCGATCGAGGTATAGTATACGTCATTATGCACCCCGCTGCCGTTATGGCCGGAGATTTCCCCGCCGTTCATCGTAATGATTCCGCCGTTATTAAAAATACCGCCGCCGTTGTTGCCGATAATTTTTGCGTCTTTATTTATCTGCAAGTTACCGCCTGAGTTTACCCGAACCAGCGCCTGGCTGTTGTCGTCGGCGCCTGCCAGGGTGATGTTGTCCAGAATGAGGGTAACGCCGGTATTAACGGTAAAAAGCGAACCTTTATCGGTCAGAGAGATGGCCTTTTCCTTTCCAGAGCCTCTCAATCGTATGGTAATATTATTGGCGAAGTAGGAAAGATGATAAGGGACAAATTCCTCGCTGGCGGAGATTTTGAGCAGGTAGCCGGTATTGCTGACCGCATTGGAATCCAGCCATTCCAGTTTATCGGCAAGGGTTTTGCCGGACACCGTAATCATCTTGGTTTTCCCCGAATCGCCACAGGCGGCAAACAACCCCACCATAGCCGCTATCAAGGCTAATAAAAGAAGGTTTTTCGTGTTCATTATTCTATTATACACTATAAATTGAGGGGTTTCAAGCCTTGAAAAAGTTGATGATCCTGATAGCCCCGGGGTAACAAAAAAAGGCCGTACCGGAAACATCAATGGTTTCCGGTACGGCCCCGCAATTTCCGAGCGCTTGCCGTCAGGCTTGCACCCAGCGCCGGGTTTTTTCCCGCGCGGTCTATTGCGCGGGAACCCCTCCCTCACCCGGCTTTGCGCATAACATAGTTGCTCAAGGAGTCCGCTCAGTGAGCGTTAGTATTTGTTCCCCTCCCCAAAAGGTGAATCTCCTGTACAAATTCATCCAGGTTCTCGAAATGCCGGTATACCGAGGCGAAGCGTATGTACGCTACCTTGTCGATAATGCCCAGCTGCTCCAAAATCAGGTCGCCGATGACCTTGCTGTCAATTTCGCGGCTGCCTTTGCTCAAAATCGCGGTCTTGTCCTCAATGTCGTTGACCATGCTCTCAATCTGCATCTGCGAAACGGGGCGTTTTTCCAGCGCCCGCACGATGCCCCGCTCTATCTTGTTGCGGTCGAACGGTTCCCGCCGGCTGTCCTTCTTTATCACCATGAACTGCTTCTCTTCGGTGCGTTCATAGCTGGTAAAGCGGTAGCCGCAGTTCTCGCACTCCCGGCGGCGGCGGATGGCTTCCCCATTGGCCAAAGTGCGGGATTCCACCACTTTGTCGTCAATGTTGCCGCAATGGGGGCATCGCATATAGTGTCGCCTCCTCCATACCTACGCTATATATAGTACCCC
>JGI24698J34947_10000767_pt1 | contig 15910 bp, 12 predicted proteins | sample TergutMp193P3_FD_34947 | JGI IMG/M metagenome (IMG submission 34947) | reverse complement strand
GAGTTTGTTTCAGGGCTGTTTGGTAAAAACATGGTCTTAGAGAAGTACCAGCGGCTTGACAATCAGATAGTGGAAGAAAAACGCAATGGAATGACGGTAGAAGATTGGGATTTGAACAGCCTAAAGATTGGTGAGGCCATTATTGGGTTGCCGTTCTCCCAGCCGTTCAGGTTCTATTTTGATATATATAAATAGCAAAATTTATCGTTTTTTTTGAAAGTTGCACATAATACCTATATACCCCTCGTGGAATTCAAGTCCGTCCTGGGCGTAGATGATCGGGAAGATAAACTGGCGCGGCGTTATGGCATGATCCATAAAATGGTAAAATACCGCATAAGCCTTCGGCGATTCCCCAGGCAATCTTTCCCAACTATCAGCGGGCAGGACAGATGCCAGTGCTTTTTCAACCCTGTTATGTGAATTGGCGGTGTACACTATTATTTTCTATATTTTTTTCCCAATATAAAAAACATATCCATAATACTGTTTATATTTCGTATACAATTCCTCTTCATACTTGTTATTTGCAATAAAATCCTCAACGGTTTTATTTCCTGCGTATTTTTTCAAAAATGCTTCCTGCAAGGTTTTTTGTGGAATAAAATAATTATCTATCCAGCAACTTTCAGGTAACGTAAATGCGGCAACAGGAATATATCCCGTTTTTTGCATTAACAAAATATTATGCCCTATTGTGCCAATTTCAGGAACTGCATCAACCCACCACTTTTCGATTTCAGCGGGACGCTCATCGGTGAACCATGACTCATATGTTACGGCAATATAACCATCTTTTTTGAGAAATTTTTTCCAGTAATTTAAGCCTTTTTCAAAACCAATTTGGGCAATAGCCCCCTCAGACCATATAATATCAAATTCGTTATTATGAAACGGCAAATTGTCCATTGAACCAACAATGCCTTTTACCCTATCCTGAAAATTCAGTTTTTTGGCATTTTCGTTAAAAATATTTATAAATTCGGGAAAAATATCTATACCAATAATATTTCCGGTGATATTTTCTGCAAGAACCATTGTTTGTCCGCCAGTTCCACAGCCTAAATCCGCAATTTTCAAATCACTTGAAATATTTTCGATAAAGGTTAATGCTTTAATGGTAGATTCAGGGCTACCAGGCCCCTGACGTTTTAATTCCCTATAATATTCACAAATTAATTCCATCAAAACCCCATATTCCAATATCGTATCTATTCTTCTTTTTTCCGTCAATATATCTATTAATATAAGCTTGACATGATCTATGGCTTAATTATAATTATTATGCCAAATTGAAATGAATGAAATCAAAGCCAGCGGTGGCTGGTACTACACTATCGAAGACAACGCTGTTACTGTCCATGGACGTGATTGCGATGGGCTTGAGCTGGTTATCCCCCCGTTCATTGACGGTCTCCCCGTCCGGCGCATCGGGGACTGCGCTTTTAAAGAGCAAAAAATTACAGGCCTTTCCCTGCCCTCGGGAATAACAAGCATTGGATCACGGACGTTTTTTGATCATCATATTCGCGATTTGGTAATTCCTGACACGGTAACGTCAATAGAGCAAAGCGCTTTCGGGCATATCTGTTTTGACCTGTTTAAAAGCGTTACCATTGGGGCAAATGTGGAACTGGCCCTTTGGGCTATCGACGAAGAATTTGTGGAATACTACAAGATGTACAACAGACAGGCGGGTACTTACGCCCGGAAAGGATGCTGGTACAGAACGAAGGGCAATGCTCTTTGGGATTACTATATCGTGGACGATACAGCCGTTATCACGGGGTATCACGGCAAGGAATCCGATGTAACTATTCCCGCGAAGATTGACGGTCTGCCTATCAGCGCCGTCCGCGGCCCCGGCGAAGGCAGAAGCATTTTTGAATATGTCGAACAGGAAATAAAAACACTGGTTATCAGCGAAGGGATAAAGAAGATAACGAATTGCGCTTTTAAGGGGAAATATGTAGACAACAAATCCGGTATTACCAAAGTTGTTATACCGCCGGGTGTAACTATAATTGGGGATGGTGTCTTTCAATACAATCAACTTGCCGGCGTAGACATTCCTCCCGGTGTAACATTTATAGGTGATTGCGCTTTTCACCATAATCAACTCACAAATATAACCCTTCCCAAAAGCGTTACGGAAATGGGTATGTATGCTTTTGGCGCCAATCAAGTAACCGATATCACCATTGGCGCCAATGTTAAAATGAAACCGGCGCCGGCTATCTCCCCCGAAGATTTTCGTCTTGCGTATGAAGATAACGGCCGCCAGGCAGGGAGATACCAGTACATAAACGAACGATGGCAGTTTATCCCCGCGCCGGAAGCAAGGCCTGATACAGGCGCTGAAACAGGAAAAGGCAAGACCATTCCGCTTCCGGAACAGGAAGAAACCGGTAAAAAGCGCCTCTCCATTATTGAGGCGGCTGTGCTCTCCGTTCCCATTACCGCGTTGGGTTTAATCGCGGCTCCAGTTTATTCCGCTTTTATGTTGGGGCGAGTAGTAAAAGAGGCAGCAGCCCGCCATAAAAAGAGCAAAGACAATAAACCCTATATGCCCGAACCGTCGCCTCCACTGCCTCCGATGGCTTTCGGTACAGACCATGTGGCTGTCGTTAAAGACGGCAGCGTAGAAATATTCGGCATGAGCTTCCCGCTGATAAATGAAAGTCACAAAAGACCTCAGTATTACTTTAGCGGAGAATTGAAAAGATTTGATATTAAACCTGTAATCATCCATTACATGGGACGGGACATACCTGTTTGTTCGTTTATGTATTTACACAAAGATGGCTCCTTTCACGGTTCCTGTGTTTACAGGGAATACAGGCTTGGACATCAAGGCATAGTGTACTCTATGTGCGGGGGTTTTCGTTTTTACCCTAACGGCAATCCGCAAAGCTTCACTGTGGATGAACACGTAGAAACCAATTTTACCGTTGACGGCAAGAAACTGGCACTGTACAAATACGACACGCTGGATTTATACGAGACAAGCGGCCGTCCCAAAACCTTACGCAGAGGACACGAAGGCCCGGGTAACTGGCTTGAAATTGACGAATACGGCAATGTTACAGACCGCTTTAATGAAAAGCGCGGTTTTGGACAATGATTGGAAGCATAAAAAGCGTATATAGATCCATCGCCTTAGGGCTGAACCGGTTCCGGTTTCCTACCCTTACCAGGCGTCAGCCCTATTTAAATATTATTCCGTTCAAATACCCGATTCCCATCGAGTTCATGATTGAGCATTATTTCGGCTTTTTTGCGAATCTGGGAAACCAGGTTTGGCCCAAATACGAAAATGTCCTCGTTCTGTGTATCGGTTACATGAAATATCCGGTCCTCCCAGCCGTCAAGCAGATCCGCGAGCGCGTAGGCATTATCGATTTCGGAACGGGTGATATTTTGATACTGTTCAATGCGGGGATCGTTACGTGTAGGCCAGCGGCAATCAAGGGAAGGCTCGCTGTTGAAATCTGTGTTATCCGCCAGATCCTGAAAAAGCGCCGCGTTGACGCAAGTCTTCATGAGGCAATTGTAGACCTTGAGCCGCCTCGTCAATAGGGCTGTCTTTTCTTTTAGCTCGGGTTTTTTCACTTCAAGTTTCTCAAGCAGGGCTATCGCTTTGTTGAATGACGCTGTCGCCTTGCGAACAGTCTCCGAAAGCAGGAAAGCGGCGGAGAAACCGCGAACGCATTCAATGCCCTGCATATCCAGCAGATCGTTGGCGTGTTCTTCGTCCAGTGCCTGAAACTGGAAGCGCCTGTAGTACATTCGTTCCTCGTCGCTTAATTCGCATGGAAACAACACGAAGGGCCGGTTGATCCAGCGTTGATGCACTATGCCGTACATAATTAGTCCAAGCCCATTGTGGGAAAAGTGAAGTTCCCCTTCGGTTATGTGATAGAACGCGTCTGTCAAAAGGTCCGCACAATCGTCACCGGCGATTTGTTTGGATGTCTCGTACACGCCGTCCATACAGCCTTTCACGGTGAAAGGCATAGCCTGAATATTATTTTCAATATATTTCCAATTTTCGGCAAAATCTGTCTCTGTCAACTGAATTGCGATAATCCGCTTGCCGGAATTGAAAGCGGTTCCCAGGGTCTGCGTTAGGCCAAAAAAATTCGGTATGCCCCGTATCCATTCATGGGCACCTATCTGTGAAAACATAGGATAATCGCCTTTATTATCCCTGCCATTGATGATGCAGTTATCCCCGGTGCTTCGCCATGCCTCGGCTACTCCCGGTTCATCCGCCTTAAAACCGAGGTTCGTGCTAAAGCTGACAGTAATATCCACACCGGCGTCTTTACCGCCAGAGATCAGGGTATCAAGAAAACCATTGATCCTGTCACTCATGGAACGGTTCCTGCAAGCCTCAGGGCCATTGGGGCCGGCGTAAGTGCCATTGCTCCAGCAGATCCCGCCGCCCGCGTCGTTGGATTTGAAGGCGAAAAAATCAATGCAGGTGTTATGCGCAAGCTCTTTCATCGCGTTTCGGTACAGGGAAAGAACCTCGGGGTTATCAATACAGGGACTGTAGTAGGAATGCTTTGAACGCCGGGGATGATCACAGCGTGCCCCTCTCCATGAGGGATGATCCCGGTAAACGGCTTCGGGCAGCCAGAAGGGCTCATTGCTGGAAAGCGCCCCCTTCATTCCCAGAGCGCCAAGGACATCACAGCGAGATTTGACTATATTAAAACAACGTGTAATAAAGGGAGTGGGAAGGTATTTTTCCAGTTCAGGCGGGCACACCAGTTTAAAAAGCTGGGTGTGCCCCATGCTCCAATTGGGGTAAGGATCGGTAAGGTCCAATTCCCACATCCACCGGCTCCTCGGCAGATGTCCGACCGTTATATGGGTAACGCCCATGGCTTTAGCCCTTAGAGCGGCGGCTTTAAATTCATCAATAGTTCGGGTTTCCACATCAAAGATTATTTTTTTATCCATGATCGGCTCCTTGTGTAATTAGATCCCCAATCATTGCCAACGCTATTATAACATTGGAGCCCCATTGGCTTGCGCTGTTGCCCGTCACATATCCCGCTTCTTTTATCTTTTTATGAACACGCGGGCTTGAAACCTCACGGGCTTCAATGGGTATGTGGAATTTGTCGTATTTTCCCTCTTCCGCCTGTTTCAGCAGGGTATTCCAAACGTCAAGCGCAAGTTTATTGTCCCCACGCTGTTTAGCCGCTATCGCCGCCGCGCCGGTAAAATAAGTCGCCATCTTAAAACCATCCGGCGGCAGGTCCCATTGTTTTAACAGTTCTTCTTTGCCGGGTAAATCGCTTCCGTAAATCTGCCCCATGTCATAAAAGTTTTCCCATAACGCGCTATCGTCTAACGCGGTGAGAACCTCGGAGAGCGAATAAGCCGTACCGAAGCAATGGTTAAAATGCCCTCCCGACTTGCGTTCTATCAATGTCATGTCGCCATTTTGTGGGTCATATCCCCATATACTTACAGCGGCAAAATCCCCCTTCCCGCGAAAATAACTCAGCATCTTTATCAACTTGTCCCGGTAAGCCAAATCTTCGTAACGTTCCCAACGAGTCAGCCACGTTTCACATAACGTGATTACATCGGGACCCCAGCGTATATGGGCGGGAAAGCGCGGATCCGGCGTATAATACGCACGCAAAGGGTCAAGTTTACCAATGGCGTTATGTACATCCTTCTCTTCGTCCACAATATCGCCTACACGCTCATCGCCTGTCAAATAATAAAATACTTTGTGCAGGAGAGGGAGGCCAATACGGGCTTCCTTGCAGCCACAGCCCCAATGCACCACATTATGGCGGCTTCCCAGCATTTTGTATTCACCGAGATGGTATAAATCGACTTCCGACGTATGCCGGGTCATTGCCTCGGTAAACCGGAAATAATCCTCGCGCTGGCTTCGCAAAAAAGCGAACCACAGCCAAAGATTGGGAACAAGCTCGGTGTTCTGCCAGGCAAACCCGCCCATGTCATAACGCCACGAATGGCGTATCTCATCGTAGGCGTGGCGTATGTCGCCGTAATCCCAAAAGCCGTACCACGAAGACTGTTCACGCTCGTTTTTGTAGAATTCAAACAGGCCGTCAAGCGCCGCCTCAACTTTTTCGCGTTCTGGCGTCGAACGATCTTCTGCGCCCCATACCTGCCCGAAAACGTTAGTATCTACATAGTACTGTACCGGCGCAAGCAGCAAGTTGGGTGATTGCCATTGATATGCTTTTTCAACCAGAAATTCATTGCCGGGGAAAGCGTCGTAACAGCGCAGTACGACTTCGTTCGTGTTTGCGATTCCGTACGCAAGCGAGCGCATCTCCTCAAAGCCTTCGTAACAGGCGTCAACATGGGTCTTGTTGTCGTATCGCCGCAGATCCATTGGCTGCGCGTCGGGACTCCAAAACCATGTTTTAATCGTCGATGTATCCTCAAGCATACCGCACACCTCAAACGACGAAGGGTGCTTATGCCAGAAATCTTTTTTGAATACGGAGAGCCCGTTTTTGCTGTCACCCGCGAACGCGACACCCAATGCCCTGCGCCCGTTTGCGCCGCGCACAAATACGCAATTATTATTGGTCCGCTTTGATATAACGTATTCTTCCGCAGAAAGCTGTGTCTGTTTGAAATCGTTCCATTCCGTCATGTCATTTAACAACAGTTGCGCGTCAAACAATACTTCTTTGCCGTCCAACTGATCCGCGTAAAATTTATCGTATTCACGATTCTGGCGAACCCACAGACTCTTTGGCGATTCCGCGAACAGACCGCTTTCGCCCCCGAACCGGACATAGCGGTTAAATACCGCCGCTTTCATCGGAACATCAAATTCCATCCCGATTCCTTTGATGAAATCTTCCTCCTCGCGCCCGTCGAAAATAAAAGTATGAACTATCCGTATCTCATCGCTTCCCACATAAAAATACAACCGCAAATCGAAGGTGAGCCATTTACGGAATTTGCTCGTCGTCCTCATTCCAGTGACCTGCCCCGTATGGGAACCACGCAAACGGATAACGGCGCGTTCCGACCCCGATTCTTCTATAAAGCAATAATACGCCTTGCCCCAAAACGGCTCGGTTGTCGTAACGGAAGCGTAAGCGTTTTCCTGCCCATGCCGCTGTTCGTTAAGCGTAATAAGCCGGCCGCCTGAGCAGATAATTTTTCCATTCGGACGGGTGATTGCGGATATAATTGCTTCATTTTCCTTTGCAATTGTGCAAATGATCGTCCCCGTGTTCACCGTGATGGATTCCGGGGTGTCATTTACGGCAATTTTCCCCGGGTTGAAAACGTCTCCCGGGGAGGAGTCGCTGACAACATAACCATCGCTTTCCTCCGCTATGTAAGCGGAATGGAGCGTCCACTTGACACTGCCGTCAGGCCAGAAAGCCCTCGGTGAAGTCTGCATGGTAACCGCCTTACCCGAAGCGTCGGTCAGGTAAAGCGGTGTTTTGCGGTCAAGTGCGCCTTTTGCCCACGGCAGGCCAAAACTCGTCCCGCCTTTTCCGGGCGTGAAATTATTCATCCAGTGAAGTTTTATTTCCAATGGTTATTCCTCCATTGTGTTTATGATAGCACATTACCTTAAGGCTTCGTAAGCGGTCTGGCGCATTATAACCTTGTCGTGATATAATCAGATTGTCAATATTTCTTGGATATATAAAGGCAGGTACAAGATGAATTTATCCGAAACAATTTTCAAAAGGAAGTCAACAAGGAAGTATGATCCGTCTCCGCTTGATGATAACGTCCTTGCGGATATCCAAGCCTTCATTAAAAGTGTGAAACCGTTGTACGACGATGTAAAGGTCAGGTTTGACATTTTACCCGCAGTAAAGGTCAAGGCTGCAACTAACGCGCCGCATTTTATCATGGCATACAGTGAGGAGAAAGACAGCGGCCGGATAAACACCGGTTTCATGCTTCAGCAGGTGGATCTGTATATCCAAAGCATTGGGCTTGGCTCCTGCTGGTTAGGCATGGCAAAGCCTATCGAAAGCGGCGAGGACGGGCTTGGTTATATTATTTCAATGGCTTTTGGTAAACCGGAAGGCTCCCCGTACAGGGAACTTTCGGGCTTCAAGCGCAAGCCGTTAGGGAAAATCTCAGACACCGCTGACAAGCGTCTTGAACCGGCGCGTCTCGCCCCCTCCGCCATAAATTCCCAGCCCTGGTATTTCGTAACCACCGGTGATGGTTTTGACTGCTATTGCGCCAAAAAATTCCCGGCGGCGCTGTACGAAAGACTCAACAAAATCGACGTGGGCATCGCGCTTGCCCACCTCTATGTCACATACCAGGACAAGTTCAGTTTTTCTGTTCAGGGCAAAGCGAAGCAGGTGAAGGGGCATTATTATGTCGGGAGTGTGGGGGTTTAGAATTGCATCTTCATCGCCACCCGAACGAGCCCGCCCCATTTGGCATAACAAATAATAACCCGGTCGGCTGAGTTGCGATTAACGCAATGCCATCTTCAACACTTCCATATAATCGCTCTCGCCCATCTTGCGGGGATTGCTTGCGGTACTGATGTTCTTTGCGGCGGCTCCAGCGATTGCGGGGTAATCTTCCTCTTTGACATTGAGGCTGGCGAATGACGGCAGCTTGATATTTTTGGCGAGTTCCTGAACCGCCATCACCGCCGCCACGGCCCCCGCACGTTCCGAGGGGAATGAAAGCCCCATCGCCTTCGCTATCCTCGCGTAGCCTTCCAGACAGTCCCCCATGTTGTATTCCATGACTTGGGGAAGGAAAATAGCGTTGCACACGCCGTGGGGCAAATCGTAGGTTCCGCCAAGGGCCTCGGCGATGCAGTGCACCGACGCCACGTCCGAGTGGCTGAAGGCGATACCGGCGAGCACGCTTCCCATGAGCATGTTGCTCCTCGCCTCAAGGTTTCCGCCGTCCTTAAAAGCCTTCACGATGTTCCCGTAGATGAGCTCCACCGCATAAAGGGCGAGGGCGTCGCTTATGGGCTCGGCGCAGGTTGCGGTGAACGCCTCTATCGCATGAGTAAGCGCGTCCATGCCGGTCGCCGCAGTGATGTCCGCCGGCACGGTCAGCGTGAGTTCCGGGTCGCAGACGGCGGTCTTGGGCGCGGTATGGGCGTTCTTTATCGTCATCTTGTATTTGTTCTTCGTGTCGGTAATAACCGAGGAGAAGGTGATCTCACTGCCGGTACCCGCCGTGGTCGGCACGGCTATCAAAGGCGGCAGGGGCTTTGAGGGCACGTTCTTTCCCTCGTAGGCCTTTATATCGGACGTGCCGTTAGCCGCCAGAACGCCAATCGCCTTGGCGCAGTCAATGGGGCTGCCGCCGCCAATCGCGACAATCGAGTCCGCGCCGGAGGAGATGTACGCTTTCGCCCCTTCCGCCACATTCACGTCTTTGGGGTTGGCCTCGACGCCGTCAAACACGACGTACTTCTCCTTCCCCTCCAGGTGCGCCAGCGCCTTGTCGAGTATCCCGGCGGCGGCGATTCCCTTGTCGGTTACGATCAGCGGGCGGGCGGCCTTCAGCGCCTTCAACGCCTCGGGGAGGGTTTTGAGGCAGCCGGGGCCGAATACGATTCTTGTGGGAAGCGTAAATAAAAACGTCGATTGGATATTGCTCATTTTATCACCTTTTTTTGTTGGCGGGCTTTGTTAATAAGCTTCGCTATTCCATTGTTTTATTGTACACTACATTTATTATTTTTCAAGGGAGCAAATAAATGATCGAGATACGCAGGCTCCGCGCCGAAGACATGCCCGCATACCGGCGCCTTGCAACAGTGGTTTACAATATGCGCCGGGATTTCTCAAAAGAGGAATCCGGGCAAAATTTATCCCATCCGCCGGAATGGACGCGGGGTGTTTTCGAGGGAGGCAGGCTCGTCTCCGCCATGACGGAAATAGAGTTCCTCATGCGTTTCGACGGGCAGAGCGTTCCCATGATCGGCGTAGGCGGGGTGGGAACCCTGCCCGAGGCCCGAAAGGGCGGCCATGTGCGTGCCATGTTCGAGAAGTTTCTGCCGGAGGCCTACGAGAAAGGGGTGATCTTCTCCAACCTGCACCCTTTCTCTTTCGATTTCTACCGCAAGTTCGGTTATGAACTCGCCCAAAGCCGGAACGAGATCACCATCCCTGCCGGGGAATTTTCGCATAACAAACTCCGGGGGCGCTTTACCCAGGTTTTTCCCGGCGATGACACTTCTGCGTTAAACGAAATCCACAAGAACTACATAGCCGATCTTAACCACGGGATATGCCGGGATCACTGGCCGGAAAACCGGGCGTGGAAGAGGTTTACGCAGGGCGACCCTTACGCCGAGGGGGTTTTTCTCTACCTTTGGCGTGACGAGGCGGGCAATGATTCTGGCTACATCCAATACGAGGACAAGTTTGAAGACGGCGATCATATCATGTATGTCTGGGAGCTTGCGTTTACCGATAGGGACGCGCTCCACGGGGTCCTAAGCATAGTGAGCGGCCTTGCGGCGCAGTTCGAAAACTTCCGGTGGCTCATGCCCACGTTCCTCGACCCCTCTGATTTTATAGACGAAGTAAACGAGCTGGAGCAGACGATAATCCCCCGTGACATGACCAGGGTGATCAACGTGAAGGCGGCGCTTGAAAAAATGCGGCGGCCCGGCGGCGAAGGCCGCTATGTGATAGCGGTTAACGACGAAATGATTCCCGCCAACTCAGGCAGTTACCTCGTGGAATTCGCGTCAAACGAAAGCCGCGTCACCCGTACCAAAAAGGAAGCCGACATACGCTGCGATATTCCCGCCCTAAGCCAGCTTGTCACCGGCTGCCGTTCACTTGAAAACGCCCTGCGTACGAGGCGATCCGGGCTTGAGGTACACGGAAACCTGGAAACCCTGAAGCGTGTGTTTACCGCAAGACCGCAGCACCTAACGGAGTATTTTTAGCGGTCATTCCCCCGGGATGTTGAACAGCATATTCTCCGCAAACTCGTCCATGAAAGCCGGGTCGGAGGCAAGCTCGATTACCCGGCACTTGCCTATGATTTCTTTGCACCGGGACAGGAAGCCTTCCGTTCTGAGGTTTTCTTCCGCGCCCTGAAGGCTCAGGTTTCCGCAGATCGTTATGGCATCAAGGAATTCCTCAGGAAAGATTCCGGCGGCTATGGCGTTTTGTTTGTTGATGAAGAAACCGAACCCGCCTGCGATAAAAACGTTTTTTATATCCGCTGGACGAAGGCCGGCGTTCTTGCAGAGTATCCTGGCGCCGGAAAGGATCGCGCTTTTGGCGAGTTGAAACTGGCGAATATCCCTCGCCGTGATTGAAATGCCCGACGCCAATGGAAACTCCTTCCTGTCGCCTGCCATGTAGCCTGTCTCGTCTATTATTTCCTGCTTCAGCATAACGGCGACGGCGTCTATGAGGCCCGAGCCGCATATCCCGATCGGCGGGACATTCCCGATAGTGCCAAGTGAGAGAGGCCCCCCCACTGACGCCGCGTCAGCGGACGCTTCCACCCTGCTGATGGCGCCTTTCACGCCGCCCACCCCAGAGGAAATCTCCGCCCCCTCAAAGGCGGGGCCTGCGGCGGTGGAACAGCAGAAGACGGCTCCGTTATGCGCTATCGCCATTTCGCCGTTTGTGCCGATATCGACGAAGAAGGAGGGACCGGGGGTATCGAGAATATCCAGCACCGCAAGCCCGGCGGTGATGTCCGCCCCGATGAAGGCCGCGATGGAGGGAAGCACGGCTACGCTTTCCACGGGGAGCGAGAGCGCTTCCCCCTTCAGTTCCCTTTCCTCAAGGAACACCGGTGTAAACGGCATTGCGCCCATGCCCGAGGGATCAACGTTGAGGAAGAGGTGCAGCATCGTCGTGTTGCCGCTGACAGAGAGCCTTTCGATTTTGCGAATGCCCCGGCGCCTTTGGAAAGAATCGAGAATGCGCTGCGTTTGACGGTTTATCAGGGTAAAGAGCTCATCCGTCTTGCCGTTCCTCGCGGCCCCTATGCGGCTCATCACATCGGCGCCGAAGGCCCGTTGATCGTTTAACTCCGAGATGGTATCCAGGACAAGCGAACTATCCAGGTCGATGAGCCTCGCGGAGAGTGTGGTAGTCCCTATGTCAAGCGCAACGGCGGACCTGGCAGGCGGCTGCGTGGCGGCTGACACAGTGTCTGTGACCTCGTTGCCAACGAATTCGCCGTTTCCGGGAAGCGCAATGGTAATATCGTTAAGCGGAACCGCGCGGCAAGAACGCACCCAGCCATCCGCGTCAGGCGTTACACCGGAAACCTGCCCCTCGAGGAGGCGCACCCTGCACTTCCCACAGCGGTTGCGCCCGCCGCAGGGCGCGGACAGTATGACGCCCGCGCGGGCACACGCCAGAAGGACGGTCTCCCCCACCCCCGCGTCAAAGGAAAGATCGTTGTTTTGAAGATGGATTTTCATTTCAGGTTTATTATACCCCTAATACGCGGCAAAGGGAATAATTTCCCTAATCTCCACCCTGAACCTCGCCTGGACCGCCAGACGGCCGCTTGAATTATAGAAGTAGGGAAAAGTTTCGAGGCTTATAAAGCCGGTTGCTTCCTTGGGCCGGTTTCGCTCGCTTCCCTGAAGCATTGCCCGTATCGCGGCGCGGGCGGCGTCTTTCAGGGCATTATCCCTGATTGCGAGCCAGTTTTCGGTAGTCGCCGGGCCGTCCAGCGGGGAGTAACCTATTGCCTGCGCCGCCCTGACGTTCCCCATTTTCCACATCTCAACCCTGCGCCTCTGTGCGTCTGTCGGACGGTAATCCATCCACACGGAAAGAACCCGGTCTTTGGCATTGGTGTGCGTGACAAAAAGCCCCGGATCGCCCCAGGGGATTTCCCCTAACGGGGTCAACTCAAGTTCCTCGGCAATGCCACGCGCCCTCTCGCCGATGTCATAATAAAATGACCAGCCGTAGATCTGTGCGGCAAAAAAATTTGCGCCTAATTGCAGTGCCCGGCGATAACCGGTCTCGGCGTCCAGTGACGGGACCTGCTCTTCAATATAGGCGCCGTATATGGGCTCCAGTTCTACCTTCACCTCCCCCCGCAGTACATCCTGGGCGTTTACAAAAAAATGAAAAGTGAAGAGTGAAGAGTGAAGAGTGAGTAAGAAGAGGAAAATTTTTCTGTTCACCCTTTATTATCGGCGCATGGCACGCCAGGGGTTTATGCCGAAACGGACAACAAAGTAAATCCACCCGAAGCCAAAGCCCGCCAGGTGCGTGGCGTGCGCGACACTGCCATTGAACCCCGTCAACAGGGAGAACATCTCGATGGCGGTGAATCCCAGTACCATAACAGGCGCCCTCAAGGGAATTATGCCCCAGATGTAAACGATGGAATCCGGGAAAAACGCCGCGAACGCCAGCTGAACCGCGAAAATCGCCCCGGACGCGCCCATGAGGAAAACCAGGTAATTGCCGGTGAGAACAAACACCGCGAAAGAAAAAACGCCCGCCAGTATCCCCGTGAGAAAATAGTAAAGCAGGAATTCCCGGCTTCCCATTTGCCTCTCCACATGCCGCCCGAACAGAAACAGCGCCAGCATGTTGAACAGCAGATGGGTAATCGAATTCGGGTCATGGACAAACATGTACGTGACAAACTGCCAGACCCAGCCCCTCGCCAGCACCAAAAGTGGGACCATCGAAAAATAGTTGATCACCGGCAGGTTCCTGAGCAGCATTTCAACCAGATAAACCAGTATATTGAGTCCAATGATATAAAGTACCACGTTGTCGTTCCGGTACCGGAAAGGCCGCTTTATGATGTTCATGCTGTATAGTATAAGGGAATAGGGCAATAAGGGAATAGGGCTGTAAGGGATCAGAGACTGGGGAATAGGGACTAGGGAACAGGGACTAGGGAATAGGGATAAGAGAGGGCGCGTAGTTTGTACGAGGCGCTTGATAGGAACACGCGCTACTTTCAAACCAAGCGTACCCTTACTCCCTTGCTCCCCTGCTCCCATATTCCCCTAGAATCTTCCGGTATTCAGCGATTGACTCGGCAGAAGTCAATCGCTTTCGCAGGGCGGCGCTGCCGCTTTCGCCGGTTTTGCCGGGGAAACCTTTTGTGTACGAGCAGAATTGCTTTCGCATTTCCATGCACGCCGCCCTTTCGCCAATGTCGGCGGAGAGAAGGGTCAAGTGCCGCAAGGCGACTTCAATCCGTTCCACAAAGGCCGGCGACTCCCAGGCCCCCGTGGCGAGGAAGGATCTTGTGGCGGGGAAGATAAAGGGGTTCCCCTCAGCGCCCCGGGCGAACATAACCGCAGCGCAGCCGGTCTGGAGGAGCATGCGCCCGGCGTCCTCAGGCGTATAGAGGTCGCCGGAGCCTGCCACGGGTATGCTTAAGCGGGAGGCAAGCTCCGCTATGTGCGACCACTCGCTTTTGCCGCCGTAACCCTGGGCCTTTGTCCGGGGGTGAAGGGTTACCATTGCCGCCCCGGCTTCCTCCGCGATGCGGGCGCACTCCAGGAAATTAACGTGCTGTGAATCCCAGCCCGAGCGCATCTTCACGGTGACGGGCGCGAAACCCAGCATTTCCCCGGACGCCTTGACAACGGCTTCCACGACCCGGCCCAGCAGGGCAGGCTCCTTCATCAGGGCGGAACCGGCGCCGGTTTTCACCACTTTGGGGACAGGGCAGCCGCAGTTGATGTCAATGGCTTCGGGGCGAAAGACGGAGATCGCCACCGCCGCCCGGTACATCGTATCCGGATCATGGCCGAAGAGCTGAATCGCGTAACGTTTTTCATGCTCTCCCCTGCGGACTAAGTCTAGACTAAGTTTACCTCCACGCATGAGCCCTTCCGAGGAAACCAGCTCGGTAAAGCTGAAATCCGCCCCGTACTCCACGCAGATTGAGCGAAAAACCCTATCGGTATAGCCTGCGACAGGCGCGAGGAACAGATTGCCGGGCAATTCCAGGCGACCGATTTTAATAGGATGATACAGAGCCCCCAACATAACATCGTAAAATTAAAAAAATAAGCCGCGGATGGCATAAGGTTTGAGAGGGACTGGGGACTGGGGACTGGGGACTGGGTCGTTATTTATTATCTGTGCGTGATAACAACAAGCCATGCTTTATAACCTCGCTCCCTAGTCCCTATTCCCTAATCCCTGATCCCTTATTCGTTGGGTAAGCCGAAAAAGCGGTTTGAGTTTTCCCAAAGGATTGCGCTTGTCTCTTCTTCGTCCATGCCCAGCATCTCCTTGGCGAGGAAACGCGCCGTCAACGGCAGGTACTTAGGCATGTTGCGCTTGCCACGGTGATCCGCCGGGACCATAAAGGGACTCTCGGATTCGATCAGGATACGGTCGAGCGGAAGGACGTCGATGGTCTCATGCAGGTTCTTGGCATTGCGGTAGGTGAGGTTGCCGGCGAAGGAAAAATACAGGTTGAGGTCCAGCGCCTTCTTCGCGTATTCCGCGTTCTCCGAGTAGCAGTGGAGTACCCCGCCCCTGGGCGGCAGCCTGTCCCTGAGTATGTCCAGCACGTCCTTGCCCGCGTCCCTGTTGTGGATGATCACCGGAAGGTTGAGTTTCGACGCCAAATCAAGCTGGGTGATAAACAGTTCTATCTGCGATTTCTTGTCGCCGAATTTCCTGAAGTAATCCAGGCCGATTTCCCCTATGGCGATTACNCGNGGATTTTTCGCGTTCTGCTCGATTATNTCGATCCAGTTCCTGCCGGGGTTTTGTACTTCAGACGGCGATACGCCCACAGCGTGGTAAACATTCGCCGCGGATTTCAAATTCTCAAAGATCTTTACAAAATCGATAAGGCTGTTGCATATCGAAACGAGCCGGGTAACAGAGACTTGCCTGGCTTCCTGTATCACCATGAGTTGTTCAATAGGGTCCTCACATATGAGCCC
>JGI24698J34947_10000766_pt1 | contig 15915 bp, 11 predicted proteins | sample TergutMp193P3_FD_34947 | JGI IMG/M metagenome (IMG submission 34947) | reverse complement strand
TGCCTGTTTCCGTGGGTTTATTTAAAATCCTGAACCGCGAACAGGAACCGATGGATTTTTGCAAAAACCTGCTGGCGGATTGGGATATAAAATGAGTTTCGTCAATGCCATTAACTCATTTTCAATTTGAAAACCTTTAATAACGGAGAAAAAAAATGTTTGAAAAACTGACGGGAAAAATTACCGATGCCATGCGTTTTGTCTCCGGTAAATCGTCAATCACGGAAAAAAATATTGAGGATGCCGTAGAAGCAATTAAAATGGCGCTTCTTGAAGCGGACGTAAACTTGCGCGTTGTGCGCCGTTTTGTCAATTCCACAATTGAAGAGGCAAAGGGCGAAAAAGTTTTGCGCTCTGTCGATCCCGGTCAGCAATTCATAAAAATTGTAAATGATAAACTAACCTCATTTTTAGGAGACGCAGACCCCGCAAGCCGCGCCTTGAAACTTCGCGGCCCCGATGTCATTTCTACCGTTTTAATGCTGGGACTGCAAGGTTCAGGCAAAACCACCAACTCCGCGAAACTTGCCCTGCGTCTTAAAAAAGAGGGACGCAAGCCCCTTCTCGTAGCTTGCGATCTCGTGCGTCCCGCCGCGATGGAACAGCTCGCCGTTTTGGGGAATCAAATCGGCATACCTGTTCACAAAGAAGACGGCGCGAAGGACAGTATCAAAGTTTACCAAAACGCCGTTTCATGGGCAAAGAAAAACATGATCGACACCGTGATCATCGACACCACAGGCCGAATGCAAATTGACGAACCGATGATGCAGGAACTTTCCCGTCTTAAAGACGCGGCCAAGCCCGATGAAATGCTCCTTGTCGCAGACGCAATGACAGGGCAAGCCGCCGCCGACATTGCAAAAACCTTTGACGAAAAAATCGGCCTTACCGGAGTGGTGCTGAGTAAGTTTGACTCCGACACAAGAGGCGGCGCGGCGCTCTCGCTTAAAACCGTTACGGGCAAACCGTTAAAATTTATCGGCACAGGCGAAAAGCCCGAAGACTTTGAGCCGTTCCACCCCGACAGAATTGCCGGGCGTATTCTTGGCATGGGCGATGTTGTCAGCCTTGTAGAAAAAGCGCAGGAAGTAATCGATCAAAAAGAAGCTCTGGAACTCCGAAAAAAAATGGAGAAAGAAAGCTTCACTCTTGACGACTGGCTCTCTCAAATTCGCGCCATTAAAAAAATGGGCTCTCTGCAAAAAATGCTGGAAATGATTCCCGGAATGCAGGGGCAGATCAATGAAGAGGACATCGACAAGGCCGAACTAAAACAGCAGGAAGCTATCTTGAGTTCAATGACCCTAAAAGAACGCGCAAATCATTTAATCATCGGGCCGCCGCGCAGAAGCAGAATCGCCCGCGGTTCAGGCACATCCGTTGCGGAAGTAGCGCGTTTGATTAAAAAATTTGAAAAAATGCGCGGCATGATGAAAAAAATGGCAAAAGGCGCAAGGGGAGGAATGGGCGGAATACCGAATATGCAGGGAATGTTTCCGCAATAATTAAATCTTATTCGTTTTTATCCAATTTATAATTTCGTCAATCTTTCCGAAAACAAGGCCGGTCACTGTGTCGGCGCATCCATAGTAAATCGCGACTCTGCCTGTGTCTTTGTCTACAAGAGCGGCGACAGGAAAGGTAACATTTGGTACGTCGCCTGCCAGCTCGTAAATTTCGCGCGGATTGATGATGTATGGGCTTGCGCGCGCAATTACTTTCCAGGGTTTTTCAAGATCGAGAAGCGCCGCGCTGAATGAATACACAAAACCGTTACAGCTTGTAAGCACGCCGTGGTAGAACAGTAGCCAGCCTTCGGCGGTTTCTATGGGACAGGGGCCTGCGCCGATTTTTGTGCTCTGCCAGCCGTCGCATGGGGCCATAACATGTCGGTGCTTTCCCCAGTAAACAAGGTCAGGACTTTCAGAATAAAAAATGTCGCCAAAGGGAGTATGTCCTGAATCGCTGGGACGGCTGTACATGGCATAATTTTTTCCAATTTTGCGCGGGAAAAGAGCGCCGTTGCGGTTATAGACCATCATCGGGCTTTCTACTTGATAAAACTTTTCAAAATCAAACGTATAACCAAGACCGAGACCAGGGCCGTGATAGCCGTTGCACCAGATGATGTAATACCGATCTTCAATAAAAATTACGCGGGGATCGTATTTGTAATCAGAGTCCGGCAATTCTGGATCGGTTTTGATAAACTTTACCGGTTCATCTTCAATCTTCCAGTTTATGCCGTCTCTGCTTCTCCCCGCGTGAATATCCATGCGCCGGGCAGTATCATCACAGCGGAAAACTCCTGCAAACTCTCCTTTAAATGGAACAACCGCACTGTTAAAAATGCTGTTGGACCGCAGGGTCAAATCCCGTGGGATGACAGGGTTCTTCGAATACCGCCACATCAGATCCTTTTTAGGATCGCTTGACGGCGGCCTGTCCTCCCAGGGAATGTTCGGCAGACTGCTTCCGTTTACGATGATACTGCTCATAGTTCCAATTACAGACCGTTAGCGTCGTCTATCAAAGCGTTCCAGTTTTGTGAAACCGCTTCGATCAACTGCGCCGGTTCACCGTCATGATGCCAGATTTCCCAAGCTATAGAGCCGCGGTTAAGTCCGGGTACATGGAGGTGATACTTCCACTGCCACAATCTCTGATCGCGGATCAACGCAATGGTTTCATCGACAGCCCTTCTATCCCTGTAGTTAGGATATTCGGCAAGTCTCCAGTCAGAATCAATTGGTGTTACCCATGCCTGTACAGCCCAAAGAATCGCGTCTACCTGCGCATCAGTGAATCCCTGTCTGGGGATAACCATTACGTTTTCATCGTTAAATACAACGTAATTGTTGGCGTGTCTCGGGCCTTTGGGAGGCAGAACCATGCCCCACTCGTCCCTCATATTCCGCAAATCGTTAGTAGCCAAATACTGCTGATCAATACGCATAGCTACCCTGCCGTCGTTGAATTCAGGAATGTGCCAGTTCCATGCGGCTCCTTGCGGCTTGGGCTTCATAACGCCTTCGTCTCTTAGTCTCATGTAGAACGAAACAGCTTCGATAAATTCGGGCCTGTTGCTCGTATTTACAAGACGGCCATTTGAAGCTTTATCAACATACTTTCCGCCGTTACTTGAAACAAAAGCGTCAAGAATTTCTGTGGAAAGGTCGCCGGGCATTGCGTAGATATCCACCCTGCCGTCATTGTTTACGTCTCTTGTAAGCTGTTTACAGATTTGAAGAAATCTTTCCCATGTCCACTGGCCGTTTTTCTGCAAATCATACGGCAGGTTGGGGTCAAGACCAGCTTCCCTGAACAGCCTCTTGTTAAAGAATACACAAGCGGCATGATAGCTTCCGCCGTAACCATCGTAAAACGCATAAGCTCTGTTGCTAAAGGTAAAAGCCTGTGTAACAGACCTGTTCCATTGAACCGGAGTAGAAGCGTTCCAGTTTATAACGCTGCGTGTGCTTACAGGATAGAGAAGGTTCTGGCGATACAAGGCGAGCGCCCAGTCGGGCTGAAGCAGGAATACGCTTGCGGCGGGTCTTCCAGCCATAATTGAAGTGGCGGCAATTTGCGGCATTTCATTCCAGCTCGCGATGTTTTTGTTCTGCATGGTGAAGTTGTATTGCTGTATAAGCCTCTTGCGATAGTCGAGCTGCCTTTGCTCAAAATCACTTCCCGTCCACTGGGGTGTAGGCGGAGTAGCATTGGGGTTGTAATCTGCCCACCAGTTGCCGATGGTAATAGTCATTCCCCTAAGAGTATTGCGGACCGCGTTTGGAGCGTTCGGGATGGTCTGCCCAAATACAGGCAAAACAGCCGCGAACATGACAACAATCACGATGCAACCGATTAAAATTTTCTTCTTCGACATATTCTTTTTCCTCCAAAAAAAAATTATCTCAAGGATACTCCGCAACGCGGAGCACCGCATTGAAACCAATATAAAAACCACAAAACCTTCAATTGGTTTCGCGGATTCGCTACATTTTTATGCCTGTCTGACTGAGGGACTCGACAAACGCCCTTTGAGCTACCAAATACAGCAAAATCAGCGGCGCAAGGCACATAAGCATACCTGTCGCTATTATCGCCTGCGTATAGCCTACGGGAGCCGTCGAAGCGATAGCGGCCCCGCTGACAAGGTTTGACGCCGACCACCACTGGCCGAAACGCTCCGCGATTGAACCTAAACCGCTTGCCAGCATCCTGTAGTTTGACAAAAACAGAGTTGAATAAAATGAATCCGTCCACTGCCACACAAAAGAGAACAGGAAACAGGAAGTAAGCATCGGGCTTGCGTCAGGAACCATAATCTGTATGAATGTTTTAAATTTTCCGCAGCCGTCTACCCATGCCGCTTCTTCAAGTTCTTTCGGCATACCCCTGAAATACTGCCTGAGCATGAAAATATACAAACCACTTTTGAGCCCCATGCCAGTAGCGGAAAGCAGCCAGTAGCCGTAAACGCTGTTTAATAGATTAATAGGACCGCCTGTTGTAAGCCGGAAAAGGCCGAATATGTCAAAAAAATGGAAATTCAAATACAACGAAGCCATTATAGTATGAGGCGGAATGACTATCATAAGCATTACGCAGAAAAACCATATATTCCTAAACGGGAATTTATAGCGCGCAAAGCCATAGGCCGCAAGAGTGCAGGCGGCAATTTGCAGGACAGAGCTGACAATCACAATAAAAGCGGTTTCAAAAAGAGAAGGCCAAAAGCGGATTATCTGGCTTACCGTACGGTAATTCCCGGTAGTAAAATTGCGCGGAATACTGATTACCGTGCTGTCATATATATCCTGCTCGGACATAAAGCTTACGCTTAACTTATCCAGCAGAGGCTGTATAATAAGAAAGCACAAGCCGAAAAGCAGGATCGTACGGCAAATTTTAAACACTACGTCCAGAGCTTTCTTTTTTATGTGATAATTTTTAGATAAATTACCCCAGTTTGACGGTCTGTTATCGGTATAAATATCACTCATAATAGTACACCTTCCTGGAAATCAGTCCCATTGCAATTCCAATAATGGAAATTACGGCAAGAAAGTAAACCCATGCCATTGCCGTTCCAAAACCAAACTGCATCATCCTGATTGAGGTTAAATTGATTTTTGCCATTACACGGTTGTCTGTTCTTATGAAATAATCTACGACGCTGTAAACAATATTAACAAGGATCAATGAACTGACCATCGGGAAAGTAATTTTCCAGAAACATTCCCAACTGGTCGCGCCTTCAATTTTCGCGGCTTCAAACATACTTGGCGGTATCGTCTGAAGGGCGGAAAGGAAGATAATTATCTGAATACCGGAAGCCATTGCTATATCGTAAATCTGATTGATGATCTGGAAAATATATCCCATAAAGTCGCTCGCCGCGCCTTCGGAAACAAGGATAGTTTCCAGCACCCCGGTAATCGAGGATTTCATTGTATTGCCTTCCTTGATAATATCCGCCATGCTGTTTAAAAGTGAATTGTTGGTTTCCAGTCCTATCATTATGCCTGAAGAAAGGATTACAGGCAAAAAGAAGATGGCGCGCACAAACCCTCTCGCTTTGAATTCCTGATTCAAGATAAGCGCGACAAAGAGACTGAAAATAATAATTGCCGGAACCATCAGAAACATTCTTCCGATTTCTTCAGCAACAAACCTGTTGAATTCTGGATCAACCGCGACAACTCTTTTTAAATTTTCCAGTCCCAGAAATTCCATTGAAAATCCCTGGTTTGCGGGGTCCATCTTTACATCACTGAAAACCATCTGTAGAGATTCCAGAATCGGGAAAAACATAAAAGCAAAAAACCCGATAATAAAGGGAAGCAAAAACAGATAACCCGTAATTGCATTCTTGCCCTCAAGTGTCAGTGACAATTTATTATCTCTCTTGATAAAATACATTATTCCCCCCGCCGCCTCAGCACGATATAACTGTCCGCGCCAATATTGTTTCCGTTATAATTCCAGGAACTATTGCTTGCGTTCACAACAACTCTTGTTCCGTCTTCGTATTCCGTAATTGTTACGTTCGGCGACAGTATCACATGGTTTACGATAGCCTGGCTGTACAGATGCCCGAAATCGGCGCTAAACTGCCGGTACAAGGAATCCGCATCGTCGATCCATTTGCCGTATTCGTTGGCATAAAACTGCCTGAACTTTGTTTCCTGCAAAACCGCTGTCTCTTCCGTCATGAAACTGAAATACAGCCCCGCGCCGCTTTCTATTGATTTTAAAAGGTTCTTTGTGTAGTCCTCCGCAAGATTTATTGCCCTGCCGGTATACGGTACAAGACCGTGCAATGCAATTTGGAAGAAAGGAACCGCCGTGTCGGTAATACCAAACGACTGATCGTCAATAATCATATCGGTAACTATAGAAGCCCAGGGTACGGAGTATGCAAAGCCGGTGTTCACAAGAACTCCGGTTCCATCCCGCCTTATTTTTGACAATTCTTCCTCGCGCATTCTCATGGAAGCCTCGCGGCTTACATGCCGTCTTTCGTTATAATCGCCGGAAAGCTTTGAACCCATGTTTCTGAACGCGACATTCTGCAGTCCGAGGTCGGAGGATTTTTGCACAAAATCATCAATCAACCTGAACATACTGGCGGGACGGGCAAGGTAGTTCAGCTTGCCCCACATATCACGTTCGCCAAACCAGACAAAACTGAACGGATAACGCTCCACCCTCTCGCGGTTCACGGAACGCGCCGCGTCTCTGTAAAGGCTGAAACCGCTAAATGCCTTCACATCTCTCATGAAAAGGAAGTCAACTTCAGGGTAAATACTGTAGCCATGTCCTGACGCGGCGTTTACAAGATTAACAAAATCATGCCGCCCGCCAAGCTCTTTTATCAGCTTTATTTTTGCCGGAACCGCGTGATCGACGCTGCGGTTAAACCAGCCGTTAAGCTTAATATGTACGTTCTTCCAGCCATAATCGGCAAAGTCATTAAGCATCCTTTCTGTTTCAGCGTAGGAGGTAAGTTTTAAAGGCAGATCAAAGGGAAGACCGAGCCTGTGCTGTATTTTACTTACCGCGCCGATAATTTCTACCGCAACCGGAACGCCGTCCGCCATGCGCCGATTTTCAAGCTCGGGATATCGGTTAAACAGCCATGAACGGTATTCCATTGCCATACCGGTGTATCCTGGCGCTGCGCATGGCGTGTAACGCAGGGTTATGCTCTCGCCTTCGGGCAGAGCGGCTTCATACTGATATACAGCCCGTTCGCTTCTGCCGGAAATATCCATTATCGCGCCGTGAACCATATCAAAAACCGGATATACAATGTTCCAGGAACTGTTCCTGCCGGATACATCAGCGCGTACATTCGCGTATGCCGACCCTTCCTCTATAATGCACAACAGAGAAGTGTTGTTTTTATGTATGCCGAAAACCGGAAACGGAGCCTTATTGTCGCTGATTATAACTTCGCGGGGCATCGCTTCGTCCCAGCCATAAACGCCTACATTATATGGAAGTTGATTCTGTTTTCCGTTGTTAAAATATATAAGCGCCCCACTGCCGTCCGGGACCAGTATATACCCGCTGTCATCCACACTCCCCGAACCCATAAACGGCAGAAGCGCCAATTGAATAATCGGGTAAGCCGGACGGTAGCCGATTTGATCAAACGGCACGTTGAGTATAAGAGATTTTCCGTCAAGCATATAGCGCAGTGTAACGCTGAAAGCGGGCTTTATTACCTCGCCGGAAACCGTATAAAGCATGGAATCTTCAAAATAATCCTCGTAAGTATAACCTGCGGCTTCAAAACTTGCTTCAGCGATTTCTTTCATGTAATCCGGCGCTTGGGCGTTCAACACATACAATTTTGTCCTGCTAAGTTCGGGATAATCGGCCAAAAGCTGGTCTTTGTTATCGGTTGTGCGCAGATTGTTAATATCATAGAGACGGTAGGTGGATTCAACTATGCTCCGGTCTTCCATTTGCTCCAGATATGTAAGCATTCTGTCCGCACGCATCGCGGGCGGGATATGGTAACTGCGGGCAATATCGCCGATTGTGTAACGCACTTCCAGTGCGCCGTCTACCACTTCATATTCATAGGCTGACCGCTGAACGCTGTATATGCCTGATTGCAGCGTCATTCCAACGCCGGAATTATCCGCATATTCCAGAGACACCTGGGATTCCATAAGATACCTTGTAACGGCGTCAGCCATTCTGTCGCCGGAAGGATTGGGGGGATTTGAACGCCATTCTGTGCCGGAAGCTCTTTCCGTGAGAATTATTTCTGCTGTTGCGGGCAAAAAGCGCAACGATAAATATTCATTTTCCAAAACAACTTCTTCGCCGCCGCCCAAGTATTCATATACCATTACCGGCTTTGGCCTGACAGTTCTTTTTTTACAGGAAACACCAGAGAAAAGCGTGAAGAATATTAATAAAAGCCATACAGATTTTTTCACCTGACCCCCTACATTATCCTGAACAAAATTTCTTTATACAGCGATATAAAATATGCGAGCGCGTCGCTTACAAGGCTGAAAAAAATTACAAAGATAAAAACAATTACACCCATCCCTACAATAGTCAAAAGACTGGAAAGCAGAGTTTTCAAAAGGCTGTAATCGTGAACCATCATCATCGCGGAAAGCAGTAATAAGCCTGTCCACACCGCCGCAAAGCCCGAAAGCACCCAGTAAATCGCGCCTTCCTCAAAGGTGATAAACTGGCTTAACAGTATCATGGCGGCGTTTATGATAACATACGGGGCAAGGGCATAGCAGACAGACATATAAATCTCGTACATTCTTCCCTTGCCGTCCATAAGAGTTGTAAGACTCCAGTTCGCGACAGTCCACAGGAAAACAGGCAGAAGAATCTGCATGGCGACAATAATTGAGTTGAAGTATTCCATGTTAATTGTAACAAACTGAAAGTTGGTTAATGTCTGCCGCAATATTTCCACGATTACGGCGGCAACAATAATTATATTGGCGGCGGCCAGGGAACCGCGTTTTTCATGCGTCAAGTCCCAGAAACCGTCAAGCGGATGGGTACACACATACATTGAATATTTCAGGGTTTTCCCAACGTGCTGCCACCAGATTTTATCGTTTATATATTTCATGCTTCTCTGATCTCCCTGCCAAGTTTAATTAGAAATTTGACAGTAGGCGGAACAATTATCAGGATTCCCAAAACAAGCAGTATCTTCCACAAGTTTTCTTCCGTCCACTGTTTGCGGTACAACTGGAAAGCTTTTCCATAACCTTCGCGGTAATGTTTCAGCTTGTAGTATTTCATCGCCTTTTGGAATTCGCTCTGCCTCAGTGCCGCCCGCCCAATGCCGATGTAGGCAAGATCGTAATTTCCGTTCATCTTTAAAACTTCTTCCCATATTTCGGCGGAGGCTTCATAACGGCCCACCCTGTATTCGTCCAGAGCTTTGTTAACCATAGCCCCGTAACCTGTAAGGTCAAAACGGGTAATGGCGGCGGACCTGGAATCGAGCGCGTACAAAGAATTGCCCATCCTGTCCAGAGCGACCGGCTGAATGAAGGAACCTTCGCGGTTGCCAACTCCGCCAAAAGCGTACAGAAGATTCCCCTGAAAGTCGTACATAAAAATACGCCCGCGCGTTCTGTCGAAACACGCATAGGAATCATTGTCAAAGGCAATGACATCTATAAACCTGGAACGGCCTGATATGCCGCCCGCATTTCCGAAAACCAAATCACCGACGGGTTTTTCATAACCGTTGCGGATCAGAATATCCTGCCCCATCGCGTTAAGCCGGCGCACAGGTTCTGTCTGTCCGGTAGAGTTTGTAACATAGATAAACCCATCATTGTCTATGGAAAGGTTGCTGTACTCGGTCGGGATAAAAAGGTCCATCCGCTCTTTCTGCGCCTGTGTTGAAAGAAGTTTCCACACATAGTCAACGGGATTAACATACACCTTGTTCGCGCCCATATAGCCGGAAAATTCGCCTCGGCTGTTAAACTCCATAAGCCCCTTGTTGACGTTGCGCGCCTGAACAAACAGGCGGTTCGCGAAATCAACAACCAGTTTAATGGGGAGAAATTCCGTAAACTCACCGAGACTTTCATCGTCCGGTTTATAAATAGCGGATATATAATTCCACTCGCTGTCAAGAATCAGTATCCGGTTGTTGTCGGTGTCGGCGATATAAAGAGTGCCGTCCCTGCTTTCAAAAATATCCATAGGGTATTTGAACGGCGATACAACGCCTGAAATCGTTACGGAAGAAACAGACGAAACCACTTTATACACGCCGTTTTCCTCCGCCTCGATCAGCAGTATTCTATTGTTGCCGGAGTCGCAGACATATATGCGGTTGCCTCGGATAAAAAGCCCTTGCGGGTCAACGAAATGCCCCACTCCCAAAGAAGAACCAAGAATGTAAGCGCCCACCCTGTAAGCGTCAGGAGACGCGACCTGTTCCTCCCAAAAATCGTAATTATACGTGTAGTTGGTCGGCTCCGAGAAAACCGGAGCTGCCGCAAAGAAGCAGGCCGCCAGTATGACCAAAGGACGATAAATGTTTTTCATTCTTTTATCCCCGAACTTGCCATTGTCTGCAAAACATTGCTCTGGGCGAATATAAACATCACAAGCGGAACGATCATAACAAAGAGCGTTACCGCAGCTCCTACTCCAGCGCGGGCAATACCGCCCGTGATAATCTGCGAAAGCGAATATGGCAATGTCTTTAACTGTTCCGAATAAATAAAGTTTGAAGCCCTTGCGTTCCAGAGGTTCTGCACGGAAAAAATCATTACGGTAAGCCACGCGGGTTTTATCATTGGCATGACTATCCATATAAAAATACGGAATTCCTTTGCGCCGTCCACCTTCGCGGCTTCAAGAAGCGTATCGGGTATGGTGTCAATAAATTGCTTTAGAAGGAAGAAACCCATTGGCATGGCAAAGGCCGGAATAATGACGGAAAGGTAAGTATCGACCCAGCCAAGCCAGCTCATAACAAGGTAGTTTGGAATTTGAGTTACATAACCGGAAAACATAAGGGTGATAATAACGCCCTGGAAAAAAATCTTTGAACCAGGAAACTTGTATTTGGAAACGACAAACGCGCCCATCGCAGCGATTATGATAAGACCGGCGGTTCCAACCACTGTAAGGAATACCGTATTGAAAATATAGCGGGAAAAAGTAACCCAGGATTTACTCATTATAATAAAGAGGTCCTGAAAGTTATTCAACGTCGGACGGCGCACAAAAAGACGCGGCGGAAACAGGAAGATTTCGTTCATCGGCTTGAACGCGTTATTTATTGCGTAAACGAGAGGGTACGCAAAGAACAGGCCGAAAACAGTGAGTATCCCTATAATAAACGCATCGCCGCCATAAGAACGGTTGAGTCTTTTGCCGCCAATTAATTTTTTCGGTTTTTTATTCATATTTACCCCTTAAGTCCCTACCCGCTTCAGCATCTTCTGAATAACGGCGTTACACACAATCATCGTAAAAAACAGTATTGTTGCTATCGCGGAAGCATAGCCCATTTCAAAACGTATCGCGCCGTAATCAACAAGGTGGTTTACAACAGTATGCACCGCATAGTCCGTACTTGGGAATCCCGCAAGCTGTTGTGTAACGTCAGCTACGCCGAAAGACTGGGTAACCGCCATAACCGCGCCGAACATCAACATTCCTTTCATGTTGGGCAGAGTGATGTACCACAGTTCCTGCCAGCGGTTTGTGATACCGTCAACAAGACCCGCTTCGTAAAGCGACGGGTCGATAGTGGAAAGGCCGGCGAGAAACGCCAAAAAGCCCGCGCCCAAACTCATCCACAGGATGACAACCAGCATTACCGGCATCATATACTTTGGATCGGTCAGCCAGAGAACGGGCTGATCAAGGATACCCAGGCTCATTAACGCTCCGTTTATGTAACCGTAAGCGTCGCCTGAAAAAATAAGCGCCCAAATCATGTAAACAGCGCCGGAAATTGAAGGCGCGTAAAAAATCAGAGTTACAACAGCGCGAATGTAACGGGGCAATTCATTGATAAACCATGCAAACAAAAACGCCATTATATAGCCAATCGGCCCCGTAATAGCCGCCATAATGAACGTATTTTTCAATGCTATCAAAAACACATCGTCGGCCAACAACAGATTGATATAATTGCGCAAGCCTATAAACTTGGGCGGCTCAAGGATATTAAAATATGTAAAGCTGTAAAAAACAGATATTACAACAGGAGCCACATAGAAAAGAATAAAGACTATGGCATAAGGCGCAAGGAAAAGATAACAAATCTTGTGCTTGCTTATCTCTCTTGCCTGCCTTTCGTCAGCCCTTCTTCTTTTTTCCAAATATCTTACAAGACTCATTTTTCCCCCTACTCCAGACCAAATTCTTTTCGTTTTTTAATCAACTCGTCGTTGATGGTCAGGGTGTAATCCAACAAGGTTTCCCGCGTATCCTGACCTTCGTTCAATATGCGGCGCGCCGCATTTGTGATATGGCGGCTCACGAAATAACCGCCCGGCACTTCAGGCACTCCCACTGTCCATGAACGCTGTTCATCAAGAACCGCCATTTGCTCGGAACCCCAGGAAAGCCGCCTGAAAGCGTCGTAATTCGCCGTCGGGTAACGCGCCGCTGCTCCCATTATGCTTTCAAGTTCGCGCCCAAAGCGGAGTTGGGTATCCGCGCTGATCCACCACTTCATAAATTCCCACGCCAAATCGGGACGCTTTGCGTTGGAAAAAATCATTGACGCGAGAGTTCCGGTTGAAACGGAGCGGTTTATAGTACCGTCGCTCATTTTCAAACCGGGCATTCTGGCAAAACCCCAAAGGCCGCGAAGTTCCGGCGCAAAAACTTCCAGCGTGTTAAAGTTTGTGTAATCGGCAAAACCAAGCGGCATTTCGCCGGTCCTAAAACGGTTGACAAAATCGTAAACGATGGGCGTTTTATAATGGGTGAAAAATTTTGTATAGACATCAAAGGCTTCGATGGCGATTTCGCTGGATAAAAGAGTGCGCGAACCTTCTTCATTGTAAAGCCGTCCGCCGCGCTGGAACAGGTGGGCGAGGAAGTTTGAAAAGTCGATGTTTGCCTGCACGTTTGTAGCGACGGATGGAATACCTACATTCATGTTGCTCTTTTGAATAACAGGCAGGATATTGATAAGGTCGTCCCAGGTATCGGGAATCTCAATTTCAAGTTCTTCAAAAACATCTTTTCTATAGAACATTACATGAAAATACTGTGTCTCCGGCAGGCCGTATACGCCGCCGGCATAGGCGAATGGAACAACCACACTTGGGTGCAATTCACTGATAACATCATCATAGCCGGGGAATTTGGAAATATCCACGACCGCTTTGCGAACAGCATAGTTTATGGGGTCTCCCTGCGGCACGGTAAGAGCCATATCCGGCCCCGTACCGGCAACAACCGCCGGCATAACCGCATCCGCCGCGACAAGTTTTACATTCACCCTGATCCCTGTTAATGGAGTGAAGGTGTCGTCTATCATAGATTTAAGGATAGTACTCTGATCGCGTCCGGCAAGCATCCACACTTCGACAACATCCGAGCTTTTGCCGTACTTGTTGCCGAGGTTGTTGTAATCAACGAAGAAAGAGACGAAGAAAGAACGCACTTCATGAGAAAGAGCGACAAAGAAATTCTCCCTTACAGGCGGCAGTTTCGCGTTCTCGGCGCTGACGTAAAGTAAGTCAACATCAAGCTGCGACTGCGAAAGGGCCAGCAGGCTGTCGCCAAGAGAGCTAATGTTCGCTTTAAAGTTAACAAGCGTCCTGGGGATTTTATCGGGACGCCTGACAAAAAGCTCCAACTGCCGCGCAAGCGTTAACGTTGCGGCGGCCTGCGCGCTTCGCTCGCCTGAATAGCGGGTTAAATCGTCTACCAGTTTGTAGAGGATTTTGCTTTCCAAATCCATTGCTTCTATAACTTCGGGATAAACCACATCAACGCGGTAATCGCGGTATATATCCGGTTCAGGCCCCGTAAGAACAAGTATTTTACGATAGATTGAATTCAGCCTGTACACGCTTTCTTCCATTACGTTCAACATTTCGCCCATGCCGCCAAGCGTTGCCTGAAGCCGGAGCGTATTAGTGCCGGCATCCAGCGGAAACAACAAATCTCCGTTGTCGTCGGCCAAAGTAATAAGCTTCCACTTGTTGCTGTATGTAAAAGGTACGGAAGCAAGTTCCTGACAGGGAATTTCCCCGTTCAGCATTACAGTACGGTTTGAAACAAAGCCTCGGTTATAATTCTGACGGCCCTTGATTGAAATGCGGTACATTCCGCTTTCAGGCACGTCAAATTCCCATTCTATCCACTGCCCGGCCACACGCCAGCTCTGGCCGCCGATCATATTAAGGCGTATTCTCGCTACGCTGGCGGGATCGGTAGCGCCTGATGAACGGTCGTATACAGGATACAGCGAAGGGTCGGAACGGCGCGCGGCTGTTTCACCCTGAATTTTCAACAAATAACTGCTGCGGTTGTTCGAGTACCGTCCCAAATCCAGACCCGCAGTGTATTCACGGTAATTTTTGGTTTCAACAGGGGCCCTCAATGAAAGGGAGCGGATTGCCATCGGTTCATTTATTCCCGTAAGCCTTATAACATTCGCGCCTTGACGGAAATAGAAGGAGTAAGGCTCTGTTATATAACCAAGCGAATCCCTGAACCACGCATCTTCCCAGCGCGGTTTTTCAACCTGGGTGGGACGAATTTCGTTGCCCTGATTATCATAACTGGCGCCGCCGCCGTCGCCCCAAACGCGCTGGAACGAGAGCCTGTCAGCACCGAGGAAGGGAACCTCGCCGTTTATAAAAAGGGAGCGCTCTACCGGTATGCCCCGCGACTGGAGCGGGAAATATTCAAGATGGATAAAATAAAGACCGGCCCGTTCAATATTTACCGTGTATTCTATAAAACTTGATTCTTCGGTTCTTAAAACACGCGCTTCATTTTCAAAATTTTCCAGCGTAGAAACGCCCTGCGCGGAAGTATACGCAAAAATATTGATTGGGATATCCCGCTGTCCAGCAGGAACATTACCGTAACGTTCCAAATAGCGGGAATATGTGTTTGTTCTCCCGGTACTTGCCCCGCTCAGATCGAAACCGGCATACTTCGCGGAAAAATCCGGCTCCTGCTTTGAGGTAAACAAAAAGATGAGCGCCGCGACGACAACGACAGCGGCGGCAATAATCACAATTTTAAGTTTTGAGGTTTTATTATCCATTTCCCTGACAGCCTTTGTTCATTAGTTTATCCTACCCTATTCTATCTTACAGCATTTATCATCATCGTGATAAGAGCGCCTGAGTCCTCCGAATTCGGCAGACCTGTCCTTCGGTCAAGCAAGCCGAATTTTTCCCCGTTTCCCCTCGTCAACCCGTTGTCCCAGAAAACGGGAACCAGAGAGTATTTTTTTGCCGTGCCAAACACATGAGAAAGATAGTCGCGCCTGCTTTGACGCGCCTGTGCTTCCCTTGCCGGATCACTGGGATACAATTGCAGCACCGCGCCGCATTCCCCGATAACTACCGGAATGTTTTTGTCAACAAATCGTTCCTTGAAAGGAGCGAAGTCGCTGTCTACCGTCCGCCTGTCGGCATCCGTCCCCCATGTTATACGGCTTCCTTCTATTGCCAATTCGTGGGGAGCATAGTAATGAAAGCTGAGTATCAACCTGCCTGCGGCGGAATCCGAAGGCATAGAAAAATTGCCTGCGAGCGCCTGATGGTTGTCGGCGCAATACGCGTTAACCATAAGATAGCGGCTTACATTGTTGCCGCCCGACGAACGCACCGTGTCTACAAAAAGCTGATTCCATGTGCTTAAAGTCATATACTGCCTGAAATCATT
>JGI24698J34947_10000765_pt1 | contig 15922 bp, 9 predicted proteins | sample TergutMp193P3_FD_34947 | JGI IMG/M metagenome (IMG submission 34947) | reverse complement strand
ATTGACTATTGCCGATTTTCCTGCATTAATTTCGCTCGACATTCTCCCATACAATAGTCTATCATATACCAAAGAGAGATAGTGGATAAAGGATACTGTGCCTCCAGAGCTGAAAGTGGTGAGTTCGAGTCCCGCGTCTGTCAAATTATAAATCGTAATGTAAGGGTATTTAGTCGGTGTACCTATATTTTCAATGGGTTTTTTATTTCCCCTCCAATAATAATGTCTTTGTTTTGAGACGGTCTCGAGCTTCCAGAAGAAGTGTATGGATTTTTTCTTCCAGTTTCTTTTTTGGGGGCAATTCAGTCCAGTATTCAGCAACCATAATACCGTCTTTATCCATTTCCAGCAGTTCAATCTGTTCACGGCTGTCACCGGCGCAAAGAATAAGACCAATAGGTTCATTCTCATCGCCCTGACGTTCATATTTGTTTAACCACTTTAAATACAGTTTCATCTGACCCTGATATTTTGCCTGGAATTTCCCAATTTTAAGTTCAATAGCCACAAGCCTTTTTAATTTACGATGGTAAAAAAGAAGATCAAGGTAAAAATCTTCACCGTCTATTATCATACGTTTCTGTCGTTCCGCAAAGGCAAATCCTTTTCCTAGTTCAAGAATAAAACTTTCAAGATCACGTAATATGGCTTCTTCAACATCTTTTTCCAAATATGCGTTTTGGAGACCAAAGAAATCTAACATATAGGGGTCTTTGAATGAACCTTGAGGGATTTTGGACTCTTTTGATATTCGTGTATCGGCGATTTGAGTACGCTCGAATGTTTTTATCTCAATTTGATGACGTAAATCCCGAACACCAAGAACATCCTGGGCTGCTAAATTAGCATAAAATAATCTTGATTCCATAGTTTTAAGTGGGATAATAACTATAAAATGAGACCAGCTTAATTGTCGTGACAGTGTAACGACAATTTTCTTTTCAGGGAAACACTCTGCGAACTGTAACATTCTTCGAAGGTTTTTTTCATCAAAATTACGACCATAGTTAGCGGAAAGCTTCTCAGCAAGATTCGCGATTATTTGGGCACCATACTCGGCACGTTTATTGTTTAGAATTTCATCGTTTATTCTTTTTCCCACTTGCCAGAATAACAGATTTATAGCACTTTTTGCTTGTGAAATTACTTTTTGTTTGTTATTTTCGATGAGTAAAGAAAGTTCCTTAAAAAGGGCTTCATCAATGGCGGTTGATTTTGAAATTTGGATCTGGTCCCTCTTCTTTGTCATGGTACCCCCTATTCGACCATAGCTTTGAGCAGTGCATCTCTGGAATCAGCAAAAAACTGGATATTGACCTTGAGGGCAATATCATCAGAGAGGTCTGCTAGCTGGCGGCGACAGTTTACCGGTATAAGAATACTGGTTGCACCTTTCTCAACGGCAATTTCTACAAGGTTAACCGGATTAAAGATGGGTTCAATGGAACCTCCTAAATTGATCTCGCCTATTACAATAAGTCCTCCTTTTATACTTTTTTTCAAAAGAGAAGTGGCAAGAGCTATAAGAATAGCTATACCGAGTTTTGTACCTGCTTTTGAAGGATCAAAAGTACGTAATTGAATAGTGAATTCATGCTGCCGTGGTTCTTTATCGCCTACCAATTTAACGGAATTAGCATAGAGATTTTGTTCCGCGAAACCAACGCTTTCCTTAAAGGCAGGAGGAACCGGTTTATTCAGAATTCTGACTCCTGAACCGGGGCCTTCGTTTACTTCAATACGGTAAAGACCGGGGTGTTCGTCATTACCGCCAGGGGAGATTGTCCAAACCTGGCCGGGTTCAAGAGGGTCATTACCAACATAACTTTCACTTTGCAGTTCGGGCGTAACCACAAATTGCTCTATCCCATCATTCCCAATAGTATAACTAAAATGAGTATTCCTGAATTCAGCGGCACCTATTCGTTTTTGTTGTTCTTTTACCCGCCGCCGGGACTCCAGGGCAATACGAACCGCCCATTCAATGTCTTCATCGGATATGCCGCCATTGCTCGGATATAATAATTTGAGAAGGCCACTGACGGTTTTATTGACAGCGTTTGTGTCACGTCCGGAGAGGGCACCACCGTAATAAACTTTATTCTGCAAATGGTTTAAACGAGTTTGATTGCGAAGTTGCGTCCAACATTCAGAGAGAAAATCACTTACCAGACCAAAATGCTCTGTAAGCAGGTTACCTTTTATCTTTGGAATATCCCAGCCAGGTATATAAGAATGGATTCTGTCCATAAAGGCGGTATCATCTTTCATCTCCGGGGGCATAGGGCCGAAAAGATGACCCATGCGCTGCTGATGTTCCACATCAACTTCAAAATTACCTACCATAACAATACTGCCATCAGCTCTGATACTTTCTTTGCCCCTACTGAATTCTCCTGATTCCATATAGCCTTTCATGATATTAACACCATCTTTCTGGTCAAAGGAAACACCGGAAACTTCATCAAAACAAACAACGTCATATTGGCATACCAAACCACGCTGCCCGTTGGCATTATTTACAAACATTTTTGCGACTGTCGCCTTGCCGCCTGATATAAGGTGAGCATACGGCGAAACCTGCTGAAACAAATGACTTTTTCCGGTTCCTCGGGGGCCTAATTCTATACAATTATAGTTGCGCTCAACAAAGGGAACCATACGGAGTAGAAAGATATTTTTTTGTCTTTCAGTTAAAGCATTCGCTTCTATTCCTATGGAACGAAGCAGAAAGTCTTTCCATTCGGCAGTAGTGAAATTATTACGTGCTTTACTCAAAGTTTCCAATACATCACGCTTGGAAAGCTGGATTTCCCGCAGGAAATCAACCCCAAAGGGGCGTCCATTCTTTTCCTGGGCAATCGCGGCATCATAGGAAAGGGTTATTTCAGCATAAAAGCCGCCAGTGAGCATACGTTCATGTTCATTGACATAATCACTTTCGATGCGAACATCGTTAAGCCGCAGACTGGGCAAAGTAGCCAAGTAGGAGTCGGTATGAATATCAAGCCGAGCGGTAATAAGATCGATTATTTTTACACTGCCGTTTTCTCTTGCTCTGGCCTTGAACAACTCTTCCTCTCCAGCCTTGACAGTTTTTGATTTAAGCTGCTGTTCGACAATTCCCAAACCGTCGTCTATTTCTTCTTGATTGATACTCGCGCAATATCTGCCAAGAAGAAATTCAACTACATAAGTTGGAACGGGGAATTGGCGGCTAAAAGTTCGTACCAAGTCTTTACGGACAAGGAAACCATCAAGCGCTTTAACGCTTTTGCTGTCAATAACATCAATCTCAATCATATCAACTCCGGTTGATCGCTGCCAATAACGGTTCCGCGCTGGGCCAGAACCATCCCGGCACTATCAATTACTACAATATATGCCCTTTTTCCTTCTAAATCTTCATCAGGAACGATAATCGTTACCGTACCATCCGGTTTAATAGGTCTTCCTGTGCTATTCAATCCAACAGAAGATGCCGGGTTTTCAGGTTGTTTTCTTATATCAACCCACAAGCTTTCTGCCATTGAATCTATCAAAATTTGGCAGGTTAACCCTCGCCATCTGCTGCCCGTGATGTTTATCTGACTAGAATTGATAGGCCGTTCAGCAGTTACGCATATCCGCATTAAAAGGCACTCCTGAACACTAATACCGCCGTGGGCATATTCTTTCCCATTGTAAAAATTGTTTATCCCGTTGGCTGCAACAAAAAATTGTCCCGAATTCCAGAACCAGGGGTATCGTTTATGTTCAATCAGGGCGCCTTCTTTAGCAATAGCACAGCGGCCCCATTTTGCTTCGATTAATATCGAAGATAGTTTAGCGTCCTGGGGCAGACCTCCCGGAAGGAAGAGCCAGCCATGATCACTTACTATAAAAACACGTTGCCATCCGGCACCTATTAAGGCAAGGATTCTTTCTTTAATACTGAGCAAAATACCCGAAATGTTACGGGGAAATTTGTTTCCTTGATTGTGTCCTTCACGGTCTATATTTCCTTCTTCGCACCAGGCAGTGCCTGAACCGTCGCCGTTGTTTGTTTTTTCGAGGTATGTCCATCCGGAATCAGAAAGAAGTTTTCGAAAATGGGCTGTATCCACATTAGTCCCCGTTTCTTCAATGCACGGAACAAATTCACTGTTGATATCTTTGCCGGTGATTCCTTCTTTACAGGGCATTATGGCAGGTTTTCCAGTAGCTGTTACCGTTGGAAGCGCCGCCCAGGTAACTTCTTCACTGTAAACATAGCCTGATGTTTTAAGAGTTGACGCCAGTCGTTTTGCAATATCATAACGTAGCCCGTCAATAAAGAGTATGCAATCACCATCTTGATAATCAAGAAGTCTAATGTCTTTAGGTTTGTTTAACGGGTAAGTGTTATTTGATACAAGTGTTTGAAAATATAAAGCGCTTTCCTCTAACCAAGGTTTATAGATGGCATTAATGGCTGTGGAGGCCGCTAGATAATCATCGGGGTTTTTCAGGGATTCGAGTGATTTCAATACAGCATCATCTATCTTATAACCAAAATCAGTATAACCTTTAACAATATCATCAAAAGTTCCTGCGACCAATCCTTTTTGTGTATACGAGGCTATTGTTGATAAATATTCCAGTGAAACCGCTAAGGGGGATTTCTCTAATTCCTTCCAAACAAGCTCTCTTCTTTTATGGTGTTTTTGTTCCAACTGGAATATTTTACTTCGCGCTATATCTGGTAAAACACCGGTTAATGATAAAAGTTCGTGGCGTAATACTTTCTCCCGGGCCTCATTCCACTGCGGCCAACCGTCAAATTCGCCTCCCGAAGACAGATCTTTTTCGGGGAGATAACATTTTCGTATCAAAGTCGGTATATTTGGATACCGGTGGGGAGAATCACAAAAACGATCCCATAACAGTTGCCACTTGCCTTTATGATTGGCAAGATTTTCTGCCGCTGTTAGGATACCGTCTGTTTCAATGTCAAATTCATATTTTTCTTTAATTTTTGCTACAATAGCTTTCCATGTTTTTTCATTTGTCTCTTTTTTAAATATTTCTCCTTTATTGAGCCAATCAAGAAAACTTTTGTTTGCATCTCCCAGTAATAAAGAATAAAGAAAATTTGAATTTAATTGTTTGTTTTGTAAAAATGGCACTTCAGTATATAATAATTCAAGCAAGGCAACACGCAAAGCCTCTTTAGTTTCCTTATCCTGGGAGACATTAAGTCCCAAACCGCCTTGAGGGGATTGCAACATAGCTAAAAGCGTCCAGTCTTTATGGTTTGACTGAGACCAGATAACTCCCAAATACTGGTACGATGCCAGTATTTTTAATTCTTCAGGGCAGTTATCAACAGGCTTAAGTTCCTGTCTGCTAAAACCGGGCAAGTAAATAATGGGAACGAGGCCGGAGGGAACGACGATTCCATCAACAACGTTTGAAAGCACACAACGCAGCCATATCGCGGGGCCGGTCCTTTCATCCGGTTTATAGTCGCCTAATATAAAGAGTTCTGGCATTTCTTTTTGCAGAATATCAATAACACTTTGCCAGTCCTTATCTTTATCCGGCCAAAGAATACAAACAGGGGCTATGTCAGACATCGAATTATGAACAGCAGCTTTGCGTATCGATTCAGTAAGATGATCAAGAAATCGCATTATTACTTTCCTACCTTTACTAGTATTTGAATAAGTCCATTGTAATACTTACAATCTTGTTTGTTCTTTCATCTATGTCCTCTTTAGTCCAGCGGTCTTTTTTAACAAGCTCCTCATTCAGCTTGATACCGTTTTGGTAACCAATATAATGTCCGTCATTATCTTTAAGGTCTCTTTTTTCCACAAATGGTCTTGCACTGAGATGGCTATTAAAAGCAGTAATTGATAAATTACCTAGCTTGTGTGCGTGACTGATTAAAAGAGCCTTGGCTTTATCTTTGTCTCCATCAGCGATCATATCGACCCAATGTTTAGGAGGCTCATCTCCTTCTGGAAATATATGTTCAATAGTCCACTGATATTTCTTGCCATCCTGTTTCCATAAATCCTGATATGTCTCTTTAGTCATATTCTGTTCTTCAATGTAACACAGAATAAACCTGGTAGCACCGACATTATCCAGGTACATTGCTCCCCTTAATTTATCGGAAAACAGCTCGTCAGAGGGAGACTTGGAAACCAATGTTTGACCAACAATATTAACAACATCATTTCCTTTTTTGCCAGCTATGTTCTGAATGATATCCTTAAACAAAGAAGGAAGCTCATAGGTAGCGGGATGATTTGTAATATTTCTACGAACGAAGAACTTTACTAGGCAATTAATAACAGGTAATAGATGATGTTCGTCGTCAAGTTCATGTTCTTTTTGTTTTATGAATAAATATAACAACAGTATATAAGACGGAGCGCCCTGAATATGTGCCAGATTCAACAACGATTTCCTTAATTTTATATAATCATTATCATCCGGATCATGATTACTAATTATATGGGAATAAATACGACTGGTATCAAGCATAATCGCAATAAAATCTTCCGCATTATTCTTAATAATAGCCTCATAAATTTTTATCAAATTAGACCGGGTTGCGATTTTGAACTGAACAATATTTTTATATTTATCCGTAAATGCGTTGTAGTATTGTCTAAAAAAACGTTCCTGAACATTGGAATCATCGCCTAAATATTTAATGATCTGCATCCACTTCTGGTAATACACATTACTTGAAACAGCCTGAATTTTCCCCAACCGAGCAAGAAGAGAATTCTTAATTAGATCTATGGCTGAAAGCGGCTCACCACGATTATTGAGGGATTCAAACATCATGAAAGCATCGCTATAATCATCAACAATAATATTTACAACAATTGCGTCTAACACTTTTTGCAGAATTTCAAATAATACCGTTGCATTATTTTCTGACGATCTGTCAGATGTGACATCATCAAGTTCGTCTTGAAAGAAATTAAAGGCCTTAAATATTTTTCGATTTCCTGCATAAGGTTTTTTTTGTGATATATAAAGCCCCAATTCATTCAATACAGCATTATAATCATCACGATTATTACCTTGGACCTGCGGGATCAACCTGACTTTATCTTTATATATAAGCCGTCTTTTTAAATCATGCAATTCGTCTTTTTGGTCATCTGTCAGAAGAATGTTTTCCGCGCTCAATTTTTTAACAATGGCAGTAAATAATAATGAGATAGTTGTCATTCTCTGTTGACCATCAATTACCTCATATTCTTGGGCTGTAGGAGACATATCGGCAGCAACGCTCATAACGGAACCAAGAAAATAATGACTTTCGTTCTCATAGATGTCATTGAATAAAGTCTCCCAATGTTCTTTGTTCCATGTGTATTCGCGTTGATACTGAGGAATGGAATAAGTTACATTGTTGTTAATAGTGAATAGATCCCTGATTTTTGTTTGTTCCGCCTTTTTAATCATTTTTATCTCCTTGAGCTTTTAGTTTTTCTTCCAACTTTAAGTGATGGTCGTTGATTCGTGTCCCCTTATCAAAACCTTTTGTCGGTCCGAGGTTATACCAGGGGGCAGATGAAGCATCGGCTCCCCGGTCGTTTTTCCATTCAATTTTAGGTTTATCCCGTAATATTCCCGCACCTTTCGCTTTTACATCGGGAACTAACATAAAAGGCCGGATATTCAACCGGACGCCATCGTTAAGATCCGGATTCCAGCCTATGGGTTGTTCCCCAATTGGTTTCCAGCGAACAAAAATATCCAAAGGGTCTTCACCTTTTTGTATGTCTATAAGTTTTTTCTGCAAGGAACGGGCGACGTCAAGGCGCTCAGCGGCGCTTTCTATTTGATCTTTATCCCGCTCTTGCCGGCTTATCCAGTCCCCAAGATAAGTGTAAATAAGGGAATCCAAAAGACGGCTGTCAAGTTTATGATAATTGACCAATACGGAAAAACCGTCTTTAAGGCCGTCCCAGATATGCCAGATAAAGGGCCGCTGCTCGAATAATTCGCAGTGCTGGCTGAAAAACAAATTACGCAACCAGTATTCAAGGTTTTTACCTTCGCAGCCGGAATTTTTCAGTAGCCGCGACAGAGTTGCGGCACTCCATTCTGAACCGTAAGACGCTTCCAGTATATCAAGCAGGCGTTTTTCCGCTGATTGTTCCTTTCGCATGGCTGGGATAGGAACAATGCCGTCGTTGTCGGCAAATTGAGCCAGACCAGAACAACGATCTACCCATGCCTGCTGTTCAGGGGAAAGTTCCATGTCGGTGTCCAGTTCCGCAGGCCAGCGATAGCCTAAAAGCCGGGCAATGGCTATATGTAGTACAGTCTTATCACAGCGTAACTGGCCCAAAGCGGTCTTTTTGGTTTCTTTATTCCACACCACAGAACCACAAGGATGACCGTGGAATATCCATTGAGTAGGATCATCGGAATAGGGTTTAGGGAGTCCGTTAGGATATTTTTCCTTAGCGATTTTTTTCCAGTGAGCAAGATCGAAAGGGACTTTGGGAAATGTCCCTTCAGATACACTTAATTTTTGGTTAATTTTTCTTACTTCTATCCTAAAAAACTCAGACGAACAAAATAGCCATAATGCCGCAAAGTGTTCTCTTTTTTTTGGAAGTAAAAACGCCCCATTTCGATCCCATGAGGTAGCTAAACTTGTAGTAGCAAAAAGATTATTCATTCTTGTAATATAAATCCCATCAAAACCCCAAAGATCTATATTAACTAACCTCGCTCCTGGACATTTTACCAGGTTCCCCTTTCCTTCCTCCCATTTCAAGATATGTTTTCTTCCTTCAAATAGACCAATTCTTTCTGCTGAATTTGTTTGAAAAATCCATGTATCTTTCTTCTGATCAATTTCCCAAAAATAAAATCTGAATTGCTTTGTATCGCCATTATCAAGACCAGCTAAACTTTGCACAAATTTTCCCAATGGACTAGTTCTATACTGAAGGTTGAAAGCAATAATAGAATCTGGATTTTCTAATTGTTTCATCTGTTCTACATTTTGAATTTCATTACTTACCAACCCATCAGCTTTCGCCCCCGGTGTATTCATCTCTGATACGTCCAGTCCACGGATTAATTGTTTTCTTTGCTCGTTATCGAAAAGTCCTGAATTATTAATAATAATATTACCATGATTGATAATCAATAATTGTACATTAAAATCCCACATTGGTGTTTGAAATCCTTTTGTCCCCAAACGTACTATTAATTGCCATTTTTCATTCTTTAATAATCTTTCGCGGAAATGCTTGTAACTTGTTAAAAACAGCCAGTTCTGAGGCAAGACAATACTTGTAGTTCCCCCCCGTAGGCAAAATTCAAGACATCTAACTAAAAAAATAGTCGCAAGGTTATTTTTTGCTGATAAATGATATTTTTCACAAAATTCTCTTAATTCATCACAATGATCACCTCGGCCTAGAAACGGTGGATTCGTAATCACCCAATTATATTGTCTGCTTAATAATTGAGCAGCATTCGCAATTCCCTGCGCCACAACTGAAGTTTCATGCCATTCGGCAGTATTTTCCAATTTTAAGGCTTTTTCTATTGTTGTTATTAATTCTTCCCATTGAATAAAATTCCCAAAGGCTTTAAATTTTGTCGGGTTTAAAATGCTACCCAGTATCGGAGCGTTTTTAAAGTAACCATGCATCAGTTCCAGAACAAATGATAAATTTTTATTACCTTTTACCAATTTAAGCCAATCATTTTTTGACGCACCCACAGACAGCCCTGAACAGGCCACCTGTAATTTCGGCAAATCCCAGTAGCCTTCAACTCCGGGGAAAGTCCATGCGCTAAAGGCGAGGTTAAAGGCCGCTATCTCCACGCAGCGCATGTCCAGTTCCAGACCGTGGATATTTTCCCGTAGTACGGCATCTATAGCTTTTTTAAGCGGTAAGTTCTCTAAAGTACTACGAATAGGGACAAGCATCTGTAAAGCGGCAACAAGAAAATGACCGGAACCGCAACAGGGGTCAAGTACCTTAAATTTAGATAACTTTTTCGGCCAGTCTTCGAACTTTCCGGCAGCGGGTACCCAGGAGCCGGCTTTATTTTTTACGAAGCGTAGGTATTTCAGGGGCAGGTCGGGAAGCGCGGCTTTTTGGCGCAGCTCTTCTTCGGTTTGGGCATTTTTAAAGTCAGTTTCGGTTAATTTTTGCACAGCCCACCATGCCCCCAGGGAATTATCCAGAAGAAAACTTACCATGTAAGGCTCGGTAAAAAGCTGGGTTACTGCCGGAAGTTCCCGCTTGCCAATCTTCCTGTTGGTCTTATTGATATCTTCCTTGTGTTTTGCCTGCCAAAACTGGTATATCCAGCCCAAGGAATCAGATGCCTGAAATATACCTGGCTCAAGACCATCTACGAGTTTTTCCATGTCTTGAATATAATTGGATGCCAAGGGAAGATCGAAGACCGGAGAATCAAGGCGAAAAATTTGCGGGAGCATTTTTGCGGCAAGGCGGGCGGCCAGTTCCAAACCATCTTCTCCCCGCTTTTTTGCCAGTTCTTTACAATCCGCCAGAGAAACCGGCACGGGGGTACCGGATTCGGTATACATGAGCAACCTATTCTCCGCCAAGAAGCGGGCAAATAACATTCGATGCCAGTATTGATAGGCGGTTTCTTCGGCAAGCAAATACAGTTCCTGCTCTCCGCTTGAGATGTTACGGCTATCCCCCAATTGCAGGCCATGTGCCCGAAGCCTTGAATGTAATTGTTTTTCATCGGCGCTTAAACTGTTGCGAGGTTTAGCTTTCTGTACCTCTATGCGTTTCAGGGCAATACACGCTGCTTCCTCGGCTATGAGGCGGGCGTTGATTATGGTTTTTTCAAGTTTGTTGCGTAAGTTTTTATCTAAAGGCTGTCGCATTGTATTACTTCCTACCTTATCAATACCGGGCCGTTTTTCAAAGCGGCAAGAACTGTTGTTCTTGTTTCCTCAAGCCATTTATCCAGATCTTCTTCTGTTTTTAAGGTTCTGGATGCCAATGGAATTTCCTGTACTTTGGGTTCAAAAAACTTTGCTACGTCTCCTAGGACTTTATCAAATTTAGAAGGCAGGGAATCAATACGATCCCGTAAAGCACTGATATTCATTTTTTCCAGAGTAGAAAGTATGGCCTCGGATGAAGNAACATCTATTGCTGGTTTTGAACTATAAACCAGTTGGTAATTACTGAGGTAGCTATCCTGTTTATCAGGCATCAGTTGGCGCCAATTGGCATCATTCTTCAAGCGGTCTAAACCGCTTCGGTAGGTTGAATCATATTCAGCAGAATATGCGTTTAGCTTGTCCCGCAGTTTTTGAGTAAGTTCAGTAAGTAAAGGCTGTATACTATCGGGATTATTCAGAAGCTGCCGAGTTGCGATTATGGCCTCGAATTGCTCTTGCATATCCGTAATATCTACGCCATTTGAAAGCGTAACAAGCCTGCTGAGAATATCCCATGTGGGTTTTCGTTTTTCTATTTTGGTTGCGGTTTTTGTCCATGTCTCAATTAAACCGCATAGATTATCCGCATTATTGTGGATAAATAAAAGTTGTTCATTACCATTTCTGGTACGAATGTCTTCGATGATTTTGTCATCAGGGCGTATCGGTAAGGGAGCCTCCCCTCCGGCTTTATCACACATTTCCCGCAACTTTTCTATAAAAACGGGGATGGCTGCCTGCTCTTCATGCGGTTTGAAGGGAATACCTGCTTTTTGCAGTGGTTCCCGAATTTTAATACGCTGAATTGCGCTTATGGTGATGGTTTCGATTCTGAATAATGTTTTGGAAATATCCTTTCTTTCAAGCCGTTTTGGTTCAATAATTTCCAACTGCTCATTTTGACATTTTATAATTCCCGTTACCAGCAAAACCTGCAAAGCCCCGTCTACAGCATCCTGAGACCATCCGTAGGGCTTGCCCATAAAATGCTGGCGTATATCAACGCCTTTTTTACCGTTGCTGATAAAGTCATATACCTCTTTGCAAACAGGATTGTCGATTACTTCACCCGTATCATTAATTGCTCGCAAAGCTTCAGCCGATCCCAGACGTGCCCTGTCGTAGACATTGTCCCAATGAGGGTTATCGGCAACCTTAAATTGGGGGAACAACCGTTGCAAGGATACACCGACGGCTTCTTCAATTTTTGTTTTTAGATCTTTGCCGGAAATCTCATTCCCGCCACTTTGGAAAACTTGGGCATTTGTAACCGAATCAACAAGTATTTCCTCGACCTTTCGTTCTGCTGCACGGCGTATAGTTTCTATTCCCAGTCTGGCCTGATCCCCTGCCGATGTTGCAGGAATACCCTTACTATTAAGCACGGCAGTAGCGGCATTCATATGGATAAGATTGAGCCGCAATTCTTCGGCTGAACGGGAAGGGATAAACACAAATATTACCGGGGAGTCGGTGACCTGCATACGGGCATCGGAGATTACTTCGGTAATATCACTATCCCAGCCATTCCTAATCCATAGGGTCAGAGCATCTTCAGCACCCGGCGGTAGTTGTGATTCAAAAACAAAATTGAATTTACGGGGAACTTTTGAATCCCCCTGATTTATGGAAGGAACTCTAAAGTGGTCATTGAATTTGGCACGAGTTAATTCCGTTCGTTTTATTGCTATGTATTGGGAATTATTAGTATAGTTGGCAACTTCGCTGCGAAATTCGGTATTCCATGCGATGCTTTCTGGGGTCTGGATATGGTATTCGTCATCGATCTGCATGATAAGCTCACAATCAGTCAAAAGGTTTTGAAGTAATGAGGCAAGCTTTCCGGAACCGGAAGAAATATCTTCGACCATTAGATGGGCAAGAGTATCAGCGTTTGCCTTGATCCCAAGATCTTTGTTGAATTCGGAAATTTTACGGATTAGAAACACCAGACCACAGGCACGGGCCATCAATTTTTCATTATTAGACCCTTTTTCCTTCCATTCGATTGTTTTTTGCCAAAGATCTGAGGGGAGTATGCCGTTACCCAATAAAACACTTCCAAGATCAAAATAAAGAAAATCCGCAGGTATGACATTTGCCAAGGCTTTATCAAGATTTGTCTGGATGGCCTTGTGAATCATGTGCAGTTGACTTCTCAACTGGCTGTTGGTACCGGTTCTGTCCAAAGACTGAAGGGTTTGCTCCCAGAAACGGCGGCGGGACGGCAAGGTAGGATAATCACTGACTAAAAAGTCTTCGTCCTTCGCAGTCGGCGCAATACGGGAACCGGAAAGATGCTTAGAGATTTCGCCAATATTTTGTTTCATCATGTTTTCGATGGCGGGTTTTACATCCGGTTTTTTCTGTAAAATCACTTTACGGATTACTTCCCCCACATCATTTTCAGAAAGTTCGACCCTCACGGTAAAGCGTCCTTGTAACCGCTGAAGATAACTGGTGCCGGTAATAGCAGTCTGCCCGGTTCCTATAAATAGGAGGCGATTCTGGAATTGTGTGCAACAGGCTTCGACTACCGTCTGCACTTCCATAGATCGCTTATCGTCAGTACTGATAAATTGCTGTATCTCATCCAATACGATGAGAGTCAGGGGTATCCTGCCATCCTGTGAAAGAGCTTGATTTATTGCCTGTACCATTTCTTCGGTGGAAATATCGGTTATCTTACCAGGATATTGGTTTTTTAGAATAGGAGAACACTCCTGGGGGGATACAAAAATGTCACTTTTGTATTTTAATAGGGCTTTTTGAATAGGAGAGGAAATTCTAAAATGAGAAAGTTCTTCTTCCCAGATATTTTTATCAGTTTCAACTTCTTTCTTAACATTCTCGTAGATACCTTCTTTTTTTAAGTACATAACAAAACGGGCGCATTGATAGTCCTCCGGCAACCCTGTGGATTTAAAAACAATACCCAACAGAGAGAGGCGTACGCTGCTTGAAACACCGGAATTTAGGGTTCCCGTAGCGGCGTGGAGCCTACCGTTCTGTTTTCCTGCGGTACTCAATTCAATCAATTGGGTCTTTATAGAATCGGGAAGGTTTACTATATTTCTGGCTGTCGCTTTATCGGCAAATTCATAGTCGATCCAAAGGGCAGCGATCATCTTTGCTAAATGGGATTTACCTGAGCCGAAAAAACCGCTTATCCAGGCGGCAGGCTGCTGGTTCTTACCTATGTTTCGTAAAAAAGAATCCAGAATGCGTTCCATGCCATTGGCGTATTGTCCTTCACATACAAAAGTTTCAAGTTCGTAACGCAGGATGGCAGCATTTTCGTTGTTTACGTTTACAACACCATCGTTCTCCAGTTTTGTTTGTGACGGGTCCTTTAGGTAAATATCACGGTTCAGCATGATAATTAAATCACTCCTTTTTGCCTTAATTCGTATCACCGGTAATAGGAATAGCTAAATAACCCCAGCCATCGTAGCTATCTAACAGGCGATAATTATTATCGCCATATCTGCCGGGAAAGAAAACTAAAAGACGGCCTTTTACCAGAGGGGCAAATTCCATAACCACTTGTTTCACTTTTAATAAACTGAATAGGGAAGCGACACCGTTAACTGCAATAACATGGTCTTCTCCAGCTTTGTTTTCCTCAATAAATCGGCTAAAATTTTCTTTAAGGTAGTCAAGATAAAAAGGCTGGATTTTTAATTCATCGGTATCTTTGAAAATTTCTTCCGCATATTTATCTTTACACAACCATTCGGCAAAGGTATCGGTTAAATCAAATAAGAGCCAAGGATGGGAAGCGGATTCTGTGGCATATTTAAATTCATCAATCTGTATCCGTAATGCCCGCTCGTCATTTTCATTGTAGATACAAAAAATAGCCCGCTGTTCTGGTGAGATATTTTTCTGCCAAGGTGTCTGTATCCGATGCTTGTAGGATTTTAACAGGGACTTGATTTTGCTCATATAGTAACCCCTAAGTCTTTATTGGGGAAAGAAACATCGTACACATTGTCAATATGCTTGAAAGAAATCCAGCCGGAACGGGAGGCAGCTTCCGCCAGTTCAACAATTTTTCCTAACGAACAGTCAAGCAAGTTGACATATTCACAGGACAACAGCAATTCACCACGATACTCGCAAAAATAACCTAAAAGTAAAGAATATGCCACATTCCCTGCAGTGGGAATGGCACGAGTTCGTATTTTGTTAATTTTTCCTTTTAAGTGGCCGGATTGAGTAAAGGTAGACAAAATATTTTGAGCAGTGGATTCTAAGGTAGCGTTACTAAAAACACCCGGACGTAGATCACTTAGTATTTCCTTGATTGGTTCTTTAGATATCTTCTCCCCGTCATTTTTTTCAAGTATGAATGGAGCAATTTTCTTGATGAGGTAATCCCTTGAAAACACACAGGTAAGGGCTAAAAGGGGATGTCCTCCCTGGTCTCGTTGCCAAAAATACCGTAGGGCGCTGAAAACAAGTAGCCCTGGATCCAGCGCATACATATTCATTAAATGTGAGACACTTTTCTTTCTGGTAATCCCTGAGTTTTTTCCCAAACAATTGTTTTCAATTATGGCTCTTATATATTCATCCTTTGTAGCGTTGGAGTTATTTACTGCTTGCAGAAGGAGAACCATCTCTTTTAGCATCATAGTGCGGGCATTATGGGAACTTTGTCCCTCGGTCTTGAAACCATACATGGCAAGGTTTAGACTATTTTCCATCCCGATCCCCCTGGATAGAAACGCCTTTTTGTTCACAAAAGGTGTAAAAGACCGTTTTTGTCATTTTATTGGGTTCCGTTTTACCATTTTCCCAACGGTTAATGGTTACATAGCTGACATTCAGGGCATGGGCAAGATCTTCCTGACTCATGCCCAAGGATTTGCGGAGATGTTTTACAGTGCCGGAAAACCGCATTATTTCATTGCCTCTTTATCAAGGGAGTATAGCAAGTGTTATAACAGTTGGCAAGAG
>JGI24698J34947_10000764_pt1 | contig 15923 bp, 13 predicted proteins | sample TergutMp193P3_FD_34947 | JGI IMG/M metagenome (IMG submission 34947) | reverse complement strand
GTAGTACCGGGAACTTCGGTTACAATGGAGCGGTCTTCTTTTAACAGCGCGTTAAAAAGACTGGACTTGCCTGAGTTTGGGCGGCCTGCGATTACCACCGTAGCCCCTTCCTGAAAAATGCGTTCAATCTGCCATGAGGCGGACAGTCTTTTTAACCGCGCCAGAGCGTCCAGCGCGGTGTCCTGATTGGGGAGTTTTCCTTCCGCTTCGTCCGTATCCGCGCTGATTTCGTCTTCCGAGTAGTCAAGGTAAATTTCCGCGCCGGAAAGAACCTGCACGAGTAATTTTTTTATTTCGCCGATTTCGGTTTCAAGAGAACCGCAAAGACGCGCAACGGCATGACGGCGGCTTGTGTCGGTTTTTGCGGAAACAAGTTCCATTACCGATTCTGCTTTTGTAAGATCGAGTTTTCCGTTGGTAAAAGCGCGGAATGTAAACTCTCCGGGGAGTGCGTCACGAAAACCTGCTTTTTTAAGAGCGGTCATAACCGCCTTTCCTGCGGAAGGGCCGCCGTGACAGCAGATGTCAAGGCTGTCTTCTCCGGTGTAACTTTTCGGGGCACGAAAAACAGAAACAACAACTTCGTCAATTTTTTCGTTAGCTGAAACAATCCAGCCGTGAAGAACGGTATTTCCTTTCGCGTCTTTTATTTTTTGCGGCGAAAAGAGCGGTGAAATTAAATCTATCGAGCCTTTTCCCGAACAGCGAATCAGGGTGAGTGCGCTGTTTCCCACAGCGGTCGCAAATGCGGCAATCGGCGAATCGTCGCCGTAGTTAGCGTGCATTGTTGTTTATCAATCTGGTTCCGGCAAGCCGCAACTTGACAAAAACCCAGGGAGCCGCGGCGGTAATCCAGATTCCGCCAAGCGCAAAACGAATATATACAAAAAGATTTTTGTTTGCGCCGTCCTGCGGCAATATTTTTCCCGCCGCAATAAATATCAACATAAGAGCTGTAACGCCCAAAAGAAAGCGGACAGACAGGGCGAGATATTTACTCGCGCCTTTTCTTTCCGGCTGGGCATCGCAGCTAAAACCTATATAGTGCCTGTTCAAACAATAGCCCGCGCCAAAACCGAGCATGATGCCGCCGGAAAGAAGACACTCCTCGCCGCCTGGCAGGTAGAGGATCATCAAAAACGAAACAACGGCGCTTGCGATCATACACGCGCGAAAGCCGCCTTTAACAAGAAGCGCCTCGATTTTTTCACGCGAGAAAAAGTATCCGCAAAGAATAACAGCGCCCAAAATCCAGCCGGCGGCGACATCGGTTGGGAAATGCACTCCCAGATAAATTCTTGAAAAGCCGATTAAAAGCGAGAGAAAGATCGCGCAAGCATACGCCCATTTTTTGTTTATCCATGAAGCGATAATAAAAAAAATAACCAGCGAAATCTGCGCGTGTCCCGAAGGCAATCCTGCCAAACGCTCGCTTATAATTCCAACAGAAGGATCGTAACCTTCAAAAAACGGACGCGGCTGATTAAAAAGAAACTTTAGGGAAATATTGATCCAAAACGAAAGCAAAAACATAACGCCAAGGCGAAACCCTTTTTTTTCATCAATACACCAGTAGACGAGGGTAAGCAGTATCAAATACATCGTAATTCCCCCAAACCATGTTATTATGCGCATAATTACGGTAAGCGAAGGGACAGCGAAATACTGAACCTGCCTTATAAAATCAAGCCCCCATTGTAAAACTGTTTCCATCTTAAAATTCCTCCTTAAAACCCTTCAAAAAAAACCAACTGCAAACGGGCTATCGCCGCGTTCTGAGCGCGGGTTGTTCTAACGGCACCCAAAACCTCCGCCATCATATTCCTGATAATGTTCTGCAGTTCTGTTTTATCAATGCTTAAAACAACAAAAAATTCATAAACTTCCTTATATTCATTTTCCTGTATGTTTCTTGTTTTAATCCAATAGGTATCTTCTTTTTCAGAACCGGGATATTCGGCTCCAAGAGCTTTCTTTACCAAAGCTTCAAAAAAATTTCCGTATTCGTTGTCAGGATACGAACCGGCCGCGTATATCATACGCTCTTCGATTCTGGCGGAGACCAGCCGCTTAAAATCCTGAACCGACGAATAATTATTCGCCCATTTGTTTAAAGCGTTGATATTTGCGCCTTCATTCCTGCTTATAAAGAAATACTTGTTCTGATCAATATTCATCTTTTCCACTTCTTCAATTCCGCCGTAAATAAAGGCGGATAACCAGTCTGGAAGACCTGCGTACCCGTCCTGAGTTTCTATAATGTCGTCTGTTTCGATGATCCTGGCCTGTCTTGCTCTGCTTTCCTGATCCGGAACAATAAAGGCAACCGCGTTATTTCGACCTGCGCATGCAGTGCTGAAAAAAAAGCTGGAAAATATCAAGCAAAAAAATAAAACGGCTTTCGGTAATTTTTTTTTCATAGCGGGAAAAAAATCAGCTCTCTAAAGAGGATTCGGCGTAAGATTCCTCAACTTCTTCCGTTTCAATCCATTCTTCTTCCACTTCTTCAAAATGTTCTTCAATCAAAAGCGGATTTAAAAGGACAAATTCATCCCAAAGCGCCGAAATCTGCGCTGCGCTTCCGTCAGTTTCTTTGTTAGCTGATTTATTCTGACTCCCAAGAATTATTTTATACCCTTTATCAACTTCCGCTTCAATGCTGATTGGAGCTAAAACTCCTCCTTGATTAAACACTGCCGACAATTGCCCGGGCTGAACCGAAAAATCTATTCCGGCGGCGGCAAACAGCTCCGTCTGCGGCATATCTATTTTTTGCGAAACAACATTCACGGGAGAAGCGAGCGTTAAAACAAGATTGTTTTCATTCTTGCTTAGTTTCATCGTAACATCAAAAAAGGGGCCGAATTGCACGCTGAAATAATCGCCGTTATTAACCGGCATAAAACGGAAGAAAATCCGCCAATTATTGATTTCTTCCTTTGAAAAGGAAATTTGCGGAAGATTATAAAAATCGCCGACTCCGGCGGCAAGTCCGTAAATTCCGTCCGCAGGAAGCCACTTGGGTTTTGTTTTCGCATCGGGCGTTAAGACCCATTCAGGGGAACCTGTTTTTGAATCGCTTAAATCTCCTTCAAAAAGATAACAGTGCATAAACTCAGGCTTATCCTGTAAAGAATACATATTTGGAGTATTTGAAGAGACAAGAAGCGAAGTGTCCTTTGAAACCCCGGCCAGACCCTGGCGAGGCAAAGCAGGAAATACTTCCGCGCGCAATAAAAAGAAACCGCTTTGATCCGGCGCTTTCCATAAAATATTACCGGCCCCTTTCGTAAAATTTCCCTCGCTTAAAATACTTTTCCCATAATACCACACAATGTACGGATCCAGCTGATCGTCATGCTCCAGTTTTGCCTCCAGCATTACTACAGTTCCTTTTGGGATAAGCAAAGCGTTTTCGGCAACACCCGGCAGATACATCTGAATTCCTTTAAACAAAAAAACCGTATCGGCCAAATAGAAAAATGATTTTTCTGTTTTTTGAAGAATCTGTTTTTTGCCCATTACCTGATAAACTATGGAATACTTGTCCATAGGCAAATCTTCAGGCAAGGGATAAAACGGCAGATTTTTATTAAGGGTATTTACGGTAAAAACAACTTCCTCGCCGTTTTTGTATTTTACTTCATTTTTTTGCTCTTTAAACGGGATTTCTGTTAAAGCGTCTTTAGTTTCATTATTATCAGATTTTTCTGAACTTTCTATATCCTGCTGATCGTAAAGATTCTCTTCTATCAAATCAGGTTCATCATCTAAATCGATATAGTTTTCATCAAGCTTGTATGTTGCCTTTACCCCTGTAATCTCTCCGGCGGAATCTCTTAAAAATATAACAAGGGCTGTAATATCAGGATCGTTGGAAACAGACTCTTCAAAATAAGGTTGAATTTTGTCTTCTGCGGCAATATAAGCGCAATCATCCAGGCTAAAACCGTTTATGTGCGCACTCACTTTGTAAGCGCCGGTAGAGGACAGAAGCGCATCCATATCTCCGCAAGCGCTAAGGACACCAACAACCGCGAGAAAACCTGAGATTTTTACAAGATTTCGGACACACATACCCAGCCTCAATATATCAGAAAATACGGCAAAATTCAACTACTTACAGCCGTAAAAATCTGATATTATATTGAAATGAGAACATGGGCGATTATACACCTTGACCATTTTCTTTACAATTTTCACGCTGTAAGGGCCAGAATCGGGGAAAAAAGGCGAATTTGCGTGCCTGTAAAGGCCGACGCTTACGGCCACGGGGCGTTAAAAATAGCAGAAGCAAGCTTGAAAGCCGGCGCTTCCTGCCTTGGGGTTGCGACTGTCAGCGAGGGGACAGAGCTCAGAAAGGGAGGGATAAAAGCCCCCATTCTGCTGATGTCCCAGCCCCATCCCGATGAAATTCCCCAAATCGCGGAAACGGGTATTTCCCCCTTCGTCTCAGATTCAAACTTCGCCTCCGATTTAAACGAATACGCCGAGGCGAAAAAACTCAAACTGCCCGTCCACCTGAAAATCGACACAGGGATGGGGCGGATAGGCTGTTCTGTGGAAGAAGCCGCCTCTTTAGCCAAACACATCGCAGGGTGCGCCGGATTGGAATTGGCCGGAACAGCCACTCATTTCGCGGTTTCGGACTCAACTGACGCGCAGGACATTGCGTACACGCAGGAGCAGTTGTCCCGCTTCAAAGAAGCCCTTGACGCTATTCGCGGCGCAGGCGTCGATCCGGGAATTATTCACGCGGCCAATTCCGGCGCGGTTATCCTGCACCCCGACGCATGGTTCGACATGGTAAGGCCGGGAATTTTGCTCTACGGCTACAAATCTGCGCAAGAAAATAAAATCCCAAATTTTCCATACGAGCCTTTGAGCGTGAAACCAGTAATGGAACTGAGGACTACGGTAACGCTGATTAAAAAAGTAAAAAAAGGCGAAAGCATCTCCTATGGCAGAACCTGGGAAGCCGGGCAGGACACAAACATCGCCGTTCTTGCGGCCGGTTACGCGGACGGGCTTCCGCGCATCGCAAGCGGCAAGTGGCAGACGCTGATAGGCGGCAAGGTTTTCCCGCTGGTCGGCCGTATCTGCATGGATCTGTGCTGTGCGGATATTGGGCCGCAGACGGATGTCCGCAGATGGGACGAGGCCGTCATTTTCGGCGGACAGGCAAAGGATGCCTCGGAATTGGCAGACGCAGTCGGGACAATTCCCTACGAGATTACCTGCAATGTCAACAATAGAGTGCCAAGGATATACGAACCTTGATGTTGCTTTCAATTTTATTTACCTGTAATATGCTTATGGAGGCTAATTAATGAACCCAAAAATAAATGAAAACGAAAATGAAGATGATGAAGAAGACGAAGATCAGGAAAAAGAAGAAAACAAATCATTGTCCGCAGACCCGCTCGCAGGCAGGATGCTAAAAACACGGACAATTTTAATTTCCGGGGAAATAAGAAAAGAACTGGCCGAAAAAACAATACGCCAATTACTGCTTATGGAAGACATGGGCGAAGGGCCAATCCGCATCTTTATCGATTCCCCCGGCGGAGACGCGGATGCCGGCTACGCGATCTTCGATATGATCCGCTTTGTAAAGCCGGAAGTCTGGACTGTCGGCATGGGACTTGTCGCAAGCGCTGCGGCGATCATTCAGCTTGCCGCCCCAAAACAAAGGCGCGTGGGATTGCCCAACAGCCACTATTTGATTCACCAGCCGCTTTCAGGAATACGCGGTGTCGCAACGGACATAGAGATTCACGCAAAAGAGTTGGAAAAGCTAAGGGAGAAAATCAACCGCCTGATCGCCGATGAAACCGGACATCCTTTTCAACAGGTTGAAAAAGACACAGACCGCGATTATTGGATGAACTCAAGCGAAGCGGTTAATTACGGCTTAATCAGCAGGGTAATAACCAACAGGAACGAAATGTAAACCCGGGATACTAATACTTTATTCTGAACCCGGCATCCATAATAATTCCGGTACGCGAAGGATACTGGTTGTTATCAAGGGTTTTTCCGTTGAGCTGCCAATACGAAACAACTACTCCCGCATTAAAAAGAAATTCCATTTGCAGTCTTTCTGTTGCCGGAACGCCCTTTATTGTATATTTAACTCCGGTTTTAGGGACAAACAACCATTGATACGCGCCGTCATCCAAAAAATCTTTCCGTAAAGCGGGATTTCTGCTTCTGTTGTCTTCTTGAAGTTCTGATCTGTATGAGCTTCCGTAAACTTTATGTTCGCCGTATTCCGCCCCATGCCGAATCATTTGAAACTGAATATTACATTCGGTTCGCGGAGCCACATTTGCATATATAACAAGCTTTAGCTCGTCGGAATTGGGCGGCAAATAGTAGCCCAGTCCGGAACCATGATTCGTATACGATTGCTCCATAGGCTGGTTATACCAGGGAACAGATGTTTTTTGATGCGTATAACAATACGGCTCTATTTTGGTGTAGCTCAACGTAAGCAGACCGGATGGCAGAAATGGAATTTGATACCGCAATCCAGCCTGATACGCATACATTTCTCTTGCAAGTTTAAGAAAATCCTTTTCAGAAGTAATCTCGTCTACAAAAACAGAAAACCATATAAATCCCAAACCAGGATATTGCAGTTTCAAATTTCCAAAAAAGGCCAAATTATCAAAATCACCTATATTGTTCTGATACAGCAAATGAAACATCGGGAAAAGATACCCTATTTCAAAACGTTTCGGCCATACTGCGGTCGTACCGATATCAAACTGAATATAGTTTCTGAAACTTGCAGAAAACATAGTCAGGGAAAAACCATTTTGAAAAGTTGCTGCTGAAGCTTTTATTGATTCAGAGGCGAAATATTCCAGAATTCCTGTTACATGATACATAGACAGCCATGGCAGCACATTAAGCTTAAGATCAATACCCATAAACGGCCGAGCGGATTTATTCAACGCAAGACTGTATCCTTCAGCTACCGCCCCAGCTTCTCGGTCTACCCGGGCAATCTGCCATTCAAAAACATTATCGAAAGCGGAACCTGATACGCCAATCAAAAAAGTTAATCCAATTGATGTAGAATCCGCCCAGCCAGGCTTACTGTTTTGCACATTCGAAATAGGAAAAACAAACCCATCCCAGAGGTTTCTGTATGAATACGGAAAATATCCCATGGGATAACTGTAAACGCGCGTAAAGGTTCCTTCTTCATCATCTCTTTCTTCATCAAGAACCTTCATCTGCTCTCTTTCGCTTAAAAGTTCGCGCTTTGCATTTACCAACGCAACGCCGATATCCGCAAAATACGATGTGTTTTTCCCCAATTTGCCGCCGATATGCGCATTGAGCCATGTTTCAAATCCGCCGAAAAATTCCTTTTTTTGAAAATAATACGCGCCTGAACCGGCTAAGTATGACGACAGATTAAATTGAAACGTTGAGTTTATCTGCCTTTTTTCACGCTTTTGTTCCTGCCCTTCATCGCTGCTGACGACTTGGGCACTTGCATAGACAGGCTGAAGAAAAAAAACGAATAATGCACATAAAACAAATGTGTATAATTTAACAAAATATCTGAATTTTACAAAAACACTCATACCAGTTATAATAGCTCAATTTGATAAAAAATTCAATCAGGGATTTTCGTACTCTTTGTACAGGAAGCGGCGGATTTTCTGCTGGGCGTTTTTTTCAAACGGCTCTTTGCGCACCGTATAGTCGCCGATCTTCTTGAAAACAGGCAGGGAGCGGTTGGCCTCTTCAATTTCCTTCTTTATAAGATCGTTGACAAAGTTATCATCGTTTTCCCTGCCCGGATAATCTTCCTTAATCGCGTCATAGTTGGGAACCGTAACCGCGAAAATAATTTCGCCGCCGGATTCCTTTTTGCCGACAACAAGCACTTCGCCGATTACCCGCGAGCCGAAGAAATGGGTTTCGACTTCTTCGGGGTAGACATTCTTCCCGCCCGAACCGACGATAAGATTTTTCTTGCGCCCCTTGATATAGATAAAACCGTCCTCGTCGCGATAGCCAAGGTCGCCTGTCAATAAATAGCCGTCCGGTGTTATAACTTCTTTCGTCGCTTCTTCGTTTTCAAAATAACCAAGCATCACCGACGGCGATTTGCAGGCAATCTCTCCGTTGCCGTCCGGCCCCGGATCGATAATCTTTACATCGGTGTAACTGACGGGAAGCCCCACCGATTCGTTTCGCTTGTGATGTTCGGTATTTACGGAAATAAGAGGGGAATTTTCGCTCATGCCGTAACCCTGAACTATGTTAAAACCAAAAGAGTCAAAAAAATCCGCGGTAACAATACTTAACGGCCCGCCTCCGGCAACCATTATTTTTATCGACTGAAGATTCGCTTTTTTTCTGATAAAGCGAAAAACTTTACGCCCGAAATTCGCGTTTCCCTTTCTTGCTTTGGCCAGCGCAACCTTGCGCAGTACATTCATCGGCCCGCGAATAATAGGAGAGAGTTTGTTATAACCGGATTCAATAGCGGTCATAACTTTATCGTAGAGAAGCGGAACGCCGATAAGGAACGTGACTCCTCCGTCTCTGATGTCATCGACAACAACTTTGCCGACAATTTTTTCCGCGATTACCACGGGAATTCCAATCGAAAGCGGAGCCATAAAAGAGCAGGTTGTCGGGTATGTGTGATGCAGAGGAAGCACATCCATGAACACGTCTTTATCGTTGGGCTCCAAAATACGTACAGCCGCGCTTGTGTTGGCGATTATATTTTTATGAGAAAGCGTAACGCCCTTGGCAAAACCGGTTGTCCCAGAAGTAAACACGATAGAAGCCGGATGATCCGGCGAAATGCTTTCAATCGCAGGCAGGGTCTGATTGCCGGCAGATTTTCCAAAATGATCATATTCTGTTTCCAGTCCATCGGGAGCGTCTTCGGATTCCTGGCTTATACACACCAATGCGGAAAGCGAAACACCCTGGGACGCAAAAGATGCGGCAAAATCTTTCTTTCTGCCGGAGAAAAAAAACGCCTTGGCTCTGGTTATCTTGATTATGTTAAGACATTCCTGCTCTGTCGCAAGAAAATCAACGGGAACGATAACAATCCCGGCGATTACGGTTCCCATCCACACCGCCATCCACTCAGGCCGATTTTCCGCCCAAAGCACTACACGGTCGCCCTTAACGAGTCCCGCGGCGAGAAGGCCGCGCGCAATTCTTCTACATTCGTCGCCGAATTTGCCGTAAGTCCAGCGGGTAAATTCCTTCTGTTTCCCGCAACGGAATAAAATCGCGTCTTTTGCCGCGTGATCGCGCGATATTGTATCAACCATACGCGCAAAATTTTCATACGGCAGATCGGGAAGATTCGAAATATAATCATTAAATTGCAGCATATATCTTAATATTATCTTACTTCGCGGCCGCTAGGCAATAGCGTTTTTTTCCGGCGCGTAAAATAATTTCACCCTCTGAATTAAGCCTCTCCGCGCCAATAAGCGCGGACGGATCGCCGACTGCGGAAAGTTCGCCGTCTTTGCCGGAAACAAAAGCCCCCCCCTGCTGAACAAGGCGGCGGCCTTCGCTTTTTGTCGGCGCAAGTCCCGCATCGCAGAAAAGGTCTACTATATTATAGCCAGCCTCAAAGCGCGCGCGGGCAAGTTCCACACGGGGCATTGCAGTCTTGTCGCCGCCGCCGCCGAACGCCGCTTTCGCGCCTGACAAAGCTTTGTCCGCCTCGCCTTTGCCGTGAATCAGCGCGGTAACTTCCCATGCCAGCCTTTCCTTTGCCTCGTTGGGATTTTTGTCAGGCGCACAGAGCGAACGGCACTCCTGTTCGGGAAGAAAGGTAAACATCAATAAAAAACGAAGAACATCTTCATCCGTCACATTGCGCCAGTACTGGAAAAAGTCGTAGGGACTGGTTTCGGACGGATCAAGGAAGAGCGCGCCCTTCAACGTTTTGCCCATTTTTTTGCCGTCCGAAGTGGTAATAAGCGGGAAGGTAAGGCCGAAAACTTCGGCGCCTTCAACGCGGCGCACAAGTTCAACTCCGGCAACAATGTTGCCCCACTGATCATCGCCGCCAATTTGCAGACGGCAGTTATAGCGGCGGTACAGTTCCAAAAAGTCAAAGCTCTGCAAGAGCTGGTAGTTAAATTCGATAAAAGAAAGACCGGTTTCAAGGCGCATCTTGTAAGCCTCAAAACTAAGCATACGGTTTACGGAAAAATGCCTGCCGATGTCGCGAAGAAACTCAATGTAATTAAGGTTCGCGAGCCAGTCTTTATTGTTGGCCGTCCATGCTGTTTTCTCATCAAAGCCGACAAATTTATCAAGCTGAGCCCTGATAGATTCGGTATTTTCATCCAACTGCTCATATGTGAGCATCTTGCGCACTTCGGACCTTCCCGAAGGGTCCCCAATCCTGGCAGTGCCGCCGCCAAGCAGGGCGATTCCCTTGTGGCCGGCATCCCGAAGATGACGGAAGGCAAAGTAAGGAACCATGTGCCCGATATGAAGGCTTCCGCCTGTGGGGTCGGTTCCCTCGTAAAAAACAACCGGCCCTTCGTCCATCGCTTTCGACAGACTTTCGAGATCGGTGCACTGTTGAAGGAAACCTCTTGTTTTTAGTATTTCTATTGTTGAATTCATAGCCAATTGTAGCAAGTTTACTAAAAAAAAACAGGCTCTATACCGATAATAAATTGAAATGTTCTCGAAAGAAGTACTTGAAATGCTAAAACAGGTAATAACATCCTGGGAAGTTCTCGTTGTTAGTGTAGGGCTGGTGTTGTACATTTTCATTGTTAACTATGCGGCCAGAAGTTACCGCCGTCCGCGCGTAAAAAGAGAAAAGAAAGTAAAAGTAAAGAAAGCCGAAGTCGTTACCGAAACCATTGAGGAAGAGGAAGACGGCGGCAGTGTCGAGAATTCCAACGATGAACTTGGGCTTGAAGAAGCCTGACATTACAAAAAACATTCAATTTTTATTTTTTCAGTAAAGCAAAATGACACTTCCGCGCCAATATAGGGGCGGAGGTTCTTATGAACAATGATTTTCAACCAGACCCTTTGTCCGAGGCTGCAAGTTCACTTTTCGGCCTTTCCTATCTGTTCCCCTACCAAAGACTTGTAATTACAAACATTCTGGAAGCAGCGCAAGCGTCTTCCTGCGCCGGCGGACAGGAAGGAGAACAGTCCGATCGGGAATCCTGCGGGAGGCAGATAGTGATTCTTCCAACCGGCGCGGGGAAGTCCCTTTGCTTTCAACTTCCGGCAATGTTGATAGAAGGGCTGACGCTGGTCATTTACCCCATCTTGTCGCTGATGGCCGACCAGGAGCGCAGACTGCGTGAACGCGGCTTTTCTCCGGTGATAATTCGCGGCGGCCAGAGCAAGGAAGAGCGCGATGAGATTTGGAAAAATCTTGAAAGCGGCAAAAGCAGATTTATAATCGCAAACCCCGAGGTTCTACTGACAGCGCAGGTAAAGGAGCGGCTGGAAAAAATCAAGATCACGCACATTGTAATTGACGAGGCGCACTGCGTCAGCGAGTGGGGAGAAAGTTTCCGTCCCAGTTACTTGGAAATCGGCTCTATCATAAATTTTCTAAATCCGCCGCTTGTTACCGCTTTTACCGCGACAGCTTCCTCTCCTGTGCTGGAAAAAATTAAAAAGTACATTTTCGGCGAATTGGAAGCGCGTCAAATCGTGGGGAACCCGGACAGGCCGAACATCAGTTATTCGGCGAAAGGTTGCATTTGCCGCGAACTTGCGGTGCGCGACCTCTTGTTAAAAAACGCGCGGCCTGCGATTGTCTTCTGCTCTTCGCGCCCGGGAACTGAAAAACTTTCGCGCTACCTGCGAAATGAATTTGCCGCTCTGGGATTAAGCTGGAGCGAAGAAGTCCGTTTTTATCACGCGGGCCTTAGCAGGGAAGAAAAATCGGATGTTGAAAAATGGTTTATCAACAACAGCGAGGCTGTGTTATGTGCAACTTGCGCCTACGGAATGGGAGTAGACAAGGCCGATGTGCGCACTGTGATACACAGGGACTGCGCTCCCTCGGTGGAAGCCTATTTGCAAGAAGCGGGCAGGGCCGGGCGCGACGGAGGACAATCGCAGGCTATTCTTTTGTGGGGGCCGGAAGATGAAACATTCCTCGCACGCGCCAAAACCGAAGCTGACCGCCTGCGTGTTGACGCGCTTCTGCGCTACGCAAGAGACACAGAACATTGCAGAAGGCACTCGCTCCTTGCTCTGCTTGATTACGACTCAGGCGGCGAAGTGCCGGAAAATCACTGCTGTGATGTCTGTGAAAACGAAGCCGCGCCTGTGCGCAACAGCGGCCTGCGCGAAGAAGCGTCAGTTTTGGATTTTTTCAGTAAGAACAAAAGACGTTTTACCCAAGAAAACGCCGCTTCAGTTTTGGCGCAGAGCGAGACAGTCCGCTGGTCAGAAAACGACGCGACGCAAGTAATCAGTTATTTACTAAAGACAGGTAAGTTAAAACGGAAAAAATATTTCCCATGGAAGAATAGCCTGACCACTTGAACCAAGCGGTCAGGCTATACATTTCTATTCTTTAATACCGCCCATCGTGATACCGGAAATTATAAAGCGCGACATCAGCGAGTAAAAGATAATAATCGGTAACAGAGAGATTGCAACTCCAAGATAAATGCCTCCTACCTGGGGACGGTAAACGTCGCCGTGCAGAAGCGCAATAATCAATGGCAGAGTTTTTTTGGTTCCTGTTTGAATAATAACCAAAGGCGTAACAAAGTTATTCCACGATCCTACGAAGGTAAAAATCGCCTGAGCCGCAAGAGCGGGAATAATAACAGGTATGATTATCGTATTAAAAATGCGGTACTCTCCTGCCCCGTCAATTCTCGCGGCGTCAATAAGCTCCACACTTAAAACGGAACTCATATACTGGCGTATAAACAGCACCGTTGCGGCAGCCGCAATACCCGGAAGAATCAGGGGAATGTACGAATCGATCAGGCCCCATATTGCCATAAGCTTATAGAAACCGATAAAGGTAAGAGAGCCGGGAAGCATCATGATCAACAGAATGATTGCCCAAATTGCCGCCCTTCCTCTAAACTTGTAAACATGCAGTCCGTATGCGGTTAAAGCCGAAAAATAAATGCTTAATATTGTTGTGGTTGTCGCAATAATCGCGCTGTTTAAAAAACCGGTCCAAATTAAAAGCTCGGCGCGGCTGTTCAACGCTTTCCAGTTATTAATGGCATTAGTGCCGGGAATTATGGAAAGTCCCGTATTTATCTGTTCTATAGTGCGCGTAGCGTTAACCATAAGGATATAAACAGGCATAATCGCAAGAAGCCCGAAAAAGATCATAAAGGCGTGAATGATATACCGTTTCATCGGGTTGTCGCTTCTTCCTATGCTCATTTTGCACCTCCTTTGTTTCTCTTTATTTCACTGCGATCCTGCATAAGGAAGAATATCAATAAAGCAAGAAAAACGGTGATGATAAAGATACCTATCGAAATGGCGGCGCCGTAAGATAAATTCCTGAAATCAAAAGCCATATTGTACTGATATAATACTGTCGTACGTATCGCGTTATCAGGCGATCCTTGCAGGTTTGTAAGAAGACGCGGGATTTCAAACATCTGCATACCGCCGATCATTGATGTTACCAGAATAAAGAGCATCATCGGGCGAAGCAGAGGCAGGGTTATATACAATGAAGTCTGCAAGCTGTTCGCGCCGTCAACAACGGCGGATTCGTACAGCGATTCAGGGATACTTGTTATGCCTGCCATAAGAAGAATTAGAGTATGGCCGTACCACATCCACCACTGAATAAAGGCAACCAATCCCCGTGTAAACGGAGCACTGCGGAAAAAGTTAATGGACTGAGACTCCGACATTTCGCTAAAAAATCCTACGGCGCGAAGAAATTGATTTGCCGGCGCTTTTTCATACCCGGCCTCGCCAAAAAGATAACGAAACAGAATAGCTACAGAGGCGGCAGTTAAAAGGTTGGGTAAATATACTACGGCTCTGAATAACCCTTTACCCGCGAGGTTAAGCCTTGTATCGGAAAGCAAGATCGCAAGGATCAGCGCAAATCCCAACTGAGGGGTAAAATTGAAACCCCAGATTATGAACGTGTTTTTTAACGCGCCCCAAAAATACTTGTCTGAAATAAGAGTTTTAAATTGATCATACTTGTGAAATTCTCCCGCTATTACTCTTCCATCCAATCTTTCGTTGGTAAAAGCAAGAAGGAATGTGTTAATAGTAGGCCACAGGTTAAAAATACAGAATATAATAATAAAAGGCGCTACAAATACATATCCCCAGCGATTGGTCCTTGTTTCATGACCGACTGGTTTTAACAATTTGACCTTTTTTACCGCTTTTTGTTCGGCAGTACTTCCTGGCATAGAGGTCCTCCTGAAAAAAAACCTGACCACTTGAACCAAGTGGTCAGGCATAATAAATTCTTCTTAGAAGAACCTTAGATTACAGACCGAGCTGTGTGGCCGCCTGCTCTCTGAAATCCGCAAGAGCCTGAGCTTTGGTTTTTTCACCTTCAACAAAGGCGGTAACCTGTTCGGCAAAAATGCTTTCAATCGCCTGATCTGTTCCCTGTACCAGCTTGCCGTCTACGCTTTTTGCCATTTCAGCAAACGCCGCGTAGTGGTTCTGTCCGCCAAGGAAGGGCTCGCTGAATGTGTCTTTGATTTTGTTGACAACATTAAGATTGCCGACCATATCGCCTGATGCAAGCGCATACCTCTCAAGGAAGGAGTCGTCTGTCGCGATGTATTCAATAAGCTGTTTGGCAGCATCGGGATTCTTTGTGCCTTTCCATGCGCCGAGCCATGTGCCGCCCCAGCGGTAAGCCGCAGGACCGGGGATCATCGCCCAGTCGCCAGCTGTTGAGGAACCGTCCGCTCTTGTGGTGTTGGTCTTAAGAACATAGTGGAGGCCCCATGTGGGGAGGAAGTAGGAGAAAGCTTCATACTTTCTTCCGTTCGGATCAACGAGTTCATCTCTCATGCCTTCAAACCAGCCGCCTGACCACTGGCCGACGCGGGCGTCGTAGCGGTTGTCATTGATGGCTTTTGACATATCCATGTATCTATCCATAGCGGGATCGATTTCCAGTTTTCCGTTGACTACCCAAGGATTCTTGCGCGCGCCAAGGAATACGTTGTAAAGGTCGCCGCGGCTTGATACTACTACGCAGGCGCCGTTTGATCTCTGCTTAAGAAGTTCCGCTGTCTGCATGAATTTGTTCAGGTCTGTGAAGAAAGTCTGAACTGTAGCAGGATCATCACTGCCAAGATATTTTCTTGCGAGACTGCGGCGGTAGAACATGGCGCCGGGGCAAGCCTGCCAAGACATTCCATATACTCTGCCGTTGTAGGTTCCGACTTCAACCGGATAAGCAAGAAGCTTGGCTTTGTTTCTTTCATAGACATCGGTAATGTCAAGAAGCTGTCCGCCTTCAACATATTTGCGAACAAAGGCGGCTTCCAACGCGAAAACATCGGGAACTCCTTTTCCAACTGACAAAACGGGGTCTAACCTGCTTTCAAACTGATCTGTCGGTGTGTAAACATAGGTAAACTTAAAATCAGGGTTATCCACCTTGAAATAATTGTTGATAAGACCTTCAACTTCATCTGTAAAAGACCAAATTACTGTCCCACCACTTTTTCCGCAGCTGCTTACACTTAAAAGTATAAGAACTACACCCACGATAACTAAAGCTTTTTTCATCTCTTCCTCCATAAAAATTAATTCTTAACCCTTTAAGGGTTAAAGTTTAACAGCTCCTATCCTAGCACATGGCAAAAAAAAAATCAATACCATATTTAACAAAAAATTAAGAATTTAGGTTTTTTCATGACTTTTGTGGATAAATATGAAAAAAG
>JGI24698J34947_10000763_pt1 | contig 15926 bp, 21 predicted proteins | sample TergutMp193P3_FD_34947 | JGI IMG/M metagenome (IMG submission 34947) | reverse complement strand
CACAATTCCAGCCTCAACTGCCCGGCCTTCGCGAAAGTCTGCCCTCCACGGGGCATACTCCCGCTGTTCGGGCTGGAAGCGACCACGCAGGAGGAAATCCACATACTCTGCCTTTTCACGGCTCTTGAGGCGAGCCTTGCTTTCAGCGAATACGCGTACGGCATACTCATGCCCTTTCTCAACAATCCCGAAAAGACCGGGGATCAGATTTATGTCGACGAGGAGGACGGCATTGAAGGTGAGGTGGAGTATTACCTCGTGAACCCCCTGGAATTGTCCGTGGACGAAATCGGCGCGAAGGTTATCGAATACGGCGGCATTGTCATTCCTGCCCATGTGGAAAGGCCGGCTTTTTCCATGGTCAGCCAGCTTGGTACGGTTGTAGACGGGCCCTGGACGGCGGTGGAGTGTACCCGTCTGCCGCCTGCGGTGAACGGGCAGGCCCTGGATACTCTGGGTTATCCCCTGACCACTTCTTCGGATGCCCATTACCCGGAGCATGTGGCCCGGCGGCCGTTTGTGCTGGACATCAGTATGGAGGAGCTTGCCCCAAACGGGCTTTCAGGCGGGGCTGATATGAATGCACTCAAAAGAGCTTTGGCAAAACGTCCGATAATATAAGCAGGAATTATGTATAAAACGTTATTTTATTATCTGCGTTTTTCTCGGAGGCTTTTCTGCCTTTTAGGGCTTCTGTTCGCGGCTCCCCTGGTTTTTGCGGCGATCCCTATTCAGGAAAAATCGCTCCAGGGCGTCTCCGCCTCGGAAGCCCGGCATAAGCTCATTGCGGCGGCGCAATCCTTACTTGGCACACCTTACCGCTATGCCGGTATTGACCGGAGTGGACTGGATTGTTCCGGCCTTGTCTATTTGAGTTTCAGAGAGGGGCTTAACTATACGGTTCCGAGAACCGCGGAAAGCATATACGCCTGGGCGGAAAAGATCGATACCCTGGAACTGGCGCCGGGGGATTTGGTTTTTTTTGTTACCGCCGGGCAGAGGATTTCCCATGTGGGAATATATACCGGTGAAGGCGGATTCATCCACTCAGCCTCTGATGGCCCCAGCACAGGGGTGATGTATTCCCGGCTGAACGAATCTTACTGGCAGCGTACCTATAGGGGAGCGGGCCGGGCCCTTCCCTGGAATGAACAGATGGCTCAGGCTATTCCTGCCTCCGGCAACGGAGCCGCCACGCGGCCGGAAAGCCCTTCCCCTGTGGGTTATTCCGGCGGGAAAGTTGAACCCGTTTCTGTTTGGGCGGATTCCGGTTTTTATACCGGTTTCGGGGCGGCCTGGACCTGGGGCGGCTTTTTTGAGGGCGCGCCTTCGCTATTCCGGGGGATTTCGGCTATAGGCATGGTAGGCTATAAATGGTCCCGCTTCAATGCCGGCCTGGAATTGCGGCCAGAATGGGATAACGTCCTTGGGGTATTCCGGCTGCCCTTTACCCTTTCTTTTGGAAACGATTATTTGCGGGTCTTTATCGGGCCGGCGTATACTTTTGGAGAACCGACCCTCAGTCTTGAAGATAAGGAGCTGCACTATAAAGGAGGCGGAACCTGGCTTTGGGGAGCGGGTATTTCTGGCGCCCTTCCTCCAATAAGGATTGGCTCGGGGGCAGTCTCTTTATACGGTGAAGTGGCATACCAGCCTTATTTTTCAAGGGATTTTGATGATTTCAACCTGGCGCCTGACATTACGGCCAACATAAGGGCCTCAACAGGCCTCCGATACCTGTGGCGCCTAAAATAAAACCAGCGATATTTTTCGATTTTTTTGTTTTGGTGTAACTTTTTTGAAGTATAATTGTTGATGGAATGAGTATAAGTATAAACGCTTATACTTACGAGAGTCCTCTTTCCGGATCTCCTCCATGTTTTGCTTAAACCGTCGCCGCTTCCTCCTTACGGCGGCGGTTTTTTTTGGCTTTAGCAGGAGTAGGACTCGAACCTACGACCTCCGGGTTATGAGTTCCTCGCTACCCGGCATATTAAAGCGTATGGCGTATCATTAAAGATTATTATAGCCTTTTCCTCCGGTTTTTCAAGTGCGGTTGGATGATTTTGAGTTATGCAGGACTATCTTGAAGTAATTCCATGTGCCACTTTTATGTGCCACTTTTTAAAGGGTGGCTTGTCCTGCCGGTTCCGGGGCTTGCTCGTTATGCGCCATAGCATTTACTTGTTCGATTAAGTGCAGGAACAGCGCAATTCCTTATTAATCGTGTCAGGGGCATGACAAAGCCCAAGAAAACGCGCCTATGGGCTTCTATCGCATTCCTGGGGCATTTTTCAGGAGGTCAGGGAAGCTCGGAAAACAACCCTTGAAGACATTCAGACAATACGTTATGCGTAATGGCTGAGGTGTACGGCGAAAACAAAAAGCCCCGGATAAATGGACGGGCAAGGGCGAGATGTCTTTATCAATTTTGTCTCAACGTAATAATAAAAGCTTTCGCCGGTGGCGCCGTCCGAAAGGTATGACATTCCAATCGTGGCGCGGCGCCCTATGGCAAAGCTTTCTTCGTTTATGTCATTGTGATCACCTCCTCTGTTTGGATTTTTCTTAAGGCCCTCGCCGGCAGCGTCGCCGTCCCGGCCTCGGCCTTAATTTTTGCTAGGTAATTGTCAAGATCCTCAGATGCAATCTTCCTGCACCGGGGACTGATGTTGTACCCCGCAATCGGAAAATCTCCCCTTTGAATGAGGTCACGTATAAACCGCTCACTGATTCTGAGAAAAGCAGCTACTTCTTTTAAGGTCAGCATTCGGCCCTTAACGGTAGTAAGCCCAAGGTCTTTACCAGTGAGAATTGTATTATCTTTCATGTGATCCCCCCTTCGCTATTCAGGGTGCTTTTCAGTTTTCCGGAAAGCTTGAAGAAAATCACGCGCCGGGTGGGAACGCTTACCGGCGCTAGGGTGCGGGGATTGTGCGCGGCGCGGGCTTTCCGTTCCCGCGGTTCAAGCGTCCCCAAGCCCCGGAGTTCTATCACTTTCCCCGCGGTCAGCGCGTCGGCCATTGCCCTGATGATTGCCAGGGCAACGCCGGCCGCCTTTGCGCGTTCAATCCCGGCATCGGTCATTACTTTGGTTATGTCGGCGCGGGTGAATTTCTCTTTCATGCGCTCCCCTTCCCGGTATGTACCAGGCGCGGGCCTTGCTGTTCTTCCATCGCCTCATCAAACTCTTTGAAAAGTTCCGGCAGTCGGCGCGGGTCCATGTCGAAAAGGTTAAGCGTATCGGCGCGGTCCTCCCCTTCCTCGATGTCCTCCGGGGCTTCCCCTTGCCGGGCCTCCGGCGCGGTGTTCCCTTTGCGGTACGCTTCCAGCCCCAGGCCGATGAGCAAGCCTAAAAAGTCCGGGAAGGCAAGGGCGCGGTGTGCGCCCTGTGTGTGCTTGTAAACGTCCTCAAGCTCCAGGGCAAAGAAGGCGGGAACGCCAACACGGATCCCAATTTGCGGCTCTTTTTTCATGCTTGTTTCTCCTTCCCCTTGCCGGGATTCGTTTGATCCTTGTACCTGTAAACCGTTTCAATAAGCCTATTGTTTTCCATCGTGACCTTGATCTCGACGGTCCCGGTTTTTGGTATTGCGTTAAAAATTTTAATCAGTTTTGGGGTCAGCGTATCCATCATGGCCTCCCCTCTGATTGTTCCGTCTTTTTTCAACATGAACGGCGATATTTTAAAGTTCCTCTTCATGGTTATTTCCTCCGTTTGGTGTAATGAATCCGGGGCAACGGCCCCGGACGCTTCCTACTCTATGCGCTCGCAATGGCTTTTTTTACCTGTTCGCTGCTTGTGTCTAAAGACGGCTTGTAAGGCTTTGCATAGTCTTTGTCTCTTTCTTCTTGCCTTGTAGTGCCGTTGCAATATGCCCGTGCTTCATAGTGATCGCCACCTTGTGCTGTGTACTCGTCGTAAACTTTGCCGGCCAGCTTTGAAACATAATCAAGAGCTTCCTGTATCCATTTCTTGACAGACAGAATTTTGTAGTAGGTATTAAGCAAGGCCCGGCGGCTCTGGATAGCCTCGTCTTTTACGGCCATTCTTTCCCCATACAGCTCAAGCATGGTATGGGCAAACTTCACGGCGGCGGCGGTTTCGTTTTTCTTGCCGATAGCTTTACGCATTTTTTCAACGGCTTTTTCCGCTTTCTCCGCTTTATGGAAAACGTAAAACTCAGTAACAACCTCTTTCATGGTGTAACCTCCCTTTTTTCCGGGTTCCTTTTTGTAACAGTGAGCATAATAACCACGTCTTCTGGTGTTGTGACGCTTGCGGTCTGCACAACAAAAGGCCCTTCTTCGCGTTCGTGTATGCCTTCTTGATCTGATGTGAAGTGAATACCCATATCAGCGGCGGCCCCTATGAGCATGTCCATTTCCGGTAAACGGTACTTATAATCATGCCCGAAAATCATACTTTCCCCTTTGCCGGTCCCCCGGCGTTATGTGATATACCCGCGCCCATCCGGGGCGGTAGTGGGTGCGCGGGGCGTGAGGTCCCCGCTCACCCTATGTCGCCTTCCTTACCTTGCCGAAATCCCAGCTTCCGCGAGGGCCTTCTCCACTTCCGACAAGCCCTTTAGAATCCTGTAAGCCATCTCCTTTCGCGCCGTCTCGGTATCGCCGTCTGCCCTGCGGTATGCGTCGTCGAAAGTGACGCGCTTGAGGAACACGGCCAACGACGCGGCGTGTATCAGGTTATCGAATGTCAGTGTCAGTGTCATAATTGCCTCCATCGGCGTTTTCCTAGACCGCCAAGGCAACACGCGCCCCGAAGGTGACCTGATTACTGAAACCCCATGTCCCGCAAACCACGCGCAACGCAGGAAGCTGACCGCCCAAGGCCGAAACCACCGGGGTAAGGTTGCGGGGGACGTACCCAAGCCGATAAAAACCGCGCCCACCCTGGACACCCACCAGGACCGCGACCGCTGCGGGGTCTACGGGGTTCGTGGGTTCCGGCACAAGTACCGCCCTGACCTGATCCGGGGCATAAGCGGCAAGCCTTTTCAAGGCTTCCTGCCGGTTCCCGAAGGTCACGCCCTTGACGGCCAGTTCAAGGCCGCCCGCCTTCACGATTGCCCAGGCCCGCACAAAGGCGGCTTTCCGGTCCCCGCCCATCCGGGGCGCCAGCTTGTTACCCAGGCTCATAACCTTGCTTTTCATTTCCCTGTTTGTCATTTTCGCTACCTCCTGTTAACCTATCTGTTTACAGTATAAACCTTTTGTTATAAGTTTGTCAACTACTTTTTATAACTTTTTTACTTTTCTTTTATATTTTCAACTAAAAATCCATTTCCCGTTGACGATATAAACAATATAGTTTACACTTAACTCACAGGAGACAAACATGGGAAAAGCGGAAAAAGTCCGTATTTTATTGGTAAAGCGGGGTAATCTTTCAGACGCAGAGCTTGCCCGACAAATGGGAATAAGCCCACAGGCATTAAGCCGTAAAATGAACAAGGAAAAATTCACGGAAGATGATATGGGGAAAATAGCGGAAATTTTGAATTGCACTTGGAACGTAGAAAGCCGGGAATGGTTCAAAATGAACGACACAGGAGAAGAGATATAACCGCTATTCTTCCAGGGAACCGGCAGGGGCTTTCAGGGTTTCCCGGCGCTTTCTCATAACGCCCCTTTCTCTCCCCTTTTCCCCACTAATAAAAGCCTCTTGACAGTACAGCATATATGTTGTAAACTGGCATTATGACGGCGCGGGAGATCGCGAAAAAATTTGAAGAGCATGGATGGGTACTCGATAGGATCAAGGGATCGCATTATGTCTATGCTAAAGAGGGCCGCCGCTCGATACCGATTCCGTTCCACGGTGGCAACGGGGATCTGGGCAATTTGGGGAAACGCATACTCAAAGAGGCCGGAATAACCGATTAGGAGGTTTATTATGTTTTATAACTGCACCATCGAACAAGACGGGGATATGCTAATAGTCCAATTCCCGGATATGCCGAATATTCAGACTTTTGGAACCACCCATGAAGAGGCCCTCGCAATGGCAAAGGAAGCGCTTGACGGGTGCCTTGAGGTGGATATTTCCCATGGAAGCACAGTCCCCCCGCCAACCTATGCGGGAGGGTATCCCGTTCCCGTGGCAAACCATATCGTTTTGTCGCTACGGCTCCGCGAACTCCGGGGGGAGCAGAGCCAAACCGACATAGCCCGGAAGCTCGGTCTGTCATATCAGGCATACCAGCGCCTTGAAAACCCCAGGAAAGCTAACCCGACGATAAAAACATTGGAAAAGATCGCCCGTGTCTACGGGCGGGAATTGAGCATCTCGCTATAGGGAAAAGCCCCGGAGAAGGCGGAGAATGAAAGATAAAAACTATCGAATCCCCCCATTCCTGTTAGCTCTTCCGGGGCAAAGCGGCAGGGGCTTACAGGGTTTCCCGGCGCTTCCTCGTTGCTCCCCCTTCCCCCCTTTTCCCCACTAATCGCCGCCCTGCCTGGCCGCGCCGGTACTGCTCGGAAGGCAGGGAAAGCCCGGTTACCGGTATCACGAAAACATGAAAAATAACCAAATGCAAAACTTCCAAAAATCCCCACTTGCGTTTTTTGGAATCAAAGACGATAATAAAAGTAACAGGACTCCCCGCACCTCTCCGCGAAAGCGTGACGTGTCCCAGGGGAGACATTTTTTATGGCCGAGCTAAAACCACCAATCACATACGAACAGCAGATAGAGAAATTGCGTTCAAGAGGATGCCGGGTTACGGATGATTCCTTTTGTGCCGAGGTTTTATCCAGGATTAACTATTACCGGCTGTCAGCCTATTTATTGCCTTTCAAGAAAAATGATGGGAATTATCTACCGGATACTGACTTCAATGCCGTATATCAAATATATGAATTTGACCGATACCTGCGGAACCTGATTTTTGCGGCCATTGAGGAAGTAGAAATCTATTTGAGGGCGAAGTTTGCATATTACCACGCCCATAAGTACGGGGCAACCGGCTATCTTGATGCGGCAAACTATAACTCCAAACACCGCCATGACAGGTTCCAAGGCTTAATAGATGCCGAGATAAAAAACAACCATAAATTGTTATTTGTCCAACATCATCTTAAAAAGTATGGAGGGGTATTTCCCGTATGGGTTATTACCGAGCTATTTACTTTTGGAATGTTGTCGTATTTTTACTGCGATCTGCCAATGGCAGACCAAAAGCAGCTTGCCAAAGGGATGTTTGAGACCATACCCAAAAGCCTTTCCAGTTGGCTTAGATGTTGTACAGACTTGCGAAATATCTGCGCCCATTACGGAAGGCTGTATTTCCGTATTTTTACCGCTGTCCCCTCAAACCTGCCAGGGCTTAAGAGAAACGCCGAACGGCGTTTATTTGGCGCGGTATTGTCTTTAAAAGCATTGTACCCCGATGTGAAAAAATGGAACGATGAAATATATCCTGAGTTTAAAAATTTGATGGATTCATATTCGCATGTTATCCATTTGGAACATATCGGATTTCCGAATGGTTGGGAATCCTTGCTAAAAAAATAATGCTTGCTCTTGCCGAACCAGACAGGAATCGGCCTCCGGGGCTTTGGTTTCCCCCGTGCGCCCCTTACCCTGCCGGGTAAAAAGGCCATATATGGGCCGTTTTCCGTCATGCGCGGATCCTGAAACTGTAAAATCATGGCAATTTTCCGGGGCCGCGCGCGCTCCCCCGGCGTGAAAATATTTACAAACAGCAGACAGCAGGGAAGAATGACAAAACCTTTTGTCATTAATGACAGGTCTTTTGTCACTAAAAAGTCGAAAAGCGTAGTTCAAAATGAGTCGCTTTATATTAATATATATTATAAATAATATATATTTCTTTTTTATGACATAAATGACATAAAAAAAGATAATAGGAGTGTATCTGAAAATGAATGAGGGAGTTCCCGGAATTCGTGAATTTGTTTGTCATTGTCATTGAATAGCGACTATCGGATTGGCGCTTTCACAACACATCAGGCCGTCCGGTGCCATAAGCGCAAAATGCTTTCACTTTCAAAATATGCCGCCTGTCCCTCGGACGGGCGGTAAAGGCGGGTAAAGCCTTCACAACACAACAGGCAAGCGCCGGACGGTAAAAGCGGATAACGGCAACGCATAGCGGATCTTTCCGGTGGTGGCGGGGGAGGGTGGGACGTTGAGCTTGGCCGGGCGGCAATAGCAAGAAAAGCCCTCACCGTCAAATAAGGTCGCCTGCCCGAAGGGAGGGCGAAATAGCGGATAACGCTTTCACTTTCACAACAGGCCGCAGGGCCTAGCCTGACGGGGTGTTATCGGGTAACGCATAGCAAAGCCCCGGAAAACGCGAAGGGAAGCTGCACGTCCGGGGCTTCATTCCTCATAGATTCCTCTTTGCCTCGCCATAGGGTATCGTCCCCCTTACGCTGTTGACGACATCATTCAATCCGTCCTCTACCCCTCTCTGTACCGCGGCCGTTACAGCTTCCGGTGACATTCCAGCGGCGTCCACTTTTATGTTTGTGTGCGCGTTTATGGGCGCGTTTATGCTGGTCCGGCTGCTCGACGAGGATGAGTTGTACGTGTTCTGCGCGGCGGCGGCGTTCATCGCCTTGCCCATTACGCCGGCCGGCGCCCCGGCATAGGCCGACTGTAATTGAAGGCCGCCAAGGCCGCCTGAGATGAATTTGAACAGGGATTCAAGCAAATCGCCCGGGTTTTGCATGGCGAAGATCGTGTCCTTCGGGTTCATGCTATAGTTGCCGTCCGGGGTCAGCAGCATATCATTGGTCGGCCTCGCGCCCTGCGGCGCCGTGTTCTTTCCGCTATCTCCGCCCGTGACGAAATTGACCACATTGCTAACGACGCCTCCGAGGAAGCCTTTCACCGATTCCCAGCCGTTCTTGATGATGTTGATGAACTCTAAGAACTTCTCTCTGATGCCGTCGAATAGACCGAAGAAAGCGTTTTTGATATGTTCAATGGCTTCTTTCGGCCCCTGCTTTACGGCTTCCCAAAGCCCGGCAAAGAATCCTGTAATGCCATTCCAGATATTCATGATGTCGTCTACAAGCCCGCCAAAAAATGCCTTGAATGTTTCCCAGGCGTTAACCGCAAAGTCAATGATGCCTTTCCAAAGTCCGGAAAAGAATTCCGGTAACGCTTCCCATATCTTCACTATCTTGTCAATGGTATCCCGGAAGAATGAGAGAATGGCATTCCAAATATTGACCACCGCTTCCTTGATGGAGTCCCAATGCTTAATGATCAACCGTACCAGGGCCAAAACGATACCGGCGACCGGGAAGAGAACGGTTAAAACAATGTTGACGATATTCAAGGCATTTTTCTTGATAAACTCCACCATGCCGGATATTATTTTCTTCACCCAGCCGAAAGCTGCGGTAAAGTACCCGCCGATGGCTTGTCCTATGCTCTTAATGCCGTTCACGAAAGCCGAGATAATACCTGCAATGCCCTCAAAGACTTTTTTAAAGAAATTTCCGAATGCCTTTACGATGCTGAAAATGGCCTGGAAGTTCCCGACGGCGATCTGCTTTATGCCTTCCCATATCTTTGTGAATATGAGCTTTATGGAATCCCCGATCTTCTGGAAAATGTTCCCTGAGCCGCTCCATATCCCGATAATCTCGTCCCATATTCCAAATACGGTATTGAAGATAGCGCCAAACGTGTTCTTAATGATGGCGAATATCCCGCCGAATATGGCCTTGAAAATACCCACGATGCCGCCGATGATGCCTGTGATGGCATTGAACACAGCCTTGAAAAGCCCTATCCAATATCCCACAACCGCCTTGACGATGCCGGCGATTCCCTTGAATATTCCCTTCACGTACTCGGCAAAGCCGGACAGCACTTTATAGAGGTTCGGGAATTTTGCCTTGAACCACTCAAACAGTTTTTCGAATGGCGAAAACACGCCGGAAAGAGAGTCCGTCCCCTTAGTGAAAAGGCCTATCAAAAACGTGAACGCCTGTATGACTTTCTCAATGACCGTGAACACTATTCCAAGCGCGAAGCCGACAGTTTTTCCAAGGAATGAGAATATCGGAGTCAGGATCTGAATTATTTTGCCTAATGCGCCGGCTTGCTCCCCGGCGACTTCAAACAGTTTCCCGATCTGCGTGAATATCCTCTGCAACGGCGGCCATACCGTTTTTATTATCGGGGCAAAGAATGCCATTAACGCCTTCACCAATGGCGATATAAAGCTAATTATGCCATTAAATAAAGGGGCGAGCTTTGAAAGCATACCGGACACGGCTTCACCCACTTGTCTAAAATAAGGGGTAAGGCCATCGACCAGAGGAATTAGCGCACCAATGGCATCAGATAAATATCCAAAGATATTTTGTATTATTGGCTTGAGGGTTTCCAAGATCGGCTTAACGAAAGCCTGTATCGGCTTGAACGCTACCAAAATAAGCTGTGCCAGGTACATCAAGAACGGGTACGCGCTGGACGCGACGCTTTTCAAAAACCCGAACACGTCCTTAAATATTTCTTTGAGAGGGGTGAACGCCCCGCCGTATTTTTCCATCCGCATTTTCAGGACTTCAAAAAAGATGATGACCTGCCAGATTGCGTGGATCATATAGTCAAAAGCCTTAGCCCCGAAATCGACCAGGCCGGTCTTCCCCAATTTTACGAAGTCTGTGACATAGCGGATCAGCTCCACAAGCCGCGGCGTCACCTTGGTCCCAATGCCGTCCCCTATATCGTTGATCGTGCTCTTGAGGATTTTCAGGGAACCGCCCAACGTCCGGGCCTGTTTTTCGGCGTTCCCGAAAAACCTTCCCCCTTCTGACGCGGCGCCCTGCATTGCCTTCGACAGCTCGTTGAACCCGATCTGACCCGCCGCTATCCGGGCATTAAGCTGTGCCTGGGTTATGCCCAACCCCTGGGCCATGTCCTGAGCGCCAAACCCGGCATTGGTAAGCTGCCGCATAACGGCTTCGTTCACCTTCCCCGTAGTGGAAACGCGGGTCAAAATGTTGCCGAGGGCGTTGAAGTTTTCGGCCGATCCGTTGGCGCAATCGCTTAGGACATCTATCATCTTGGAAGTGTCCTCGGCGCCCATGCCGATGGTTCGGAGCTGCTTGTAGGCGTTTACCAGCGTCCCGGTCCCAAACAAGGCGTCACCGGTTTTCCCGCGCAACCCTGCCAGCGCTTCCGCTGCCGACTCCGCGCTGCCGGTGAACGCCTCCATCTGAGAACGATAGCCTTCCATCTCAAGCGTGGCCTGTATGATGTTTTTGCTTATCCAGCCCACGGCGACGGCGGTGGCTGCCGCGGCTATCTTGTACGCGGTGCCTATGCCTTTGGCGGCTTTGGCAAGGCCGTCGCTTTTTGCCTTTGTGGAGTCGATTTCCTTATCGTACTTTTGGAGCGGTTCATCCCTGAGTTCAAACCCAAGAATCGTAACAAGCTCGCGGACATTCATTTTTCCCTCCCATCCCTTATAAACTTAACCTTTTGATAAAATAATATAAAGACCGCTTACGCGGTTTTATTCCTCATCATTCTGATCGCCGATGTACTCTCCTGTTTGCGGTAAAATATCAGGGTTCGGCTCCGTCCATGTCGGGGGCATTTCGTTTTCAAGTTCCCATGTCTTTGTATTCGCGTTGAAAAGGAACGGGACCTGGGCGCGTGTACCGTGCGGCGGTTCCCCTCCCTCGATTTCCCAACTTACGGCTTTTTGTGCCGCCTCATCAAAATACTCATCATAGATACTTTGAATTCTTGCCCTGGTTTCATCGTCAAAGTCCGGGGCCATCCTTTCATGGATCCAATTCTTCACGGCAAGAAGCGCGTCCCTCTGTGTGCCCCTGGGAGTATTGGCCGCTATGGTTTCCAGCGCGGCAAGTGCGGCCGCCCTCGATGGGCATATAAAATTACTTGGTGTCATGCGCTTATCCCCTCGCGTTCCTCGGTAGTCGGGCAATACCGCGCTTTTTCCAAAAGTTCAATGATGCGGGCTGTTCTTTCCTCCGTGGTCATTAAGGGAATATCAAAGCGCCTTTGCTCTTGTAACCATTCCATAACCGATTCAAGCGCGGTCTTTTGCGTTCCGGTTTTCATGCCCTCGGAAATTATCCGAAGAATGGCCAGGGCCATTTCCCTGTCTTTACAAACCGTCCCATTTACTGCTGCCATTCATGATCTCCCTTAACCTTTGGTCTATCGCGCCGTCTGAAAGTGCTATGCTTTCCTTTGGCTTGCCGTCCAGTCTGTCAAAAAGATATTTTACCGCGGATAAGTCCCCGGCCTCAGCCATCAGTATGAGCTTTTCTACAATGCGTTCCTTCCGTGTAAGCTTATTCCTGGGCGTTTTTGGGATCTCTATTTTTTCCCTTAACAGATCCGTCAAGGTTTCCCCTCTTTTGGGGCGGCCTTTTGGGTTCCCGGATTTCCCCTTACTGAACGGCATAGCTCACCTCAAGCTGTTGTTTTCCCATTGTTTTACAATGGCTACACCGTAGAAGCCCCGGACTATTTCTATGAATGGCGGCTTTTAGTTTTCCCTTCGTGATCAAGATGCAACCTCCACTTCGTCAAGTTTTGAACCTTGCCTCAGCCTGAGTCTTTCTTGAAACTCCGCCGCCAAATTATTCCCATCATCCTTCGTTGTATCGTAAAACTTATATTCTTGTTCATTGTCCTGGAAAACATAGACCCCATGCCCGCATGGACATCTGCGTTCATAATTCAGGGTGGCGCCGCATACCGGGCAATCCTTAGGAACCGCAGCCCTGGCCTTTTCAATGGCCCTCTTTTTTTCCCTCTCTTTGTCAACGGTTTCATGGTGCTCACGCCATCCAGGGTATTGTTCCCGAAGGTTTGGGGCATCAAATAAAAGCTTCCTAAATAATAGGCGTTGTTCCTCTTCTGGTTTTTCGCCGTAAGCTTTGCGCACCCAGTCGGCTATGAAGTCAATGAAGGTATGACCTTCAAACCATGCCGGATCTATCTCCGCGATTAGGATTTCCAGAGATTTATCATCGTCTATGAAAAACCCTCTTGTTTTGATCTGGTTTTTTATCTCAGAAGAAAGTGGTGGTTTTGGTGGAGGTTGTTTTACAACCTCACCACCACTGTTTTCTGTTTCTGATTCTGATAACTGACTACTGTTATCTGATTCTGCTTGTTTTGGTTGTTTTGGTTGTTTTGGTTGTGTTTGAGTTTGATTTTCAAGTTCAGGCTCTTGCTCCGGGGCTTCCTTCTTAGCATTCCGGTTCCCTGGGGGAGCTCCACCACCGCTGTTCCCTACGGCATTTTGGTTTCCCTCCGGGGCTCCGCCACCACGGTTTCTCACGGCATTTTTATTCCCTTCTGGTGCCCCGCCCTGTTGTCCGGCAATACGGCGTTTTTCAACAATATCCTCATATTTGGTTTTTGCGTAATCAAGATCAGATTTTAACAGTTCATACATCATTGCAAATCCGGGCGTATGGGAGGCAGGGAACGCCCCGGTCTTGTCATATTCAGCCAGGCCCATGATGAATTCCCTGAATTGTGAATCGGTTACGTTACCGCTTGAAAGTGAATCAAGAACCTTGTACGGTAAATAAAGCGCGTATTTTCCAGCCATGTGGCTCCCTCCATGCCCCGGAGGGTTACCGCTTCGGCTTCGCTTTTGCCGCGTCGTCTTCTGGTTCTCGCGTAGATTCCGTTACTGCGTATACGGTCTCAACTACCCGCCCGTCGTGTACCTTCGCGGTTACCGAAACAGAGCCGTATTTCAAATCAGCGGCGTTTGCCAACAGACGGGTCACTATTTTCTCCGCCTTTATTTGATTCATACCCGCTTCTCTACCCGTTCCTGCGCGGCGAGCCAGGTGTCAAGCGTGGCTCTGCGATACAGAACCCGTTTCCGAATCTTCGCCCGGGGAATGTTAAGCCGATCTAAAGTGGTCTTGCATACTCGAAGATATAAAGCCGCCTCCGCCCGGCTCAACAATTCCTGTGTCTTCACAGTGTCATCCATAGTTACCCTCCAAAAATATTTTTTCCAGGAAATAAAAAAACCCGCAACCCAAAAAACATGACAATTCGAGCAACACTACGGTCGCTTTTGAATGCCACACCTTTCGGATTGCGGGTTTCCAGTTTTCTGGCCCGGCCCTAATCTATCTCAAATTATCATACAACCAAATTTATGTCAATCATTTTTCGTATTCTCCAGTGGTTTTTTATTTCTCATTATTTTCCATCCTTTTCTTTTTCGCTCACATTACGCATAACACAAATCATGCACTCGTCCCGCACGGTATCAGGCTGCCGAATGCCTCAATCTGGGCTTCCTGTATCCGCTCCCGGTCCCCGGCTTTCCGGTGGTCGCCGTAATGCCCCAGCATGGCAAGGGTTTTATGGCCGGTTTGCGATTGCAGCAGCTTCTCGTTTACCCTGTCCCGCATATAGGTGGTGAAGTAATGCCGCCAGCCGTGGAACGTGTAGGCCCCGGACGACTCCCTGCCCATGCCGGTTTTGAGGAGCGCCGCCCGAAAGTCCCGCAGGAATATCCCCGCTTCCATCGGCTTGCCCGGCAGCTTCTCGGCCCAGAACACGTAGCCGTCCATGCCCTGCCCGTGGGGGTTGGTCCCGGCAAGCCCGATAAGCGCACCCATGAGCGAGGGGAAGGGGACCTCCACGGTTCGGGCCTCGTTGTTCTTCGTGGTCTTTAGACCGTCCTGGAAATTCCAGGAGTGCCGGACATACAGGCAGTCCTTGCCCAGGTCCTGGACGCGCAGGCCCTGTATCTCCCCCGCCCTCATCCCCGTCACCATTGCCAGCATATTGGCCAGCCGCGCCCTGTCGTCTTTCCATTCCACCCTGAAAACCGCCTGGGCCTGTTCAGGCGACAGGATCTGCCGCTCCTTCGGCTTGCCGGAGAACCACGTGATCCCCGCCGTGATGTCCCGGTCTATCAGTTCCTTTTGGTATGCCCATTTCAGGGGGACTGTCCCGGCCTGGATGATGATGTTTTTCCGCTTTGCCGATTTTGGGGAGCGGATGACCCGGCGTTTTTGTCGGGCCGCGTTTTTCCGCTTCGGTTTCCGCAGTCCCGCCTCAATCGCGGCCTTCTCTCTTTCGCCTTCTTCCCGCAAGGCCCTGTCCAGTTCGGCCTGCTCTTTCTCGGCCTCCTTTGGCAGGGATTCCAGGCGGGCGATAAAGGCCTCGATGTCCTGCCGGGTGACCTCCCCCAGGGCCTTGCCCTTGAAAAACGGCGCCCAGTATTTGTTGACCGTGCCGGCCATTTCGATGGCGTAGCTCATGTGCAGGCCGTGGTTTCTTCGCAGCCTTTCCTTGATGTAGGGGGATTTTTCCCAGTCCCAGAAATCGGCCAGGTATGCCGTGAAATCAATTGCCTGAGCGCTTTCTTCGAGGACGTAGGACTTCAGCAGCCCGCGTCGCTTCAGCTCCTTGCAGATGAATTCGCAGTCCTCCCCGGATATGCCGGATTCCCTTGCCATGTCCCGCAGCGAGTATTTTTGAAGGGGGAGCGCCTCGCCGCGTTTGGGGATGCCGTCCTTCAGCCATTGAAAGGCGGTGGAGACCGCCCCGGATTCCGTCTCCTGCCTCGTGCTGATTGCGGGGAGGTATTCCCCGGTCTTATCGTTCTTGAACGCGACGTAATAGAAGCGCCGACCGGCGCGCCTGAAAATGGAAAAGGGGAGCTTGGCCATGTCCACAACCCTTGCAAAGTGGCATTGAAAACGGGTCTATGTGCCGTCTTATGTGCCACTTTTTTGATACGCAACGATTTAGGACGCCCGCTGTCGGGTGGCCCTTTCATATTCCCTTACAACGTAAGGACTTGCTCAATAGCAGGAGTAGGACTCGAACCTACGACCTCCGGGTTATGAGCCCGACGAGCTGCCAACTGCTCTATCCTGCGTCGAAT
>JGI24698J34947_10000762_pt1 | contig 15929 bp, 20 predicted proteins | sample TergutMp193P3_FD_34947 | JGI IMG/M metagenome (IMG submission 34947) | reverse complement strand
ATGTACCATTTCACTGGAGTCGATTGTCGCGCTTATTTCCCTACAAGTATCACCGAGATGTGCGCCTATCTGATTTCCGTCATAAAGCGCGTTGACTGAAGGACGGTAAACCGAGTTAGCCCCCGCCGCTCTGGGGAACAATCCGCGGAAATCAAGCACCACCATGTAAGCGCCGTTGACATCTCTGCTGTTTTTGTTATTGGGATCTGATATCTTATACCACCAATCTGCGGTGGCGTTTTTAGCGTCGCCTACATACATTCTGTCGCATAAGCGCTGATAGTTCGCAATGGCAATAACCTGACCCTCAAGCGGCAGGAGGCGCATCTGGGCCATTTCGTACTCGGTCGGCTGGAACAGGAGCATTTCTACTACGCCGTATTTGGCGTTAACTATGTTCCCAAATTGCTCTAAATTATCAACGGCTTGATGGGCGGCTTCTATCCCGTCTTCAATTTTATTCATATTTGTAACCGAGAACGGCACTCCCGGATCAGTTATCTCATCCGGTTGGTTTACCAAAATTACTGTAGTTTGCGTTTCCTGTAATTTGAGGAATTTATTCAGGTTTGAGCCTTCTCTGGGCCGCCAAATTGTCTTATTGTATGCCATGTCTTTGCTCCTTGATTAATTGTTGGCGCGGAATAAAAACTTGACAATTCGGACATATTTACTTAGTATATAGTTATATAGTAAATATTTACGCTGTATTTTGGAGGCAACGATTGAGTATAAAGGTTCAACGATATATAATTTCGATATCCATTATTTTTTTGATTTTTACTTCCTGCACAACAAATCGGGCAGAAGAAACAAGAAGAACCATTGAGATATATAACCAACAGCAAAGAGAAGCAAGGCTTGTTCAGCAAACGCAGCGAGAAGAGGCAAGGCTCGCTTTAGAAACCAAACTGGAAACATACCGGGGAATAGTAAGAGAAACAATTGAAAGAGCAAGGGATGTTGGTTCTCCCATACTTATATTCAATTATTATACAAGGTTGCCCAATTCCGCGGGCGGCGTTAGCTGTATCTTTGAATTTATGAATGTTTCTGACAAGCGTATAAAATATGTTTATTTTACTGTCGTCCCGTATAATGCCGTAGATGATATTGTTACTTGTACAATTAGTAGAGCCTCGTCTGTTACATTGGAACAAACCGGATATATTGCTCCTTTTGCAAATAATTATGAAAAATTCCCATCTTCTTTTGCCGGGTGGGAAAATGTCTGGTATAACTATAATATTCGCTATATGAAAATTAACAGAATAGAGGTAGTTTTTGAGGACAATTCAAGAAAAACATTATCAGGTAATGATATTAATTCATCTATTCTTCAACCCGATATTGCTACAGATCGTGATTTTAAAATTATTATTGATGATGGAAGATAAACTTGAAGTTTTTATAAGGAGGCGTTTTATGAAAAGATTGATTTTGGTATTATTTATTGCTTTTATCCTGTTTTCGTGTGATGATTATGCTATGGAAAACAGAAAACTATTAATAGGCACCTGGGAAGATACGTGGGAAGATGATGATCGCGATATTTATAAAGTACGTTATATATTTTCAGAAAATGAATTTACTTATGCTTATGAAGGTTTTAAAGATACAATAGAACCAGAATGGCCACATAACATAATAGGTAAGGAACCAACTAATCGTATTGACAAGGGAACATACACAGCCGATAATTCAACAATAACATTTATATTTAATACAATAGATGATAAAAATGTAACCGATGTATCGGCTATGGTTAATTATTCTATATCTAATAATGAATTGACATTAATCATTAGAGATGAACCTTGTGTATATAAAAAAATAAACTAACCTACACTGATTTTTAGAGTAGTGCCGTCTCTCCATATAACATTAGGGATTTTAGGATCACTAATGGGTAAGTTTCTCATTTGTATATTCCAGCCTGCTGTTATGCGTTGAAATGAAAGTCCACCATCTGGTAATGGGGTTTGATCCCATAAAGTTTCAATACTGCCATCGCTATAAATAACCGTAATACTTGCATACCCTTGTAGTGGCCGACCCGCTCCGCCATCCCAAAATCCAAACTGTGATACAGGTTGCCCTCTAAATGTTCCAGACACTTCAATGGATTTATTCCATTCATTACTTGTGTTGTTTCCCCAAAATGTCTTTTCTGAATTTACAACATTTTGTACTGTAGTTCCTGCTGAATATGACCTAATAGATGAATACACCGTCTCTGTACTTGCTCTCAAGGATGGAGTTTCTAATAGACCTCTGAAAAATCCTTCCTCCGCTTCTATTCTACCCTGAAGGTAAGTATTGATAAATTTTGCGTTATTTGCCTCTATCAACCCTCCTCCAGTTACCTGATCAAACGCTTTAAGCCAAAACCCGAGTACTGATCCGTCAATACCTGTAAAACCCTGAGATTTTATTATACCGTTATTTGACATTTGGATAATTATTGCAAATATTTCCTCTATCATCGCGGATTTCGCGATTAAATTACGAACAAAAATATTCATAAACGTACCAGTAGGCGCGCCATCAGTCAGATCAAAAAGCGCATTTACATAGGGGTTGCTTTCAAAATTCCCGTCAACAACTACCGGTATCTGTTCCCATGAGCTACCGTTCCATCGTATGCACAAACCTTTTACCCAAAGCCCTGATGTTGTACCCACATAGGCGACATAATCGCCCTTATTCGCCTGTACCTGCCGCGAGCTTTGCGGATTATCGTAAATTTGCACAATACCTGCATTGCTTCCGGGATTATAAGTTTTACCAAGATACCTTGGCGCCGGATCGCCTTGCTTTCCTTGTTCCCCGGGAGCACCTTCCATGATTTTTACTATCCGCAACATCCGCGTATATATCTCACCCCGGTACAGCGCCTGGACTTTGATTTCATTTCTCATTTCCAGTTCGGTCTTGCCTGTTATCCATACACTTTCTGGCAAGGATGGGAAAAAAGGCTCCGGCATGGGATCGGCGATTCCGTCATCCGCAGGATAGTGTACTATTTCTGAATTTGGGTTAATTATATTTATCCGATAGTTAGCCGCAACGGTGACAAGGCCGTTCTGATCAATTGTCACGCCATACGGAGCGCCTATTAACGACCACACGATAGCAGGCGGCATGGGATAAAAAGTATCATTAAAAAACGGGTCTACAAAACCTTCATCCGCAACCGGAAAATAAATTGTTTCTTTGTTTGATATAATATTATTTTCAAAGTAATCAGTAACCGCTTTAATCCCGTTATAAAGCGTTGCCTGTATTGAAAACGGAATTTGATCTTCCCTTGGTTTTCCGTCGCGCCGGCACAAAAGCAAATAATTCTGATTCTCTATATCGAGAATTATCCTGCCGCTACGTAAAACAGGAACCCTTTGCCGGTCCAGTTCTATTCCGCCCTCTGACAGGATAAAATCTATCCAGTCCCAATTACCTATCTGTATAGGCCCTGTATATAACAACACTGCATTACTCTCAGATGTGATATAAGAAATAATTTTATTGGAAGGCTCGGGAAGATTATTTCCCTCGATGCTTACTTGGGTGCAGGAGATAATTTCAGGTGTTATTGTGCCGTCATCTTCCCTTTTAATAACGCTTACGCTGGGACGAAGATCATACATAACTGCCGCCTGTCCTGACAAATCCATTCCATGTACAGTTTCAATCACTTCGTTTTTAGTCGCGGGATCAGGCGGAATACTGTGAGCGGGGCTTAATCCCTGCGGAGTTGTTATGTTTGCCTCATACGGAGGAATAGGCCCGGAATCGGTAGTATAAATCCCTTCCTGATACGGTATCAGCGTTACTTCGAACGTTCCGTCCCCGTTTGCTTTTTTCCCGAAACACAATGCCGGCGTTGTAATCTTTTCATATTCACCAAAAGAAACAATATCGCCTACCTGCGGCAAAGGCGGATCGGAAGCAAGAGAAATGGCAACGGTAAAATTTTTATATATCCCCGGCCCTGGCAATGAAACTTGAATAGTGCGAACCTTGCCGGGATTAATCCCGTCAAACTGCATTATTTTGATACCGTACACTTTATTCATGTCAACAACGTCAAACACACCGTCCGTTTGAATTTCGGTAATAGTATTGTTTTCAATTATCAGGCTGGTTATCGCGGCGCCTTCGCCGATTCCTACTACTATGGTATCGTCCTGTACTTCAACGCGGTTTCCGATGCCGACCAAATATCCGTCAACAGAGAGTTTTCGTATCCATACCTCGGGGCGCAAGTGCCGGCAGGCAAGAAGATAACGCCCGTTTTTTATTACCTGTTTATAATCCGTGACAAAAGGCATTTCAATAGCTTCGATTCTTGACGCGGGCCCCGGTTGCGCCGAACCGTCAGCCATTACAAATATTTCGGTTTCTTGATAGCCGTCATCTTTATTAATGAATTTTATTGAAAAACCGTCAGGCAGATCTTCAAAGTTTTTTTGATTTTTCGCTTCGAGAACATTCTGGCTGTTTAGGATCGTCACCGGATTTTCCCGCGGCTTGTCAATTAGAACGCCGTACCGGTTGCCGTTGAGTATCCTCATGCCGCGGCCCGTGTAAAGAACGGCGTGCAACAGATCGTCTACCCGCTTTTCTGATGTTAGTACCCCATTACAGGTATATTCCCGTCCCGCGCACCATTCGTAAAACTCTCCGAATGAATCCAGATCGAGCATTGAGTCAGGATAGGCGTTGCTTCCCAGCGCAGGGGATTGAAGTATTTTAAGAGCTATGCTTGCCGGGTTACTTGTCGGCGTTTCTGTGTTGCTCCAGACTGACCCATTCCATGTCCGCGCATAAGACGTGACCATACAGTTCAAAGCGTCAATAGTTCCCTGCAAGTTATCGGTCGCCTTAATGCGGAAACCAAGACGCGCTGTCTGATCCCGGTATTTCTGTATCATAGGTTTCTGCGTCACCATTGTGCCGACCGCCTGTGACGCTTCATAGTCAAAACACCATGTGCGGATAGCCGTCAGGAAAACCGTATCGGCAATTCTGTTATTTTCAGGGTCTTTCGGACTTGCGCGCTGGATACGCAATTCAAGAGTTCTGTTTACCGCAGCGGTTGCCTGCGCAAAGGTAAAAGTCTTTTCCGCGACAAAACGCATTACTTTGGCTTTTTGGCGCGTGATAGTTGTTATGTGAGTATTGGGATTATAACTTGTCGGCGATAATCCGCCGTTTGTGCCGAAACGCCCGAACTCCTGCCAAACAGGGTCGGCAGGGTTTCCACGCCATTCTACTTGTATTTCAACCGACGCGTTCTGCTTTTCTCCCTTATCGTTATAAGCAATAAGCCCGTTATTCAGCGTTATTTCTACTTGCACCCTTTGAGGGTTTTTTGCGGAAAAACGTATCGGCATATTTGAGTTACCCTCGGCGTTCATCAATTCAATGCTCAGGCGTTCTTCCACAACCCTCTGCGGATATAAACTAACTTCGCTTGCTCCCTGCCTGATTTCAAGTTCGGGATTTCCTTCGGCGATGGTCGGGTCCATATACTTAAATGTCAATTTTGGGTTTGCGGCATTGGGATTATAGTCGGGATCAAAAAATGCGGGATTATTGTTAAACGACCATTTGCCGTCAGTTGGGTTGTTTGAGTTGTCAGGGTTTTTTGCAAGGCCGTTAACCGGCCCCAGCCTTAATTCGTTTACCCGGAGTTTCCCCCAGCCTAATAAATACAGTACGTTAAAATATTGATCTTCCCCGTCAGCTCCTGCTATTTCGGTGTAAGGAGAGCCGATATACATAGGCGTATAAAGATGTTCGCCTAACACAAGCGGTATCGGCTTGTTTCTGTTGGTCTGGTTTTTCGCGCCTCTAAGCTGCGGTATGCCTTCCAAACTATCCGCTGTATTTGTAGCTGTGCTTGACGAGTCAGGAGCCAGCCATTTTAAAAGCCCTTCTTTAGCCCACTGTCCTATTGTTTTACCCGTGGCGCCGGCGACTATCGCATCAATTCCGGTATAAATACCAAGAGTTATAATGCCGAGGAATATTTCAAACGGTGATGATCCGGGTTTACCCGCAGGGAATTCCCTGATTGTGCAAATATCGCCGTTTTTTAAAATATATTTTTCGTCAACTTCAAAACCGTTCACATAAATTAACGAGTTTTCATAGTCCAGTTCCGGCAACGTTTCCAAGATAGTTGATTCCGTTCCTACGATAATTGTGTCATAAGAATTATCAAACGCGCTGCGGTAAATGTTAATTATTGACACGGTAGTACCCTTTAATTTTATGCCGGTATCTTGATAGCGGCTCGATTACAACGCCTATTTTTTTAAGCGAATGAATAAATGTACCGTCTCCCAAACAGACGCCAACATGAGACGGCTGGCCCATTACAAATATTTCTACTACCGCTCCCTCTTCCGGCATGGATAATTTTACATTGGGGATAGCGCTTTCAAGAATTTGCAGAACTGTTTTATTGGTATCAATAAGCGTATCCTGATAAAACACATCGGGGACAATTGTTCCCTTCCTGCGTAATACCTCGATGACAATGCCGTAACAATCCATGCCGCTTTTATCGCGCCCGTGAGGTTTGTATGGTATGCCAATCAAATCTTTAACCGTTATCATCACGCGCACCCCGGAACAGTCATTGGAGTACACTTAATTGACGTAATTATATAATTCATTCGTTCGTCAAACGACATTTCCCAAGAGATAGATATTTCATTCCAATTCGCTGCCCTGAGAGTAAAGCTGTTTTCTTCTAAAGGTTCAATTCCCATAACACCCAATTCGTCATATAGAATTGCCGCTATAAATTGTAACTGTGCGGGTATTTGTGTTCCGCGTATCTTTTCAATCCAAAACTGATCGATAGCGGATATGGTGAGAGTTGCGTTACCTATTTTCGCTCCCTGAGCATCAGGCGGCTGTATAGAAAAAGAAGCTGCAATATAAATATTCCCATTGTAATTTATGTTATGAGATGAATTGGCAAAATACATATCGCCGTATTCAGGATGTGATATTTTAATAAGGCAGGGAAACATTGCCGTTGTTCTTTGAGCCGCCAATATTTTCTGGACTTTGGGTGTTGGCATTATGTCGCCTCCATCCAGTTCATCTTAATTTCCAGATTGTCGCCTGATGTGTTATTTTTCTCGATTTTTGAATTCGGATCAAACTGGTATTCTGTCAATATGCCGGTATTGTCATTTATCTTCGGGTAAGCAAATGTATACACCCCTCTGCGGCAGATATTTCTCCACCATGCGTCAAAAACGCGGTCTTCCTGAAGGGTCATGTGCATAACAATACTAAAGCCGTCAGGTGTATATATATGATTGGCGCGGACTTTGTGCTTGCCGCTTCTGGTCTGGTCGGCAATGATTCCGGGAGTAGCATCCCATGATGAAGAACGGAGAACTCTTCCTACATATTTACCGTTAAGAGTCGGCCATTCTATCATCATGTGACCCTTTTTCCGTTTCTGCGCATCGACATTGTGTCAAAAGCGTTGTCGTAACTCCCGTCCATGAAACCTTGCTGTACTGCCGCGTCTACAATAACTTTTATCCGCCTTGCTCCGTTTGCGTCTGTACTTTCTTCTGTAGAAACTTTCGCGCCATGATTTTCAACTGTTATAAATACCGGGGATGATACGCCGCTCATTAAGGTTTCAGGATTTTTTGTCGCTATGATGTAATCTTTAGGATCGGTACGGAATACTCCATGAGGGCTAAGAATCATATCATTGACATTTTGGTAATTCTCTATAGCCCATTCAGCGTTCAAATGCCGGCGTTGCTGTAAGTAGTATTCCTCCTGTATTTTAAGAGCGGCGTATAACTTCGCGTACTGATCGTTAAGCGCTTTAAGCCTTTCTTCCTCTTTTTTTCTTTCGTCGTTGGTAGATAAAAGGGTATCATACAGTTCAGCCATCTGATTTATAAGACCAAATGTAAGAAAATTTAACAGCCAATTTATTGCTTTGCCTAACGCTTCCATTAATTTAGCAACAAACATTACGGGAAGCATGAGAGCTTTAATTGTAGGCTCTAATTCCTTGAGCATATTTGTGATGGGGCTTAAGATAATATCAATGCCTTCCATGCCTCCTATAACATTTGATAACGCTCCGACAAGCATATCTATCAAACCGACCAACGGGCCGCCCATTGCCGTGCCTTCTACAAAGTTTCCGACATCGCTTCCTTGAATTAAATTCATGCCAGCTTCAGCAAACTTTCCTCCTGCATACTGGCCATAGCCGCCGTAACCGCCGCGGATGGAGCGCAGCGCGTCATCAATAACAGTTGCGATTTCTCCCATAATGTCGTAGCCGTTCAAAATATAATCAAGCTCCTTTTTCATTTCTAAAGCCTGGATTGCTGCTTCTCTGCTAATTCCCTCTTCTATCACCAGGCGTTTAAGTGCCAATTCATATGTTGATCTGCTGGCGTCGTTTATTTGTTCCGTAAGATCAGTGAGATATTTTTCGCCCCGTTTATCTTTCGCTCTGTTTTCCATTTCATTAAGTTCTCGCAAAAGGGTCTGTAATGATTCATCATTACGATTCCATAAACCGGACTCTACCATTGCCGACAACACGGATCTTAATTTCTCTGTGGCATTTTCCAGTACACCAGTTTCATCAAGGCCTAGCGCTTCATACAGGGTAGGCATATCATTCATGTAATCAATAAGTTTATTTACTTCGGTAGTGTATTTTTCGATTGTTCCGAGGCCTCTTAAACTATTTACAAGTTCAACACTATAACCCGTTGCTTGTGATAATAATTTTACCCAGTCCGCATATACAGCGGAAACTCTACCAGCACCGTTTCTTTGTCTTTGAAGATCGGCAATAATAACATCAATTTGTCTTTTATGTTCTTCGCTTAAGCCTTCAAATACCCCGGTAGAGGTTTCCCACATTTGATCTCTTAAGCGTGTCCATTTTGCGATTTCCCGTTCAGCTCTTGTTGTCTTGCCTTCCTCAGTATCATCATACGCATTTTCAATCTTTGCTATCTCTGTACTTAATTCTCTTTGAATACCCAATAGTCTGGTGATTTCTGCCTGTTCTTCCCTTTCCCTTCTAATAGCCTCAGCAATTTCATCATATTGATTTACTAAACGCGACCATTCAAGCATCGCTCTGTCTGTTTGTCTATTTAGTTCAGATGTCCTTTCTGTGATTAATGATAACCGTTCATATCTCTCGGCTGTTTCTTCTATTTTGAAATGAAGAGCTATTAGAGCCTGTTCGTTGGTAGCAACACCAGCATCAAACGCAGCGATAGCGGCATTATTTATTCTCCTGTTGTTACTCATTTCGGCAATGCCGCCAACGATACCGGCATACCATTCGACTGCTCTTGCGATATTTCCTTGAATAAATTGCGTAAATCCGCTTTCTGATGCTAATCTGCCAAATGCTAATCTTAAATCTTCAATAGCAAGGGCATAATTTATTGATTCGCCTCTTGCTTCTTTTGTTGCAACTGCCGCTTTTCCAAAAGCATTTTCCATCGCCTCAAGATATATAACCTGTGCTTCCTGTAGGCGTCCGGCTTCCTCAAGCTGACGTACCATTCTTTTTTGTTCTTCGGTAAAAACAAACCCTTGCCGCGTTAATGAATTGAGCGAAGCCGATGGGTTTTCCAAAGCCTTTCCAAATATATTGGCAGAGCTTGTTAAACTTCCTCCCATGACATCGGCCATGTTTATCATGTTTCCGACTAATCGTTCAAAATTTTCTCCTGTTATTCCAGTGAACCCTAAAAGAACGGACTGCATCTGCATTATTTCATCGGCAGATCTTCCGGTCTCTGTTCGTAAAGCAACGGCCATATTTCTAAGTTCTTCGGAAGTAGTCCATGACTGCGCTCCGGTAGCTTCTAAAACTACTCCCAATCGAGCTAAATTTACCTCTTGCTCTTGAAATGCGGCAATGCTCTCTTTTGAAAATTTATTTATTGCTCCAATTACCTCTATTATTGCGCTTACGGCAGCCTGAGCAGGACTAACCATGCCCAAAAGTCCTGATGCTACCGACTTAAGCGGACCCGGGAGTTTATTAACAATAAGCTGGAAAGCACCGAAGTTTTTTGCCATGGCATCGGTTGACTTCCCGACTTTATTAGACATAGCCTCAAACGCCGCTAAATCTCCATTGGCTTTTACAACCCCGGTGCTGTCTACTTCGATAACCAATCTGCTTATGTCCGGCATAGAGCCTCCTTAACAGCTTTCTCTCCACGCTTTATTTGTCTCACTTGCCGCCCACGAACACATCTTGCGAATAAGCGACACTTCATAAACAGATAAATAATTCTTGCTCGCTGAACAATAAGAAGTAATATCTTGGTAAGTAACACCATCGGGACAGAGATAATAAAGATCAAGGAAAGAAGCAAACAGATCGGCAAAGCACAAAGGAGGAGGAATATCGCCGAACTCTTCGGCTTGACCGGTACGTTCCCACTTCTCGTATCCAATCGCGTCGATGATATGCTGGCGGTTGTCGTTATGTGTGTAGTGTTCAATTTTATCCCCCGCCTTTCTAGTTCTGTCAGCGTGCAAGAAAAAGAAGCGTTTTACAGCCTGTTCTAATTCTTGCTCTGCTCCGATAAAAAATTGGTTCGATCCCTCGCTTTGCTCAGTACAAATTCTTTTATCGCCGGGATTTTTGTGATCAACAATTTATATGACTCTTTATTGTTACCCAATTCCTTACCGTTAAGAGTAACAGGCTCGGGCTCGTTGCTGATAACCTTTGAATTTTTGCGCACCACTTTCCAGCCGCGAATGCCGGCGATGCGGATTATTACATCCTCATCGCTTGATTCCAACATTTCGTCAATGGTTTCATCGCTAAACTCTTCGCCCTTGTTTTTTTTCTCCTTTTCCGCAAGGCCTCTCAGCTTTTTCATTTTTGCCCGGCTGTGTTGTTGAACTATATCCGAGTCGTCGCCAAGGATGAGCAAATCAAAATCGGCGGGCTTGCCGTAAAGCTCGACAGGAAACCATACGCCGGTTTCCGAATTTTCCTGTGTTACGAGTTTATTTAAATCCATACTTTAAACTCCTTAGTTGACTTCAACAGAGCAAGCGTCCTCGTGGTCGCCGTCTACTGTCCTGACCGTTATTGTCGCCGAGCCGCCGCCGATAGCTTTCACATTTCCATCATCGTCAACGGTGGCAACACCTTCATCGTCAGATTCCCATGTAACCGATTTATCAGTCGCTTCTTCCGGCATTACAGTTGCAGTAAGTTGTTCAGTATCTCCAACTTCGAGACTGAGAGTATTGGTATTGAGGTGTACGCTCTCCACATTTACGACAGGGATCGCTTTTGTTTTTTTGCGGATAATAAAGCGATCTTCGCCATAAGTGTTGAACGGAAGCGCGTATTGAAGTTGCGCGTCTCCGCTCAGTGTCGAATTATTAAAACTGATCTTTAGGATAAACTCGTATTCCGCGTCGTCCTTTTCGCTATATACAGTTATATGAAGTTCGCCACCCTCACCCTGTTTGGCAAGGTTATACAACTTGCCGTCCTTGACATACTCGTTGATGGTTCCAGTAACGGCAAGCATTCCCAGCGCCTTGTCAATCGCCTCTTTCTGAAACAGTCCTTTTAAGTCGGTCATATTGTTTGTGATAGTTAAGGTTATATCCACACCATCAGGGTATTCTACAAGATCAGGATCATTCGGCCCTTTGAATTTCCAGTTGCCAACGAGAGTGATGAATTCCTCTGTAGTGAAGGCGGGGAGTATGTTGGCAAGGCTGATTGGCGCTTCGTCTTCAAGCTCCGGATTATTAGATCCCATAAGACCGAATGTAAGTTTTACAACCGCTCCAATGGTAAATGAAATATTCAGGGTATTTGCCTGCAAGCCCCGGAAAAGCTGGTACAGTTTCGGTTCCTGCGAATACTCTTTAAGCAGCGCGAATGAACGCTGCTTGTTTCCGGGAACCAGATCAAAAATATCATACTCGTCATCGGACAGTTCGTCGTTCTTGACAAACCCTTCTTCACTGCACAGCACCGCCTCAAGCAGTTTGTCATGTTCAAGCGAACGGAAATTTGTCACAAGGTCTCCTGCGTTTGAATCCGTCCCCCTGTGATCTTTGGATGGGTTGCGCCCCGGAAGTTTAGTATCTGACTGTATTATTTCGTAAGAGCCCTCAAGAGAACTTGATACCCAGTTCATAGGTTGCAATTGCGGCGAGGGCGGTAACGAGCCGTTATTATTTTCTTCGATAAGGTATAGATTAGTATTTACTGCGGTTTTGTAACTCATAAAAACTCCTTGAATAGTAATTCTGATAAAAGAATAAGCCCACATTATAAGGTTGACAATTCGGACATATTTACTTAGTATGTATTTACGGGGATAAAAATGAGTGAACAGGATACTATTGAAATGCTTGAAAAAATGGAAAAACGGCGGATAGAGAAAAAGAAAAAATGTATTTACTGCAAAAAAGAATTTTCAATGCGCGTATTGGCTGAGGAAATTTTAGTCTGTCCTCATTGTGCCTGCGTCCAGATGTCGAGATTAAATCCGTTACGCTTAAAACATGGTTTTCTTTTCCAGCAAGATCATCCAGCTCATCCGTCATACCAAAAACGAAAAGCAAAACTTTTATCTGATCCGCACTACAAGCCTATTTTTTATATTTAACTAAGTTGGTAGCGTAGCCGTAAACTCCGCCCGCACAACTGTCCTGTAGTAAGCCGCTTCCGCCCCGTGCATGGCGCGATATGTGCGCCGGATCATTATCTCTCCGAATGATTTTCCGCGCTGGAATAATTTTGTTATCCATTCGTATTTCGCCGTTGTTTCGTCCATGCCGGCGCCCAAGGGAACCATGATATCGATCTGTAAAATTCCATCCCAGCGGTTTTCGGCGTTCTCACCCAGACCAGCTGGCTCCGGCTCATTCGGCAAGAATGATAACACAAAGAAACGCCTGTCATCTGGTTCTTTAAACGGCTTGTTTGGGAGCGCTACATTAAGCGGATTTCCGTTGCCGTCTTTTTTGATATAGGAAACGCCGGAAAATTCGTTGAGTGTCAAAAATGCGTCGATTAGTGTTTGTTCGATGTAGGTGTCTGTCATTTAATTTCTCCTTACTGAAATATTGGAGTAAAAAGATGCAATAAAATTATTACCAACAAACTTAGAAAAAATCCGTTTAATGCAATTTTTATATTCATTTAAGCCCCTTTGCTACTTGCACAGCCTTTTCCCAAAGCTCATTCGCCTTGCTTAAAACCAGCCCTACCATGCCATGCGGGGCCTGTAGGCTAAACCCCTCAGCGGTTATCTTTGATTGTTTTTCAGTTTTCTGTTTCTCTACTGGCGGACTGTCTCCGTTTTGGTCTGCTTTTCTGCCGGGAAATTTCCTGCCTATCAATGATTTTCCTTGTCCCTTTGCCTTGCCGTAACCTCCGTATTCCAACATTCGTATATATGGCAAATTGTTTTGTATATATATTTTATCATCACCCTTGGCACTTTCAATTACTTTTGCGCCATCGGACATGACCCTGCCGCCTTTTCCCTTTGCCTGGTCATATTCAGTTGTTTCACCATTGAGTGTAACAAGCCAATTCTGCCGCGCCGCTCCAGTGTCAACAGGGGTACGCATAACAACACGGTTAAAAATGCTGAACGCAAATATATTGATAGCGTCACGGGGAGCGTCTTTCATTTTCGTTGCCCACTTTAGCGGGTCGGTAGCGCCCCCCTTCGTATCCCATCCCATAACTACTTCCTAAATAATACCTTTCGTGTCTAATATTTCGCGGATAATAAAAACGCCAAACGAATAAACTACAGCAATAACCAAAGCTACTATTTTATTTGAAACAAATTCGGCAGTAATGCCGCAAACAAAAATAAAACTGATAAAAGCCAGCAGAGAAAAAATAATTAGATTTTTGCCTCTTTCATCTTTCATCCAGTTACCTCATTTCCGTCTTTTCTTTTGGCTGATAATCGTCTGTCAATTCAATATGACAATCCGCAAACCGTTTTTTCAGTATCTTATAATGCAGTTTGTAATCTATGAAACTCATAGGAATAAACCATAATGGCCATGTTAAAGCAAGCAAAATAGATAAAAGCAATCGACCTAATACCGGAAAAAACTCTGCCGCATTGTCAATAATCGCGGTATAAAACCCTGATAATTTATAGGCAGTTTTTAACCAATGCCCGTATCCCTTGCGATATTCAATTAGTCGTTCATTAAGCGTCATTCTATCCACCTTACTTCCGGCATTTGCTAACAAACAAATGTATAATTTCTCATGCAAAAAAAAGAAAAGCAATACATTTTGGAACAAATCCCTTTAGTATAAGTTTTACTGGACTATACCCTGTGTAATTCTTGCTTTCTTTCCAGAACCATTTGATTCTTTTCAACATATTTTCCTCCTATTTTCTTTTATTCATTTCGTTGTGAAAGTTTTTTGCGAAAGAATATATCGCATCAACTCCCACTTCGGCAAGAACAAAATCCCGAATGCCATATTGACCTTGACTTTCAATACCTTCAAGAGAAAGCCTGTTAATAAGCAAAGTCAACTCATTCTTGAATTCTTGTTTTTTCTTTTCGTCTTTTGCTTTTTGTTCAAATGCAAGAGCAAGACCATCTGATTTTCCTTTTTCATCCATAATTGTTTCCTCCTAGCCATTTATTAGATGTTTCAAGCCCAATCCGATGCCGTAGAAAGCCGTAGCCGCGGCAATTCCGAGCATAATAATCATAATTATCTCTTCTTTAGCAGTCATATCTCTCCTACTTCCGGCATTGAAGCCGGTATAAAATTATTGTTGTAGCATCAGGGCTTACTTTGGTTGAATTGATCACCTGGTAGGCGTCTCTCAGTATTTTTCCTTTTTTGTCATACACTTCAAGCGAGGACAGACTTGGTTCCGGCTCCCCTAGAAGTACGGCCATGACTTTCCGGTCGCCTACCTTGATCACCGTGCCGTCAACGAGTTTGTCATCATAACCAGCAACAACACAGTAGCCGTCAAAACGTTCTTCCTGTTTTTCGTATTCGTTCGTAGCCGGATTGTATTCAGGCGGATTGCCTGGGGGATTGCCTGGGGGATTTACTAAGACACAGCGTGTGCCGTTGGAGCCCAAGAGGCGTTTCGCGGTGGCGGCTAATTGCAAATAGTTGACAGCCATTTAATAAAACTCCGACAGAAACTCGCCGGCTGCTTTTAATGGTTCTCCTTCATAGCCTAACTGTTGAAGATAGGCATATGCGTTTTCTTCTTCTTGCACATATTTTTTGCTTAACGCGTTAGATGTATCAATTTGTCCTAAAGCACCACAACCTATACCGCTCAATAAAAAAACAATGAGTGAAATAATAAAACCATGTTGAATGCCAACAATTATCGTGATAATTGATAAAAAAAAGCTTCCAAAAAACAAAATAAATGATATAAGAAAAGGTAGATTTAATAATATATCTAGTTTTTCGTATTGTTTTCTTAAAAGAATTATCTTTCCGTTTTTGTCTTTTCTTTTTTTCATACCCGCTCCACTTTTGCCGAGCCGACACTTGAACCGCCAGTAGCCGTCTCCTCTTTGCCGTAAAGCCCCCTGAGCAATTTATCCAGTATCTCAAATCTGGTTATAGAAATATTTTCCCTGTCTTTTGAAGTTGCATAACTTACGTCAACAGCGCCTTCCACACGCTCTCGCACTACTTCCTTGTTGTTCTCGGTACTGAACAGGCTGTCCTCTGTCATGGAGAGCCAAACGGCTTCACAGGTTGCTTTCCTCACCGCGGCAGGTACGCCTTCGACTGTGAAACCGTCCAGATCTACTCCGGTACGCGGCCACGCAAGACCCTGTTTGAGAGTCTTGCGGTTTCCCCGCCACTC
>JGI24698J34947_10000761_pt1 | contig 15933 bp, 13 predicted proteins | sample TergutMp193P3_FD_34947 | JGI IMG/M metagenome (IMG submission 34947) | reverse complement strand
TTCTTTGACGCGGCGGCTAAAGGCGATTTAGAGGGGATGAAAAAAGCATCGCTCCCCGAAAATTTTTCCAAGTATGACGAAAAACAATTAGCTCCTATGGTTGGGAAAATGCAAGGGATGTATGCCAATAAAGGCGGCATAGTCAGCACGGAAGAAACCATAGACGAAGCAGGGGATAAAGCCGCGGTAATCGTCACATGGAAGGACGGCTCTACAGATAAAGTTAATGTTAAAAAACATGAGGGGGAATGGAAAATTGACTCAGTGAAAAAATAAATGACCAAAGCGCGCAATGTTAAATATTACGCGTTAATCGGCGTTATTATTGTCTTAGCGATTTTAGTTTTACTTATCGCTTATATACTAACGCCCAGGGGCAAGCCCGTTGTACCGTTGAAACCGGAAGCCTATCTTGAGATAGTCAGGGATGGAGACATAATTTGCCGCCTCGGAGATAGGCTCTGGTCTCAAATGTTTAAGGAATGTTCTTTTGAAGACAAGCGATACTCACACGCGGGCGTAATTCGTATTGATAATGGCCGAATTACCGTGATACACGCGGAGGGAACCACAGAATTAGGGCGGGATTTTGTAAAAGAAGATGCATTTGATGATTTTATAGAAATTGCTAGAGCTTTTGGAATCTATAGAACAAAGGGCATAGATGGAAACCTTGTATCAAGCATGGCGATGGAGTATTTAAACGTACCCTTTGACTGGCAATTCGACCTGGACGATAATTCAAAAATATATTGCACTGAATTGCTATACATCATACTAAAACGCCTGTCGCCAACAATAGAATTAAAAACGATGCGCGTCCGGGAATTTGATAAAACCATTATTCCCCTTGACTCAATTTCGCGTTCAGAATTTTTTACTGAGGTTTATTACATCGGCAATGACTATAGTTCTTCCCCTAAATAATAGGGCCTGATCCCTTAAAGAAAGGGCCGATAACGAAATTCATTCCTGCTGCAACAGCCACTCAATGGCGTTTTCCCTGGAAGAGGCAAAGTACATATTTGTCCGCCCGCTCATTTTGAAGGCTGAGGTGGTTATGATTTTCTTTATGCCGTCCAGACCAATGACGGCGCCATATTTTACGTAAGCGCTGTTATGCTTCATGTACTCGGACATGATAACCCTTGAGCCTGAGTCAAACCTGGTATCTTCGATGTTGGTTATCGTGTACAGGGATTTCTCTGGGTATTTTGCTATGACGGGCTTGATTACTTCAACCAAATCAGAAAAGCCGTCATTGGCGCTTATTCCGGAAAAATCTATGTAGATAAAGTTTTTTCCGTCAACGACAAATTCCTCAATTCGCTCCATGGCTAAACCTCCTGCAAAAGCGATTCTATCAGTATCACAAGTCTTATCTATTCGGCCATATTCCGCTCTGATACTCCACGCTTAGCCCTCGCCTCCAAGCCCCATCATTCCTCATCCATAAATGGATAGACAATTTCTTTCGTTGGAATGAAATTTTCTTTAATGGTTTGAAGGCTCATCCAGCGGTAGAGGTTTATCGCGCTTCCGGCTTTATCGTTAGTGCCGGAAGCCCTTGAACCGCCAAAGGGCTGCTGCCCTACCACGGCGCCGGTTGGTTTATCGTTGATATAAAAATTGCCGGCGGCTTTGTTAAGCATCCGCTCCATCTTGACAATGGCTTGACGATCCTGGGCAAATACGGCGCCCGTTAAAGCGTAAAGCGTGGATTCGTCGCAGAAACGTAACGTGTCGTCCAGCTCTTCATCCGGATAGACGAAAATTGTCAAAATTGGGGCGAAGAGTTCTTCCAGCATGGTTACGTAGGTTTTCACCTTGGCTTGTATGATCGTGGGGTATATAAAATAGCCTTCGGAATCATCGTATCCCCCGCACAGAACGTCCGCGTCGCTTGATGCCCGCGCGTCATCAATAACTCCCTTGAGGCGGACAAAGTTGGGTTTATCTATAATGGCGCCCATGAAGTTGCGAAAATCGCGGACGTCGCCGGTTTTAAGCTTCCCTGTTTCCTCAAGCAACATTTTTTTTACATCCGGCCAAATGCTTTCCGGAACAAAAAGCCGGGAAAGGGCCGAGCATTTTTGCCCCTGATATTCAAAAGCCCCGCGAATAATGGCCGATACCAGAGTTGGAATTTCCGCTGATTTGTGGGCAAAAATAAAGTCTTTGCCTCCTGTTTCACCCACAAGACGCGGATATGAGTGGTAATTTTGTATATTGTCTCCAACCTGCCGCCAAATGGCGCCAAACACCTCGTTTGAGCCTGTGAAGTGCAAACCGCTCATATTGGGGTCAGGAATAACGCATTTGCTTATCAGTGACCCGCTGGCGGGAACAAAGTTGATAACGCCCGCCGGAAGCCCTGCTTCCATCAGAACTTGCATAACATAATAATTTGACAGGAGGGATGTGGTGGATGGCTTCCACAGGATTGTATTGCCAACCATGGCGGGGGCCGTGCAAAGGTTCACCCCGATAGCCGTGAAGTTGAATGGCGTGATAGCCAGGACGAAGCCCTCCAGCGGGCGGTACGACAGGCGATTCCACACGCCAGGGCTGTTTTCCGGCTGCTGTCTGTATATTTGGTCTGCAAAATAGGCGTTAAAGCGCAAAAAGTCAACAACCTCGCAAGAGGCGTCTATTTCCGCCTGATAAGCAACCTTGCTTTGACACAGCATGGTAGCGGCGCTGATTAAGGCGCGGTATTTCCCCGCGAACAAATCTGCGGCCCGCAGAAAAATTGCCGCCTGGTGTTCCCAGGGCATAGCTTCCCAGCTTGCTTTAGCGGCCATTGCCGCTTCTATCGCCATGGCAAGCTCCTTTTCACCCGCCTGACAACATTCGGCCAGCACGTGGCTGTGCTTATGGGGCATGACCACATTTGTTCTCTTTTCGGTGTAAACTTCATTGCCGCCTATTATCAGCGGAATGACTATCTTATTTTCGCTTTGGCGCTTTAGCTCGGCTTTCAGCCTTGCGCGCTCTGGACTGCCGGGGGCATAAGCCAGAACAGGTTCGTTTTTTGGTTTCGGTATGCGGAACGTCCCGTTACTCATGGTAGTTACTCCTGCACGTTTAGCCATTCGGCTTGGGTTGTGTTTGCGCTCTTGGGCAGATTTCCGGACAGCGCCGAAGCGTTGCGTCCGGCTGCGGCTGTTAGAGCGTGATCTATAGGTATTGACGTCGTTTCGCTTGCTGCTGACATTCTCTAATCTCAAAGCCATCGTCGTCTTACATTTTGACAACCGATAGACAATTCAGCATATAACGATTGAACCGGCTGCGCAAACACAAGACAAAAAGACATTGAAACGCGTAATCACCTGGCAAGGCGCAATATCTCGCGTATCTTATCGGCGTCTAAGTCTTTGCCATCGCCCATAGGCAGCATGTTTCTGTCTTGAAAGCGCGTTACGATAGTTTCTGATATGTCTTCCGTGACGCCCAGGGCCGCAAGGCGCGTGGGCAGACCCAGACTTTCAAAAAAAGTTCTGGTTTTATCAATGGCTTCTTTAATTAACGCGTCTTTATCTCCACCGTCAATATTCCACACGCGCCTTGCGTACTGAATGAGCTTTTGGCGCTTTGAGCCGCGCTGAACCCAGAGCAGGCTTGGCAAAACTATGGCCAGCGTTTGGCCGTGGTCAAGGCCAAAGAAGGCGGTTAGTTCGTGACCTATCATGTGGGTGGCCCAATCCTGGGGTACGCCGCAGCCAATCAATCCGTTGAGGGCCATCGTGGCGGACCATACAAGATTTGCCCTTGAGTCATAATCTGTGGGGTTATCAAGTGTTTTAGGGCCTTCTTCTATCAGGGCGCAGAGTATGCTCTCCGCGAATTTGTCCTGGATGGCGGCCTGGGCGGGAACGGTGAGGTACTGCTCAGTGACGTGGATAAAAGCGTCAACTATGCCGTTAGCCACTTGCTTTGGCGGCAGGCTGCATGTGTGCAGGGGGTCGAGTACCGAAAAGCGCGGAAAGATGAGGGGGCTGTGAAAAGCCAGCTTTTCCTTTGTCTCCCTGCGCGTTATCACCGCCCCGCTGTTCATCTCGGAGCCGGTTGCGGGAAGCGTTAGCACGCAACCGAAAGGCACTGCCGCCGCAGGTTTTATCTTGCGCTTAATCATATCCCAGGGGTCTCCCTTAAAGGGGACGGCTACTGAAATGAACTTCGTGCCGTCAGCAACGGAGCCGCCGCCCACGGCCAGGAGAAAATCAACCTTTTCGCCCCTGGCTACTTCAACGGCTTTCATCAGGGTTTCATAAGAGGGGTTAGGCTCTATGCCCCAAAATTCTATGTGGTCAACGCCCTTCAAGGCGGCTGCAACCTCGTCGTAAACGCCGTTCTTGCGGATGCTGCCGCCGCCGCAGGTTATCATCAGTTTGGAGTCTTTTGGTATCTCGGCTGCTATTTGGCCCGTCTGACCGCGCCCAAAGATGATTTTTACGGGGTTTTGAAAAATGAAGTTGTGCATTCAAGGCTCCTTCTCAGGAAAGACAAGTGAGGTTCTTGCAAAACCTCTTGAATTTACAGTTTACAAGGGTAGTTTCAAAACCTCCAAGTAATTGTGATTGTCCCGCACGCTGAATGTCGGCTTTCCGCGTTTTCGGCTTCCTTTTACTCAACTTTTTGCAGGGGGTGGTTTTGAAACCGCCTCTGGCAACTGACGAATCAGGTGGAGAGTGGATATAAGGAAACCCTTATGCTCCGGCGTCTGCTATGCTTCCAAATAGCCGAAGCCGAGCGCGCCGAAACGCGGCGCAGGCAATACTCGCTCCCCACTCTTTACTCCCCACTTTTTACTGGATTCCCCATGTCCTACCAACGCCGAAGCGAATTCCTGCCTTTCACCCGGCCAGTAATTGGCCGGGAGGAAATTGACGAAATAATTGATTCAATTGATTCGGGCTGGATTACCACCGGGCCAAAATCTGCGCGGTTTGAAGAAGAACTGCAACGCTATAACGGCATACCCTGCTGCCTGGTGATGAACAGCGCCACTACGGCCCAGGAGATAGCATTGCAGGTCTTAGGCTTAAAGCCTGGAGACGAGGTTATCACCACGTCCATGACCTGGGTCAGCACCCTTAACACCATAGTTTTACAGGGCGGGACGCCTGTATTGGTTGACATTGAGCGCAAGACGCTTAACATTGACCCCGCTAAAATTGAGGCCGCCATAACGCCCAAAACCGCAGGCATAATTCCGATACACCTGACAGGGCTGCCCGCCCCCATGAACCCCATTTGGGACATAGCTGAAAAACATGGCCTGTGGGTGGTTGAAGACGCGGCGCAGGCAATGGGCGCAAGCTATCAGGGCATAAAGATTGGCGCTAACCCCAGGTCCGTAATGAGCGTCTATAGCTTTCATCCCAATAAAAACCTGACCACCGGCGAGGGCGGGTGCATAGCTCTCCATCAGGAAAATTACGTCAACCGTATTAAGCGATTGAGGTTTCACGGCATCGAAAAGGACGCCTGGAAGCGCTTTGCCAAAGACGGTTCCCCCCACACCGAAGTGATGGAACCCGGGCGCAAGGCCAACTTCATGGACATCCAGGCCGCCATAGGGCTGCATCAAATAAAAAAACTGGACGCCTTTAATGAGCGGCGCGGTATTTTATTCAGGCGATATTTAGAGGGGCTGAAAGACATAGACGGCCTGCTATTGCCCTGGGAGGGCGACCAGGATAGCAGGCACTGCTATCACCTGTTCGTGCTGAGAATCCTGCCTGAAATAGTTGGCATGGATAGAGACGCCTTCGCGCAGGCGCTAAAGGATGAAAATATAGGCGCAGGCATCCACTACAGACCGGCGCACATACACTCTTACTACCGGGAATACTACGCCCAACGCATAAGCGCCATGCCGCCAGAGGGGCTGCCTGAGTGCGAGTGGAGCGGCGAGCGCTTGTTGAGCCTGCCCCTTTGGCCCGGCCTGTCTGAAGCCGACCAGGATCAGGTTATAGAGGCCATCCGGCATATACTCAGGTCTTAGAACTTAGAAATTGGAACTTTAGAAAACGGAATCTGGTTGGCGGCGTTCCGCCCCGCAAGCAGGGAGGGCTATAGCGGGATATTTTCTGCTTTTCAGGCTATAACGGGATAAAATTATTTTGACATGGAGACAAACAAAGATGACTAATGCCCAACAGTTGGAAGTCCAGTTAGAAGGCCAAAGGCGTACCGTTGAATATGGCGAGAGCATACTCGATGTCTTTAATCGCTATTTGCCTAAAGGGGAGTTGGGCGATTCCGTTTTCCCCTCCGGGCATCAATCCGGCATCCTGGCCGCAAAACTAAACCAGCGGGTTGTGAGCCTGGAGACTCCCATAAGTTTTACCTGCTGTCTGACGCCGCTGTTTCTGGAAGACCGCGAAGGCACGGCCGTTTATCGCCGTAGCGCCTGTCTGCTTTTGTACGAAGCCATTAGTGAACTCTATCCAGAGGCAAAGCCTGTCGTCGGGCAATCGGTTGCCGGCGGCTATTACTTTGACTTGCAGAGCGAAACCCAACTGCTGCCAGACGCGCTGCCCGAAATAGAAGCCCGCATGAGGCTGATTGTTGCAGAAAAGCGCCCCTTCGTCCGCAACATCATCACCAGCGAGGAGGCCTGCCGGCGCTTTGCCCTGGCGGGCTGCGAGGACAAGGTCAAGCTGCTCAACAGCACGAGGTGGATTGAGGTTCGCATAGTGGGATGCGGCGTTTTTCAGGATATTCAATATGGCCCCGTCGTTCCCCACACGGGCTATCTGGAGCGCTTCAACCTGGTTTTAATGCCTCCGGGTTTTATTCTTCAATTTCCAAGTTCAGACCATGCCTATGAAAGCGTTGACACTCCCTCATATCAGTCATTGTTTCAAATTCATCTGGAAACTAAGGCATGGAACCGCATTTTAGGCGTTACCAACGTAGGCGCCTTAAACGAGACGTGCCTCTCCGGCGAGATAGGCGAGGTCATAAAGATAGCCGAGGGCTTCCAGGAGAAAAAAATCGCCGGCTTTGCCGATGAAGTATCAAAGCGGCGCGACCGTATCCGCCTGGTGCTGATAGCAGGGCCTTCCAGTTCAGGCAAGACCACGTTCAGCAAGCGCCTGATGGTCCAGTTGAGGGTGAACGGGCTGCGCCCGATAACCTTGGGCACTGACAACTACTTTGTGAACAGGGATCAGACGCCCCTTGACGAAGACGGGCAGCCCGACCTGGAATCCTTAAAATCCGTTGACATTGCCCTGTTCAATGAACACCTGAACGCCCTTCTGGCTGGCCGAAGCGTGAACGTGCCCATTTTTGATTTTCCATCGGGAAAAAGGGCGGCGCGCTCAGTGCCAATGCAGATTGGAAAGGACGACATACTAATCGTTGAAGGCATCCATGGACTGAACCCGGAGCTAACCCGATCGGTTCCCCTTGAAAACAAGCTGAAGATTTACATAAGCGCCTTGACCCAGTTGAGCCTGGACGACCACAACCGCATCATGACAACCGACGTCAGGCTTCTCAGGCGCATCGTGAGGGATCGGGCCTTCAGGGGCTACAATGCCTCTAAAACCATTGCCCAGTGGCCGTCTGTTTTGAGGGGAGAGAGGAAAAACATATTTCCATACCAGGGCGAGGCGGATCTGGTATTCAACTCAAGCCTGGTGTATGAACCCGCGGCGCTTCGCCCGTATGCCGAGAGATACCTGCTGGAAGTCCCCATGGACGACGACAGCTTTGGCCAAGCGTACAGGCTATTACACTTTGTCCGCATGTTCGCGCCCATATTCCCAGATGAAATTCCCTATACCTCGATCCTTAGGGAGTTTATAGGCGGCAGTAGTTTTGAGTACTAGTCTTTTGGAAGGGATCGGGATCAGGGGTCAGGGTAAGCAATGACGCGCTGTAGGCGCAATAATATTCACTCCCCAGTTTTCACTTGCCGGCGTTATTCCGAGCTCACTTCCGTGCGGTTGCGCCCGTTGGCCTTTGCCTTATAAAGGGCCGCGTCCGCTTGTCTGATTATCATTTCTAACGTGTGGTTGATGTTTTGGCGGATGGCTACTCCGGCGCTTATCGTCAGGCGGATTTTTATTTCGTTGTAGAAAAATTCCAGGCTTTCCACTTTTTTGCATATGCGCCAGGCCAGCTTAGTCAAATCAGCTAAATCTAAATATTGGGCTAAAACGACAAACTCTTCGCCGCCGTACCTCGCAAATAAATCTGATTCGCGCAGCACGCTTTGCACCGCGTTTGTTATTGCCTTCAGCGCCGCATCGCCAGCTTCGTGTCCAAATCTGTCATTCACTTTCTTGAAGTGGTCAATGTCCAGCATGATGACGCCCAGATGCGAGGCGGCGTTATCCTGGACGTCAAACGCCTGGGCGGCAAACTGCATAAAATAGCGCCGATTGTATATTCCCGTCAGGGAGTCGCTAAAGGCCAGTTTTTCAGCTATGCCTAACTTGGCTGATTTGTCCTTTATTTCTCTTAAATCGCGCACATATCCAACAACAATATATCCATCGCCGCGCCTGGCCCTGACAAGGGTTATCTCGGAGGGAATCAAATTACCATTAAGGTTTTTATGTACCCACTCAAAAACAATCCTGCCGTGCTTAAACGTGTAGTTTATAAGCTCCACGGCCTTTTCTTTAGAAGAACTCCCGTCCGGTTGAAACTCAGGCGATAAGTCAAAAAAGCGATCCAGATAGTCCTGCTTGTCTTCAATATCAAATAACCTTAGAATTTCATTATTGCAGTCGGCGACTTTTAAGCGCTCATCGAACAAAACACAGCCAAGGGGCATGACGTCAAACATTATCTTCATCATCTCGTCAGCCTCTTTGAGTTTGGCCTCAGCGGTCTTTAACTCGCTCAGGTTCTTTCCAAACCCCGCTATAAATTTGCGCCCATCGCTCTCGGCCCTGACCAGCGTCATCTCGTAAGGCATGAGGCTGCCAAACGGCCTTTGGTGCGCCCATTCAAATACGCAACGCCCTTTTTTCATGGCGGTATCAAACATCTTATACATTTTTTCTTTAGACGGTTTGCCGTCCGGCTGATATTTGGGCGAAAACTCAAAAAACCTGTCTAAAAAATCCTGTCTGTTTTTAAGGCCAAACAGCCTCAGCGTCACGGCGTCGCATTCAATAATGTTAAAATTTTCGTCCCAAAGCGTGCAATAGAGCGGCGCCGAATCAAACATTAGCTTTCTGTATTTTTCAGCCTCTTTCGCTCTGGCCTCGGCGGCCTTCACTTCCCTCAAATCCTTGGTGTAGCTGGCGATGACGTTTCGCCCCTCTTTCTCAACCAGGATGAGGATCACCTCTGCGGGAATAAGCTCACCGTCTAATTTCTGATACGCCCATTCAAACACCGCGTAGCCGTGATCAAGAACGGCATTAAACATCTCGGCCAGCTTTTCTTTTGATGGCTTTCCGTCAGACTGATATTGCGGCAAAAGCTCAAAGAAATGGTCTATATGCTCTTGCTTGCTGGAATGCTCAAACAGCCTCGCGCATTCAAAGCTGCAATCAAGCAAGTTATGGTTTTCGTCCCACAGGTGACAAGCCAGGGGCATTGCGTCCAGCATTATCTGCGCCCACTTTTCCGCTTCATTTACGCGCGCCCTGGAGGCCAACGCTTCGCGTAAATCCCGCATGTACCCTATAATGGCGAAACTGTTTGCGTCAACGTCAACCCTTACGAGCATTACTTCGGTGGGGATAGGCTGGCCGTCTAATGTCTGGTGCATCCACTCAAATACGTTATGCCCATTCTCATAAGCAGACTTGATCATTTCAGCTGCTTTAGCGTCCGACAGGCGCCCGTCCGGCTGATATTCAGGCGAAATGTCAAACTGCCTCGCCAGGTATTCCTGCTTGTCCTTAAAGCCAAACAGCTTCACCGCCGCAAAGTTGCAGTCTATTAATTCAAAGCTCTCGTCCCGGTAAGTGCAACAAAGGGGCAGGACGTCAAGCATTAGTCTCAGACGCCTTTCCGCCGCTTTGACTCGCTTGCCAGCCACCAATAACGCCCCGATAACGAAAAACGCCCGATTCCAACGCCACGCAATAGTACTCAGGCAATTTAGTACAATATACAACAAAAATAAAAGTTTTTTGCAATTAGCTCAAACCAAAATACATTTTTTACAAAAAGCGCAAGGGGGCGTTTTTGGGGGCAAAGCCCATTCTGACCGCTTTTTCGTAAAACAGCGACAGGCTTTCCCTTTCCATTTCTCCAAGGGCGTGGCTCAGGTTTTTTGTCAGGTAATCCCGTAACTCCTGCTTTGTCCACCCAATGGAGCGCCACGCCTCATCAATTATGGTTTCAATATTCGCTCTGCCCATTTCAAAGCTCTGATAAAAAAATGGGGCAATCCCGCCGGGCGTGTCAAGTTCAGGGGCCTCCTGTCTAACGGCCCAGATGGCAAACACAAAGGGCAAACCCGTCCACGCGCGCCACTCCTCCGCGAGGTCCAGCACCATCAAGCCCTGGCGGTTTATCCGCATAGCCTGATCCCCAATCATCAGCGCCGCGTCGCTTTCAGCCAGCATGGCTTCAATATCCGGGGGCATTTCAAAAACACGCGGCATGGTTCCATATCTCTCGCGCAAGAGCATCTGAACCAAAACCGCCGATGTGCGGCTGGACGTATCCAGGGCCAGCGTTTTTATTGACTCCGGCGGCTCTTTAGATAACAGCACAACGCTGCGGACGCGCTTTGGGCTTGCTATGCAAAGGCCGGGGACAATTTTCAAATCGGGTATCCGCAGATACTCAATGGAGCTGATGAGGCCCGCGTCAACCTCACCGCTGCGAAGCTGGTCTGAACATACGGACGGCGCCTGAAACTTCAGAAAGAAGTGTTCAAACCCTAAGCCATGCTTGAATCCATAGTTGAGGGGAGCGGCGTTCAGGTAGTCAATTATTGAAATGCGAAACGGGCGTCGGCTTGACATGGCGCTGGCTATCCACTGCGGCCAACAATAGAGAGTATGTCTTGAACCCAGGCGGACACGGTTTTTGTGGCGGGGCCATGACGACATTCTTTGAAGGCGCTGTTTACAAGGCTTGGTTCCAGGTTTAACTCCACGGTATGACAGCCATAGCCAACCCCTTGAACAAAACCGGCGGCGGGGTACACATGGCCGCTGGTTCCTATGGCCGCAAAATAATCGCAGGCGGTGAGGGCTTCATATATTTTTTCCATGTCAAAGGGGATTTCGCCAAACCACACTATGTGCGGGCGCAATTTGCCCGCCCCCTGGCAGGATGGACACATGGAATCGGGCAAGACGTCTTTTTCCCAGCGAAAAACGCCGTTACACGCCATGCACCTGACCTTTAGCAATTCGCCGTGCATGTGCAGCAGGGATTGGCTGCCCGCCCTTTCGTGCAGGTCGTCAACATTTTGAGTGACTAGTAAAAACGAGCCAGGCCAGGAGCGCTCCAATTCAGCGAGCGCTGTGTGGGCCGCGTTGGGAAACACAGTGGATAGCTGCCTGCGCCGTTCATTGTAAAAGCGCTGCACCAAATCGGGGTCGCGCCGAAAGCCCTCCGGCGTGGCGACGTCCTCTACGCGGTGGTTTTCCCACAGGCCGTCGTCTGCGCGAAATGTCTTGATGCCTGATTCCGCGCTAATCCCCGCGCCGGTGAGAATCACTAAGCCTGGGTTGGTTTTTGTCATGGTTTTCTCTTCATGTCTTGTGGAGCATGGCGTTTGTTTTATCGGCTAAAGGGGCGAAAAAGGCGCCATGCTCCACAAGACAAGTTGCGGATGCGCCTGGAAGGCTTGCGATGCCGTAGGTTCTAAGCGCGAATGGCGCATTCCCGCAACCAGCTTCGGCCCAGACTGCGGCCCAGGCTGCGGCACAGGCTTCGGCCCAGGCTGCGGCATTGTGCAGCGAACCTTGAATGGTTGGCGAGTGAAACGGGGGGGAGGAAGCGTAAACATATAGTTGTTCAGCTTTTCAATTGCGTTGACTTTCCATCAGAACGCTCCGCAGCGTGTCAATAATGACGGCCGGAGCATTTAGTTTATACAGGCTGCGCTCTAAGCGCGTAGTGTAATGCTCTAAAAGATGTTGTTTTGTAGTCCATTTTGCCCTGTCCCAATCCAATGCCAATATTTGACTGCCAGAAACGCTTGCGTATCCGCAGCTTGGAACGCTTGCGACGCCGTATCCGCGGCTTGGAACGCTTGCGACGCCGTATCCGCGGCTTGGAACGCTTGCGACGCCGTATCCGCGGCTTGGAACGCTTGCGATGCCGTATCCGCAGCTTGGCGTCACTATAAAATTTGTCGCGTTGAGATCAGGCGCCCACAGGCCCCAGGAGGCAAGCGCTCTTATTAACCCGGCGGCTTGCGTCGCCTGGTTTTGGTTTTCGCTATCGTTTTCGTTATCGCCCCAGGTCCTCGGCCATGGCAGGCTATCCGCCCATTTTGTGATATAAACCCCCTCAACTCCCCTGTAACGCCGCTTGTAAGCTATGCCCATTGGCTCTACCGTGGGGAACCCGGCGTTCCACAGGGCTGCGTGGATGTCGTACTCGCTTCTGAAGCGGTTGGCCGTCAGGTAAGTCCCCTTATTAAAGCGGCGTACAAAGCCGCCCCGGCGGTAGGGGCGCAATATGTAATCTCCTGCCCGTATCAAGCCGCCGCGCCCGTACAGCCCATCCAGTTCCGCCGGTTCGTTAATGTCAGGGATGGGCATTGTGCAGTAAAGACGCCATTTTCCGTCGAATCCAGGCAGTTTCGCTTCTTCAAAAAAAATCAATTCACGGCTGTCGGTTCTGGCGCTAAAGGGCCAGTCTGGCGGTAGGGGCGGCGGCGTGGGCATAGGGAGTAGGAAGTGGCTTAACGCTTATCCTTTCTGTTCATTTCTGATGTCAGCAACGAAGCTGCTCAAAGGACGCACATAGCTACACATGAAAACAGGCGCCCTTGCAACTCTGCGATTCGGTTCTCTGCCATTTGACAGTATTCAGCCGAAATTTCAATTCCAATATAGTCACGGTTGTTTTGCATTGCGGCAATCGCCGTGGTTCCTGAACCTATAAATGGGTCGAGCACAGTGCGGGCGCTGGTTGACGAAATAATGCGGTCAATGAGCGCAACGGGAAAGGGCGCAGGATGCTTGTTATTCATCTCCTGGGCAAACTCCCATACATCGCCGTGCGCGTTTGCCTTTGGCACAAGCTTAAAGTCAGGTTTTGCAATGAGATAGATTACTTCGTATGTTGGCAGAAAATACCCAATGTTGAAATTTATGCCGCCCTTTCGCTGCCAGATGATTATTTGCCGCACGGGCAACCCGCTGACGATATCATGCCTGTCTTGCAGCAACCCGGCTTGCACCCTCCATTTGTGATTGTAAAAAATAGCGCCGTCGTTGGGGATTACCCGAAGCATTTCAAACAAACACTTGCGTTGCCAGTCAACATACTGCTCATGGGGCAAATTGTCGTCATAGCTGGCGTAGCCGTTGACGAGTTCGGCGTTTTTCCATTTGCCTCCGCGTCCGTCTTTCATCCCATTGCCGGTAGAGTTTTTAAGGTTGTACGGCGGCGAGGTGACAACAAGGCCAACCGAATCGTCAGGTATCTTTTGTAAGACATCAAGCGCGTCGCCGCAGATGATACGGTTGCGGAATTCAACCAGGCCATCTGTTGCCAGCTGCGTTGGCTGTACTGGATTTGCGGCTTCACATCCGCCCATTTGCTGGTATCTCCGTGTCTGGCGGCCTCCGCCTGAAGAATTAAAACAGGGCGGGTTCAATGGTATCTTTAACATTCGTACTACAGTTTACATACACTTTCAATTTATTCTTGTAACTGAGCTAATTGCAAAACCTCTGGCTTTGCATGGAACGCAGGCGTCAGACGCGCGCTTTTCAGAAATTGCCGCACTGGCGCGCGATATTCTCAGGAGGTTTTGCAATTACCTTAACTTGTAACAGGAGGCAAGCGATGCCAACAGATACTTTTTCACGGGCGATCTTTATGTGCCACGCGCCAATAGTGGTGCCTTCCATGGGCGGCAGCAGGGCTGAACAGTGTGCGGCCACAACCCAGGCCATGCGGAGCGCGGCTGAGGAGTTGGTAAGTACAAAGCCGGATCGCGTGATTCTATTCAACCCGCACACCATCTGTTATCCCAGCGCCTATACGTGTATTGACATGCCTTCAAGCATCCACGGCTCTTTTAAGGCTTTTGGCAGACCAGATTTAAAAGCGGAATTTCCATCCGAGCCAAACTTTTACAAATATCTGACGCAATGCGCCGCAGATAACCAATTTGCCATTGAAATCCAGGAGATGGAAGAACTGGATCACGGCGCTATGGTTCCGCTGTGGTTTCTTCAGGACGCCGGTTTCAAGGGAGCTGTATGCGCGCTTGGGTTTCCCTGGAGAAGCTCTCAGGAGGCTCATACCGAATTCGGGCGCTTCTTAAAGCAGGCCTGCGGCAGATATGAGGGCCGCACCGCAATAATAGCATCGGGCGACATGAGCCACAGGCTGCAACACGGAGCGCCCTCCGGTTATCACCCAAGAGCCTGCGAATTCGACAAAGCTTTCAAGGAGCTGGTGGAGGCGGGGGAACTAGCCAGCGCGTCCCGATTGCCTGTGAGCTTGCGCGACCTGGCCGCCGAGGATTCCAGCGAATCCATGGCCATAGCCGCTGGCGCTATTGGCGATACCGTCGCCAACGCAAAAGTTCTGTCCTATGAAGCCCCCTTTGGCGTTGGCTATTTAGTGGCGGTTTTGGCCTGATGGCGCATCCCGCAAAGTGGTGGCGTCCCGCAGGCGATGGAAGTGTGGCCTGCGACCTTTGTCCAAAAGCTTGCGTCATTTCTGACGGCGCTGCAGGAAGCTGCGGCGCGCGCTTTGCGAAAGGCGGTAAATTATGGACTTTAGCATGGGGCAAAGGCACATATCCTATGGCCGACCCTATAGAAAAAAAGCCCCTGTACCACTTTATGCCCGCCTCAAGCGTTCTTTCCTTTGGCCTTTTCGGGTGCAACCTCAGCTGCTCTTTCTGCCAGAACTGGCGCCTCAGCGCTAGCCATGACTATAAAACTCTCCAGAGACTAACGCCTGATAACTGTGCAGAAATGGCGCTGGAGCATGGGTGTTCATCGGTTGCCTTTACCTATAACGAACCGACGATCTCATCTGAATTCTGCATAGAAGTATCAAAGGCCGCCCGCAAGGCGGGTCTCAGGACGGTAGCCGTTTCCAACGGATACATACAGAGCGGGGCCAGGCGCGAACTATTTGACGCTATAGACGCTGCAAATATTGACATTAAGAGCATAAACCCTGATTTTTACTCAAAACACTGCGGCGGCGGGCTGGAACCGGTTTTAGAAACTCTTTCGTGCCTGGTTGCCTCAAAACGCGTCTGGGTGGAGCTGACAAATTTACTGATACCATCCCTGAATGATTCGGATTCAGACATTGATAGCCTGGCCGATTGGATAGGCGCGAACCTGGGATATGACGTCCCGCTTCATTTTTCGGCATTTCATCCAGAATATCGGATGCAAAACATCCCCAGAACGCCATATAACACGCTACGCAGGGCTAGAGAACGGGCGCTGGCCCACGGATTAAAATACGTCTATCTCGGCAACACGCCCCAGCCTCAGATTACCTTTTGTCCCAACTGCCGAAGGGAGCTCATCAGGCGCGAGGGCTACAGCGTGGCCAAACACGGATTTTTGACCAACAAATGCCCGGATTGCGCCGCAGAGATAGCGGGGGTATTTGATAGTTCTTGGGTTCTATAGCGTTTCCGCTTCAATTCTTATCTCTATAGCGTTTCCGGTTCAAAACCGCGTTTCGCTCCAGGGATATCAGCAATGCCGTACTCGCGGTTTTGAACCGGAAAGCAGCGCTGCATGCTGGCCTTGTCTTTTTCTGCCAGAC
>JGI24698J34947_10000759_pt1 | contig 15941 bp, 13 predicted proteins | sample TergutMp193P3_FD_34947 | JGI IMG/M metagenome (IMG submission 34947) | reverse complement strand
AAGCAGTTTTTCAACTTCCTGCCTGAAATTGGCATCTTTTTCTTTGGCGATATAATCTTTCGCTCTTTCTTTGATTTGGGAAATGTTTAATTCACTCATAAAGAGAATTGTACCGCACTTTTTAAAAATAGACAAGATTCATAAATTCACTCAACCTGTGATGTTCAGGTCGGAGCGGCCTATGCCTTCTCTGGCAAATCCCCGGATAATGATCTGAAAAGCCTTTGTTATCTCTTCGATAATGGCCGGAGATTTTCTGGCTTTCCGAGGAATACGGGCGGCGTTTTCTACGGTGACGGAGAAAATCGAAAGCAGGAGTCTGGTCGCCATGACCGAATCCAGTCCGGGATCAAAAAACCCGTCTGCCTTACACTTGTCTATTATGGTTTTTATCATTTCAATAATTGTTTCTACACTGGACGATTTTTTTTGTCCTTCCAGCGAAACAATGGGCAGATTCGGGCTGATAAAATTGCGTACATGAAAAATAATGATCATTTCATCGGAATTGCTGAACAGTTCAACATAAACGCGCCAAAAACGCTTAATCGCCTCCATGCCGGAAATATCTGCTTCCAAATGGGGCCTTACGCGTTCAAGAAAAATACGCGCCGCGTCCTCGCAGATTTCGTTAAGTAAAATTTCCTTGCTGGGAAAATACGTATACACGGTGGCCTTTGAAAGCTCCGCCTTGTTCGCTATTTCCTCCATGCTTACCTGCTGTACCTCCTGTGAAAGAATCATCTCCTTTGCACATTTAAGGATTGCCCTGCGGCGTTCAGCTTTTTCGCGTTCTCTCCGTTCAGATATTCCCATTGCGTTCCCTTACCATAGGTTATATTTTAGACAAAAACGCAAAAATGTTCAATAACTATATGGCCATTTTATATACATCGTATAATACTTATACGAATTTTAAAAAAAGTATAAAAACTAGACAAAAATCGTTGAAAATCTGTTTTTATGTTGATATATTGGAGCCGTATAGGTCTGACCTATATAAAAATTTTATTTTTAAGGTGGTTTTTATGAAAAAGAGAATCTTGGCTGGCATTACGGCGTTAATCGCCGCATTTTGCCTAATGAATTGTGATGACACCCCCCCCAGGAGCCAGACGGTAACATACTGATTGTAAGCGGAATTCCGTCTGATGTAGAGATTAAATTCGCTTTCATTATGGGAAATGACGGTCCGGTTGCAATGGGCATTATTAATGAAGATAATGCAGACGGAACTTTTAGACTTTTTGAAGGTGGGCCTGTTATCTTTGACAGTATCGATCCGGAGACCGGCCTGCCTGAAGCCGAACCGTGGACCGGAAGCGGCGAATATGCGGTTGCAATAATGACCGGAATGGATGGGACTGCTGATACGTATCTTTATATGAACATACAATTCGACAGCGAACAGTTAATAACAAGCTTTACTGATTTTTGCGATGAAACCCTTGCTGTGCTTACTGATGATGACTATGAAGGTGAATTTACAGAGGAGAATGCCGAAGAAACCTTGGCTATTTTAAAAGCTGCTTTGGCGGCATTTGAAAACCCTGATGCTGAAGGCAGTACAGAAGCAATAGCGGAGTTTTCACAAGTATTCGTCATGGGAATTACACCAGGAAATAACCCTTATTTTACATCAAAGGGAACCGCAGAGCTTTCATGGGCTGATTTTTATTCTACTGAAGATCTTGAATACGGAGAAAAACTTATGCAAAAAGTAATCTCATTTGCGACAGAAGACCTTATTCAGGAACTATTGGATATTGTAACTGATAAACTTGGCGAGCTTCTTGAAGACTAAGGCTAATCTTTAACTTGAAAAAAGCCCTCGTTTGCCGGGGGCTTTTTTATCCCTCTTCCCCTTCTTCTTCCTCTTCTTCACCATCTTCTTCGCCGTCGTCCGGATCGACTGTGGTTATGTCGGGATCCCTGCAAATAATATCGGTGTAAAGCGCCTCTGCTTTTTGATCCATATTAAAAGGGGGGCCCTGAAAAACGGGATTGCGGAAATCAAAAAGCGCAATTCCGGTCCAGTCTATGTTTGATTTTGTCTTGTTTAAATCCACATTGCCTTTTACCCATATTGCGTTTACGCCGTCTTCAGACGTTATTGTTTGGGGGCTTATCGTTATCGAAAAATTGTTCGCAGTTCCTTTCCATGGGCCTTTATCTTCATTTGGATCGAGGTCAGGGTCGTATTCAGGGTTATCCTCGCCGTCAATCTTTTTAAGATTAACGACAGGTTTTTTTAATTGAATAGTTACCGTGTATGTTCCGTTCGTTTGTTTCATGTCGTTTGTAAGTATCAAAAATCCTTGAGCCGCAGGCGGTTTGTCATCGGCTTGATAATTGGAAGCGTTCACATATATTTTGTAGGCTGCATTCTGCGTACCGACTAAACTTCCATACACCGGGATTTGCGCTGGAATGTTGTAAATGGTGATTTCACTGACAGCGAGGTCATATTCCGTCTCAGGCGGACAGGCCGCAAGGCTGAGTACGGCAATACAGATAACTGCGACGAAAACGGCACAACTGCGTTTTTTTCTGTTAAAACTCAACATTTTCACCTTCCATTAAATCTCATTTATATAATATCCTGATAAAATCAAAATGTCAACGTCAATGTAATTATTGAACTCTTGGGGCATTCGTATACAATTGACAGACGGGACTATACAGGAGTATAATGCATGATGAAAAAAATCTTTTTGCTGACTTTATTGATTTCCACGGCTGTTAATGTTTTTGGACAGGATTTTCCCGTTAGCGGCGGCGGCGGCGGACTGTTTGGCTATAGTTTTACCAGATATACCCTTGAAGGCGGAGGCGTAAAATCCTACCAGAACATGGATAGGCTGAATTACGCAGGTTTTTTGTTTTTTGACGTAACTTATGTCGAATTCTCGCTATTGGTTCAGGGCGGAAGCGGTCCTTATTCGGAAAAAATGCTTTTCAGCTCGGTCTCGCTGTCCGACGACAATGGCATGGGATATGAAACAAGCTTGGGATTTTCTATTTTTGGAAAATATCCTTTTATTATTAATGAAAAAATTACACTGTTTCCCCTTTTCGGCCTTGAATACCATACGGCTCTAATTCAACGCCGCCAGCCGGAAGGCGGTCCGGTGTACGACCGCACAAGCGGTAATCTCGCGGCTGACAGGGACAAAGACGGCGATCCCTACTTTATCTCCGCATGGAACTCCTTCTGGATTGATGTTGGAGCCGGTCTGGACTATAACATCTCAGAACTGTTATTTCTGCGCTGTGAACTGTTTTTCGGCTTCAGACTGCCCACAGCTTATGAAATGGGCGAGCTTGATCTGGTCAGATATCAGATGAATGTCGATAACCCCGGGTTTTCGGGACTTACGGGCGGCCCTTCTATAAAAATAGGAATTGGTTACAGGTTTTAAATATCCCTTAAAGTAACCGGCGGCGCATTAATAATACTTGACGATTTTAACAAAAATTCGTTAAAATTACCAAAATGAGGTCAAATATAACAATAAGGGGGGATCATGAAAACAATTTTTATTGTAGATGACAATGATACCAACCTTATGACGGCAAAAACCGCGCTTGACGGAACATATAAAACTTTCGCCCTGCCTTCCGCAGAAAAAATGTTTAAGCTGGCGGAAAAAATTATTCCCGACCTTATTCTGCTGGATGTGGATATGCCGGAAATGGACGGCTACGAAGCGATGTCCATGCTTAAATCTGACAGGAAACTGGCGGAGATTCCTGTGGTTTTCCTCACGGCAAAAAATGACACGGAATCGGAAATTCGCGGTTTTGAAATGGGCGCGATTGATTTTATCAACAAGCCTTTTTCTCCGCCCGTGCTGATAAGGCGGATTGAATCGCATATCGAAACCGACAAGCTTATCAAAGAAAGCCAACGGGCTGTGCGCGACATTCACAACTCGACAATTAATGTTATTGCGGACATGGTGGAAAACCGCGACAAAGTAACGGGCGGTCATATTGAGCGGACGCAAAAACTTCTGGAGATTCTTGTTAATGAACTTATCCGTACCGGAATTTATGCCGGCGAAATAGCAAACTGGGATTTAACTTTGCTGATTCCTTCGGCGCAGTTGCACGATGTCGGTAAAATAAATATAAGCGACTTAATCCTTAACAAGGAAGGAAAACTTACGGACGAAGAGTTCACTTTGATCAAACACCACTGTATTAACGGCGAATTCATTATTGACAAGATACTCAGTAAAACAAGAGACGACGGGTTTTTGCTTTACGCAAAACGGTTTGCAGGGTCCCACCATGAAAAATGGGACGGTTCCGGTTACCCCAGAAATCTTCGCGGCGAAAACATTCCGCTTGAGGGAAGAATTATGGCTGTGGCGGATGTATATGACGCGCTTGTATCCGAGCGTCCCTATAAAAAAGCTTTTTCCCACGAGCAGGCGGTGGAAATTATCAGCGAGGCAAGCGGCACGCACTTTGATCCAAAAATCGTTGAGGTATTTTTGAGCATCGCGGATGTTTTTCGCTCAGAAGCGGTAAAATGAGACATTTATTTATTATCAACCCGGTTGCGAAGCGGATAAAAGGCAAAGTAAATTCAATTAAAGAAAAAATTGCCGCTTTTTTAAGCAAATATCCCGAAATAAAATACGATATTTATGTGACGGAATGGTGCCGCGATTCTGTTATGTTTATACAGCGGTATATTGCCGGAAAAGATGAAACTGTCCGCGTGCACGCAATCGGCGGAACGGGTTTGCTGTTTGAAGTTGTAAACAGCGTGATTAACATTCCAAACGCGGAAGTAGCGTCACACCCATACGGCAAGGCAAATTCATTTTTAAAATATTTCGGCAAAAAAAACGAAAAGTTATTTTTCTCATTGAAGAGTCAGGTTTTTGACAGGACTGTTCCAATGGATGTTATCCGCATAGGAAACAATTACGGAATATGCTACGGAAAAGCCGGAATAGAAGCCCATGCGAACGTTGTGGGAGGCAAATGGATTGATAAAGGAATGCCCGTTGATTTGAGCTACCTGCTTGCCGGCATAAGAATGATTTTAAGCGGCAAAGCAGGCCAAAATTATTTTATTGAAATAGACAGCAATAAGATAGAAGGCGATTTTATTTCAGTAATGGTAGCAAACACGCCCTGCTACGGAATAAATATGCATCCTGCGGTTGATGCCCATCCTGACGACGGCGTAATGGATGTTTATGTTTTTAAAAACGCCCCAAAAATGAAACTGTTACAGAGCGTTCCAATCCACATCAGCGGAAATTACCGCAAACTGCCCAACCTGATTTCGCATTACACGGCAAAAAAAATAAAGCTGTCTTCTGACACCGTAATGCGTTTAAGCATAGATGCCGAGGCTTTTTACACGACATCAATAGAATATGAGATTATGCCGAAAGCTATCAAGTTTGTCTGCCCAAGCAGAATTGATCTTGCGAAATTGCCGCGTATTTACAACAAGCCGAAGGAGGGATTCAGATGAACGATGATACTTCCTTCGACAAGGCCGCAAAAACGCCAGTCCGTGTTTTAATTTCCGCATACGCAGCGACAAAGGTGTTGTTTTTTAATTTTTTCTTCTTTGATTACGCGCTTATCCGCCTTATTTCCGGCGTAGTTATGGTTATTCTCACCTTTATATTAACGGGCAGTAAAAAATTGACAAGGCGGCAGTTATCCGTGTTTGTGCCGATTTCCCTTGTTCTTATCGATCTTGTTACCGTTTCATTAACCGGCGGAGATCGTTTAACATATATTTTTTTAATAGGCTGTTCATTGGTGAGCCTGATGTATGTCGATGTTATCGGTTTGTTTATTATGATTTCCCTTTCCAGCGCAATAACTGCCTTTTTTATATTGGTTTTGGATATCCGTCTTTTCGGAGAGAATTATGCGTTGAGCGATGATGTTTTTAACTTTACGGGAATGGTTTTAATATACGTGCTGATTTTTCTGCTGGGAAATTATACCGTCCGCACTCTTTATCGTTTTCGCCAAACCGGTCAAACCTTTGATAAAATTCTTGAAACATCGCCGAACCTAATCGTCATTGTAAACGAAATGGCGAGAGTGGAGTATATAAGCAAGTCCTTTGTGGATCTGCTCGGCATTGAAAAACAGGAATACGCAATCAACCTGCCGTTCATCGATCTGTTTCCCTCTGTAAGGAAAAAGATTTTCTTTGGAGATTTTCTGCGGCAAAAAGGTTCGTTTGAAGAAACATTTGACATTGAAATAAACGGAAAACAGCGCTGGTTTATCATTCGATCTGTAAAGAGCGATGAAAGCAAAGTTGCACGTCTTTTTGAAGGCGTGGAAATTACTCCCATAGTAGAAGCGCGGCAGGCCGCAGAAGCCGCTACCCGTTCAAAGAGCGAGTTTTTAGCCACGATGTCGCACGAAATCCGCACGCCCATGAACGCAATAATCGGTATCGCTCAAATACAACTGCAAAAAGAAAATCTGCCCGATGAATATGTTTCCGCTCTGGAAATGATTTACGCTTCAGGTAACGGCCTGCTCGGAATTATCAACGATATTCTTGATATGTCGAAAATCGAAACAGGCAGGCTGGAACTTCACCCTATTGAATACGATATACCGAGTCTTATTAATGACGCGATACAGCTTAATATCGTGCGCATCGGATCAAAACAGATTGAATTTAAACTCGATATAGATGAAACTCTGCCTTCAAGACTTTTCGGAGACGAACTGCGGTTAAAACAAATTTTGAATAACCTGCTTTCAAACGCCATCAAATACACTGAAAAAGGATTCGTAAAACTGTCGGTGCGTCATATGACGATAGGCAAAGACGTAATGCTGTACTTAGCTGTTGAGGATTCAGGACAGGGCATGAAGAGCGAGGATAAAGAGCGGCTGTTTTCAGAGTATTTGCGTTTCAATGTTGAAATCAACCGAGGTACTGAAGGAACAGGTTTGGGCCTGAACATTACAAAGAAACTTGTTGATATGATGGACGGCGGCATCAGCGTGGAAAGCGAGTACGGCAAGGGCAGTATCTTTACCGTGCTGGTAAAACAAAAAGCCGTAGAGTGCGCAGTAATCGGAGCGGAACTTGCGGAAAAACTGCGTAACTTTAAATTTACGGGCGATACGCACGCTAAACTTAAAGTTATTCAGGAGCCTATGCCGTACGGAAGCGTACTGGTCGTGGACGATGTTGCCACAAATCTTTTTGTCGCGGAAGGATTGCTGTCGCCATATAAACTGAACATTGAAACGGCGGACAGCGGTTTTGCGGCGATTAATAAAACAGAAAACGGAAAAACATACGACATAATTTTCATGGATCACATGATGCCGCAAATGGACGGAATAGAAACCACGCAAAAACTGCGCGAAAACGGATACAAGGGCGTAATTGTTGCATTGACAGCTAACGCGCTTGTTGGAAACAATGAAATGTTCGCACAAAACGGCTTTGACGGATTTATTCCTAAACCGATAGATGCAAAACAGTTGAACGAAGTATTGAAAAAGTTTATCCGCGACAAGTACCCGGAAGAAGCAAAAAAATACAAACTTGAAACCGCGCAAGCCGAAACGGAAAATAAAAACGCGAAACTGCTGAAAATCTTTTGCAGTGACGCGGAAAAGGCAGTCGTTACACTGCGCGAAACAGCCGCAAACGGCGATGTAAAACTCTTCACTACAACCGCCCACGCCATGAAATCCGCGCTGGCGAATATCGGTGAAAAAGAAGCGTCCGCTCTTGCAGCCGCGCTTGAAAAAGCAGGTTTTGACGGCGACAGTGGTTATATTTCTGCAAACACGCAAAATTTTATAACAACGCTCGGCGCTTTGATCAAAAACTTAAACCCAAAAGAAACCGACGGTTCAAATGTGACTGAAGATAATGCGTACCTTGCGGAACAGCTTAAAGTTATTAAAAAAGCCTGCGAGGATTACGACGACACTACTGCGTATGCAGCCCTAGACAGGTTAAGGGAAAAACAGTGGAAAGCGGAAACCGCCGACGCGCTTGAAAAAATACGCGATGCTCTGTTTTTGCACAGCGACTTTGACGGAGCTGCGGCAATGGCAGAAAAATTACAGGGGAATTTACAATGAACAATATGAAAAAATTTATCTTTTTTTCCGTAATTTTGTATATATTTATTCTTATATGCGGAAGTTTTGCTTTTATATTTTCCATGCGGCAAATAATACGTGAGAACAACGGCAGCGAATTATCCAAAATCATCGAAATAGAACGGATAAAACTGGAAGCGTATGTCAACAGTGAAATTTCAATTACCCTGAAAATGGCAAGTTCCCCGTTAATTAAAGGATATTTTACTAACCCCGGTAATATTGAACTGGAAAAAATCGCCTTTGCGGAAATAGCCGCTTATCGTGAAGCGTTCGCAAGCAAAACTGTTTTTTGGATCAACGATGTAGATAAAATATTCTATTTTGATGATAACGAACCGTTTTTTGTTGACCCTCAAAAACAGGAAAACTACTGGTACAACATGACCCTTTACGAAACGGAAGTGTATAATTTCAATATCAATTATAACCCCGATCTGAAACAAATCAGACTCTGGATCAACGCGCCTGTTCTTGATGATGAACACAAACCTATCGGGATGCTGGGAACAGGCATAGAGCTGTCAACATTTATAAATACTATTTATCAGGATATAACGGACAGGGTGGAATTTTACTTTTTTAACAATTTTGGAGAGATTACCTGCGCGAGGCAGATTAATCTGGTGGAAGAAAAAAGAAATATTGAAGATGAGATGGCAGGTATATACACCGGTATTTTTGACAGAGCGAAAACCCTTAAACCCGGCGAAATACAAACGTTCAACGTTCTGCACGGAAAAACAGCCGTCGGTTCGCTTCCGGTACTGGAATGGTATTCGGCGGCGTTTATGCCCGACAGTATAAACGATTACAAAACCTCAATGACTGCGCTGTTTTTTGTGGTACTCATAATAATATCGCTGATATTTGTCGTATTCAATGTGTTTATTTCCGTATTCCTAAAATCACTGCACAGAACAATGGAATCTCTTCAATATGCAAAAAATGAAGCCGAAGAAGCAAGCAAAAGCAAAACCAGTTTTCTTGCAACGATGTCGCATGAAATACGCACTCCCATGAGCGCAATCATCGGAGTAGCGCTGATACAACTGCAAAAAGGAAACCTGCCCGAAGAGTACAAGGCCGACATGGAAAGGATATATGTCTCCGGCAAACATCTTCTTAGAATTATCAACGACGTTCTTGATATGTCAAAAATTGAAACGGGAAAACTGGAACTTATGCCGGAGGAATACGAAGTAGCGAGTTTTATTAATGACGCAGTACAGCTTAATATAGTACGCATCGGATCAAAGCCGGTAGAATTTACGCTTGATATAGATGAAAATATGCCTTCAATGCTTTACGGCGATGAACTGCGGTTAAAGCAAATTTTGAACAACCTGCTTTCAAACGCCATCAAGTACACTGAAAAAGGATCGGTAAAATTATCGATAAATCATTATATGGAAGGCGAAGATGTAATGCTTCGTTTTACCGTTGAAGATACGGGACAGGGCATGAAGGACGAGGATAAAAAGCGGCTGTTTTCTTCCGAGTATTTACGCTTTAATGCCGAAGCAAACCGCGCCACGGAAGGAACAGGTTTGGGCCTGAATATTACAAAAAAACTTGTTGATATGATGGACGGTAAAATCCGCGTGGAAAGCGAGTACGGCAAGGGAAGCAGATTCACCGTTACCATAAAACAAAAAGCCGTGGAATGTGATGTAATCGGCGCGGACCTTGTCCGAAAACTGCGCAATTTCACATTTGCAGGCGAACAGCATACCGAAAGCCTGAGAATCACCCGCGATCTCATGCCGTACGGCAGTGTTTTAGTAGTAGACGATGTTGACAGCAACTTGTTCGTTGCGGAGGGATTATTGTCGCCATATAAACTGAACATTGAAACAGCGGAAAGCGGTTTTTCTGCAATTGAAAAAGTTGAGAGCGGAAAAACATACGACATAATTTTCATGGATCACATGATGCCGCAAATGGACGGGATAGAAACCACGCAAAAATTGCGCAAGAACGGATACAAAAGCGCAATCGTAGCATTGACAGCTAACGCACTGGTCGGCAACGAGGAAATGTTCGCCAAAAGCGGTTTTGACGGATTTATTCCAAAGCCGATAGATATAAAACAATTGAACGCGGTATTGAACAAATTTATCCGCGACAAGTACCCCGAAGAAGCCAAAAAATACAAGCCTGAAACAACAGTGCAAACGGAAACGGCAGGTAAAAACCCGAAACTGCTTAAAATCTTCTGCCGCGATGCGGAAAAAGCAATCGCTACTCTGCGCGAAACGACCGGAAACGGCGGCATGAAACTGTTCACTACAACCGCCCATGCCATGAAATCCGCGCTGGCAAATGTCGGCGAAAATGAAGCGTCCGCGTTTGCGGCCAAGCTGGAAAGCGCAGGGCTTAAAGGCGACACCGGGTTTATTTCCGCTAATACTGAAAGTTTTATAGAAACGCTTATTGCCCTAATCAAAAAATTAAATCCTGCGGCGGCGGAAAACGCCGCTGAGGACATAACAGAAGACAATGCGTACCTTGCAGAGCAAATGCAAATTATTAAAACAGCCTGCGAAAATTACGAGGACACAGCGGCGTATGCAGCTCTCGACAGGTTAAAAGAAAAGTCATGGAAAGCAGAGACCGCCGCCGCGCTTGAAAATATACGCGAAGCGTTATTTTTGCACAGCGATTTTGATGCGGCTGCGGCTTTTGCAGGAGAATTACTAAACTCACTTCCTCGGTAAATACTGACGCAGTTTTTCCAGAAGTTCCTCAAAATCAAGCGGCTTGCCGATGTGGTTGTCCATTCCGGCATCAAGGCATCTTTCAATGTCTTCGCGGAACACGTTAGCTGTCATGGCGATGATACGGACGATTTGCGCCTGCGGTACGTTAAGCGCCCTGATTTTTCGCGTCGCTTCGTAGCCGTCCATTTCGGGCATCTGCACATCCATAAAAATAATATCGTACCTGTACGGCTGTTCTTTGAACATACGGACGGCTTCCTTGCCGTTCTCGGCGCAGTCTATCTCGATACTCGTCGGCTCAAGCAGAGCTTTTAAAATATCGCGGTTTATTTCAACATCTTCCGCAAGCAAAATGCACCGACCGGCAAAAATACCGTTAATATTTAACTGTTTTTCTTCTATCCGTTTGCGGTCTATGCCAAGCGCCTCATTTATAATATCCGCGATATGAGAGGGGAACAGCGGCTTTGACAGGAATTTATCAATGCCTGCCTGTCTTGCCTCGTTTTCAATCACAGTCCATTCAGCGGCGGTAATCATTATTACTACCGACTTTGTATCTTCATGGCGTTTTTTTATTTCAGCGGCAAGCTGCATTCCGTCCATGCCCGGCATCTTCCAGTCTATAAAGTAAATATGGTAACAGCCGTTCTTCTCCATAAGACTGATCGCTTCTTCTCCGCTTATGGCAATATCGCACTGTACTTTAAACTCATGGGAAATTTCCATGAAGTATTCCAGAATACCCTTATCGTCGTCTACCGCCATGATACGGACATTGCTTAAATTTACATCCGGCGATAAAAGCCCCCTGTGCTGTTGAAGGCCGCGTTTCACCTGAATAATAAATGCAAAAGTTGAACCTTTGCCGTATTCGGATACCACCCATATTTTGCCGCCCATCATTTCCACAATGCTTTTGGAAATCGCAAGTCCCAGCCCCGTACCGCCGTACTTGCGCGTTGTGCTGGATTCCGCCTGTTCAAAAGAAGAAAACACCCTCTGCTGCTGTTCGGGACTTATGCCGATGCCGTTATCGGCTACCGAAACCTGTATGGTGCAGACATCATTTTTTTCTTCGATAAGTTTTGCCTCAAGATGAATCAAACCCTCTTCGGGCGTAAATTTTACCGCGTTTCCCAGCAGGTTGGTAATAACCTGCGCGACACGCTGATCGTCTCCTATTACTGTCTTGGGTATAGATCGATCAATGCGTACCGAGAGCTTTTGATGCTTTTCATCAACACGGAAGTTCACGACATTCACCACGCGCTGGAGCATTTTCTCAAAGTTAAACTCGGCTGATGAAAGTTCAAATTTCATTGCTTCGATTTTAGACATATCCAAAATGTCGTTGATTACGCCGAGCAGATGGGCCGAAGCGTCCTGTATTTTTGAAAAGCAGTGATCCTTCCGCTCCAATTCAAGCGCCGACTTTCCGATGGTGGTCATGCCGATTATCGCGTTCATCGGCGTGCGTATCTCGTGGCTCATGTTAGCGAGGAACGCGCTCTTGTGCCGGCTTTCCGTGTCGGCTTTGTTCTTCGCGGCGTCAATACGGATCAGTATGACGATTAGAATACCGGCAAAACTTATACCCAGCACGACAAGAATAGCCGCCATATTTTTCAGGTCGCTGTAAAACGGGCCTTCAGGCGTTACCAGCCCCAAATACCAGCCGTTTGAAAGCGGACGGAAAAAAGTTATGGATTTATTGCCCAGATAATCTTCCATTGTGCCTTCGGAAACAGTTTCTCCTTTGATCATTTGAGGCACATAGATATGAGGGGGAAACCACGGGACTTTTGCGTCAATGCCCACAAAAGGCCAGTTTATATGGGCAAGCACAATTAAATCATTGCTTATCAACATACCCCAGCCGCCGCGTTCAACGCCTATTTTGACAACTTTTTCGCCGATTGGGTTTATCCGTAAACGCATACAGACAACGCCCAAGAGCTTATCGTTGTCATCATATATAGCGATTGAATACATAAGCATATTCTCACCGTTGATTATATCGTTGTATGACACGGTTTCCGCGATTTCGCCGTGCGCGGCTACAGCGTTCATGTACCAAGGGCGCGTCGGAGGATCGAAGAAATCAGGAAGATCCCATTCGAAAGTTTCTATGAAAGCAGGCCCTCTCGGCATATCAGGAAAATAACCGGAAAGCCCCTCAAAGCCGGTAAGCTTACGGCTGTCCGTATGCAAATGGTGGGAAAGGTCGGAAAAAAATTCTTCCAATACAGACCTCTCACATTCGCGCATTACGGCAGTGCGTACCGTCCGCGAAAAACCGGCTAAATACATTTTGGGGTTGATTATGTCGTTTTCTACCTGTATCTGGGCAAGGGAAAATACGTTCTCCGCATTGCGCACAAGGTTTTTACGAATGACATCGCGCACGAAAAAAAAGCTGAGGATAATCATCGCCGTAAACGCAAGCACCGTAAATGTCAACTGTGCGAACAACAGCCGCCTCGGGAAAAATTTATCTAACAGTTTGCCAAAAAACATATTTCCTCAAATGTATTAAAATACTATACTGATTATAGTAATATTAAATTGATATTTATGCTAGCCGTTGGCTTTATTACCGCGTTGCGGTAACTTCTATATAACTCGCCGTTCATGCGGCGTAAAAAGAGGATTATGGTGGCTGTATCTTTATTTGGACGATCTTTCCTTACACTGTTGGATTTTTCGCCTGAGGAAATTCAGTATTTGTTGAATCTTTCCAAAAAGGTAAAAAAAGAAGCAAAAAACGGCAAGGTTTTCAGCCGTTTTCGGGGCAAAACCCTCGCCATGCTTTTTGAAAAACGCTCCACCCGCACCAGATGCGCCTTTGAGACGGCTTTTGGCGAGGAAGGCGGACATCCCGTTTTTCTTTCGACTAATGACATACAGTTAGGCGGAAAAGAGTCTCTGGAAGACACCGCCCGCGTTCTCGGCAGAATGTTCAGCGCGATTCAGTTCCGAGGCTTTAAGCAGGAGACCGCCGAAACGCTGGCTAAATTTTCAGGAGTGCCCGTTTACAACGGACTGACCGACCTCTACCACCCGACTCAGGCGCTCGCCGATTTTTTAACGCTGGAAGAAAATTTCGGCGCGGTAAAGGGGCGGACGCTCTGTTATGTGGGCGACGGGCGCAACAACGTGGCGCGTTCCCTTATGGTTATCTGCGCCAAACTGGGGACGCACTTCACGGTGATAACCCCGTCTGAACTCAACCCCGACGATGTTCTGCGCCAAAAGTGCGCTCCCCTCGCATCTGCTTCCGGCTCTGTCATCACCGTTACCCCCGACATTGGCGCGGTAAAAGGCGCGGACGCTCTTTACACAGATGTCTGGGTTTCCATGGGCGAAGAAGACAAAAAAGAAGAACGCCTGCGCCTTTTAAGTCCCTATCAGATAAACAGGCAGTTAATGGAAAAGACGGGCAAGAAGGACAGCATTTTCCTTCACTGTTTACCAGCCGTCAAGGGCGAAGAAGTAACCGCCGAGGTGATTGACGGGCCGCAGTCAAGGGCTTGGGACGAAGCGGAAAACCGCAAACACACGATCAAGGCCGTAATGCTGGCAACGTTAAAATGAGCGTTTGGAGTCAGCTTGGAAAAGTAATCAGCAGTTACCTCAATGATTATGAGGAAGAAACTGCCGAAAACTTATTTTCAGCAAACAGATCATCTGAAAACAGTTTTTTTGAAAATAAGTTTTCTGAAAGTAAATTTTCTTGGCAGGATATAAAATTGCCGCCTGAATGGTTAAGAGCGGACTTTGAACTTTTGGAAGTGCCCTTTGGCGCGGACGATGAAACTTGCAAGGCGGCTTACAAGAGACTGTTGAAAATCCACCACCCCGACCGCCACGCCGGGCACGAGGGCGATTTTAAAAAAGCTACGGAAAAAACGGCGAAAATAAACGCGGCTCATGACCGGATTGAAAAATGGAGGCAGGGTAAATAATGGAAGCGTCTTTGAAAATTTACACGGACGGCGGATGTTCGGGCAATCCGGGACCGGGAGGCTGGGCATACGTCATGGTTCAGCAGACTTTTCAGGGGGCGGTAATAATCGCGCAGAACAAGGGCGCGGAAAGAGAAACGACCAACAACCGAATGGAACTTACCGCCGTCATTTCGGCGTTACGCGCACTTAAAACCATGCGCGATGTTCCGCGCCAGGCGGCAGTTTACACAGATTCCCAGTATGTGCAAAAAGGCATCACGGACTGGATTCGCACATGGAAACGCAATTCGTGGCGAACCAGCGACAAATCGCCCGTCAAGAACAAAGACCTGTGGATAGAACTCGACGCTCTTGCCGGCGAGTTTCCTCTCAAATGGGAATGGGTCAAAGGCCACGCCGGAAACGAGTACAACGAAATGTGCGACAGCATGACTCAGGAAGCGATGGAAGGAATCAAGGCCCCGAATATTCCTCAATCATGATAATTCTTACATTTCGCAATTCTCTGCGCATGAAGGTCAAGAAACCGCTTGCGGACTTCATCTCTGTTATGACTTCTTTGCCTTCTACGGTTACTGTCCGGTGCTGAAGATCAATCAATTTGGCGCGTTCTTCACGCGGAATGTACCAAGACCAATCATTTTCAGAATCGCGAATAACAATTTCCGAAAAAGGGTCGTTTCCAACGAGGGCAACAATTCCTGTAACCTGCACAGTTTTGGCTTTTTCTTTGCCGCCCCATGCAAACAAGAGCGCCGGCATTAAGAGCAGAAAAATTGCGGTAAAAAACAGAAGTTTTTTATTCATCTGCGGCATTTCCGTTTATGGGGAACTCAAATACAAAGGGTTCGGCGCGTTTTAAAAGATCGCCTGCGCCAATTGGAATGGGACGGCTTAACGGCGCGGTGACTGAACGGCTCGCAGAACCGGATTTCGCGCTTGTTATGGATGCCGTAACGCCTGTAGTTACGCCGCTTTCCTGAGCGCCCTTATTGTCCGTGTTGACATTATAGGTAAGAAGCACTCCATTTGCGTAGACATTACTATTACTTACTTGAAAAGCATTCCTATCCAAACCCGCATATCTTATTTTATTTCCTAAAGCCGG
>JGI24698J34947_10000757_pt1 | contig 15942 bp, 14 predicted proteins | sample TergutMp193P3_FD_34947 | JGI IMG/M metagenome (IMG submission 34947) | reverse complement strand
GAAGCCGACGGCTTCGAAGAAGCCGATGGCTCCGAAGAAGCCGATGGCTCCGAAGAAGCCAACGGCTCCAAAGAAGCCAACGGCTCCCCGGGAGCCTCACTCGCCGCCCCGAAAGCAATGGGTTCAAACAGCGACTCGGTTTGGGAAATAGTACCGGAATCCCCCAATGCAGAATAACCGTTTTCCATGTTTTGATCTATACCTGCCGAAGCGGCGGCTGAAGATCCTCTATATGCGGCCTTGTTCCGGGCTACCACTTCAGACAGTGATGATATGTCTCCGATACTTTTATCGGAATCGTCCGGTCTTGCGGCATCCGAATACGACGGGGAAAATGTATCGTCCAGCCCCTGATCGGCGTCGGAAGAAAAGTCGTCGGGATTGGCGTCTCCTTCCATTATGTTTACCACGGAGCCGGGAAGGGAAAGTGACCCGGGATCTTCTTCGCCAAGAAGTTCCGGCAGGAATTGGTTGAACAGGAATTTTGCCGCAATGACGAGGACGAAGAAAATGGCGGCGAAAACCAGGGGCCAAACAATCAGGTACGGCATGGTCGATTGGCTAACAATGCCTATCAAAAGCGATAAAGCAAAGGCCGTGGCGGCGGCAATGCCGCCATTTTTCAGATCCACCTTTTCCTTCCTTACGGCTTCCCAAAGAGCCGTTTGAACATTGAAGCAAAACCTCCCGCTTCCCGGATTTCGCTTTTTTCCATTTTACCGACTATATGCTGGACACAGATACTGGCTTTGCAGCGGGGATCGATTACCATGAAAGGTTTCTGCCTCAGCACAGCCTGTGAGACTATTGGATCGTCATAAATAAACCCCAAATAGTCAACCTTCAAATTCAGAAACTGCCCGGCAATATTTATCATCCTGTCGGCAACTTTTTTCGCGTCCGCGGCAACCTTAACCCGGTTAACCACAAGCTTGAGTTCCATGTCCAGGTTGTCATACTCTGTCGCGATGATCTTTATGATCCCGTACGCGTCGGTTATTGCCGTGGGTTCCGGTGTCGTGATGATAATCGCGTCATCCGCCGCGGCAATGAAGTCAAGGACGTTACTTGAAACTCCCGCGCTGGTATCGATGATAATTATATCAGCGAAAGAGAGCGTACTTAACTCCTCAATGAACCTTTGCCTCTCCTTGTCGTTGAGATTGGCAATCTGGGAAATGCCCAAAGCCCCCGCCACAATGGAAATACCGTAATCCGTCTCTACCATGATTTCCTTCATGGTTTTCCCTTTACGGATCATATCATAAAGGTTAAACTTTGGAACCACGTTAAGCATAATATTCACATTCGCGAGTCCAAGGTCGGCGTCCATCACAACAACCTTCTTCCCAATCCTCGCGTAGGCAAGGGCCAGATTCACCGACATATTGGTTTTTCCGACGCCTCCCTTCCCGCTGGTGATTGTGATTATCCGCGTTTTGCCGTTTTTCGAGAGCATGTCGCCTCTGCGCGAAATTTTTTCTCTTCCGTTATTCCTGCTTTCGCCGGGTTTCCGGGTAACCTGTTCTTCGGTCATCCCGGGAACCGGAATTTCAAGTTCCCCGGAAGCCGGAGTTTCAGGTTTCTGGCGCATAATTTCCCGCAGTTTTTCCGCTTGATCTTCCATTTTTTTTATCTCCATTGCTGCATCAGTTCACTTCCTCTATCGGGAAACTTTTCTTCAAGCTTTACACGGTTAACTTTGAAGCCCTCAAGATTTATCAGAAACTGAACTACCGACGCTTTTCGTATGTGTTCGGGAACCTTCTGCCCGTTCGTAATATATGAAACAGGCTTGGCCTTTTCCGAAAGCGCCCCAATTATATTGCCTATCCGCATCGTCTCATCCATTTTTGTGACAATTACCGACTTGTAATTGAACGGCTCAAACGTTTTGAGAATCTCCTCAATGTCGCTGTGCTTTGTAGTGGCCGCCACGGCGAGATGAACCTCGGCGAAAGANCCGCAGGCGTCAAGGAGCAGCTTCATCTCCCCCAGCTTTACCATATCNCTGGGGCTTTTCCCGATGGTATCAATAAGAAAAAGGTCTGTACTATCGGAATTCACCGCGATTATTTTTTTCAGCTCATCGTAATCNACCGCGGAAAAGCAGGGGAATTGCATAACGCCGGAATATATCTCAAGCTGCTGNTTGGCTCCGATTCTGTAGGAATCAATGGTGACGAGCGCAACCTTGCGCGTATGGTTCCCCTTGTCATCTATTCCAAAGTTAGCCGCAAGTTTCACGACCGTCGTGGTTTTCCCCACACCGGTGGGCCCCACCAGAACCATGATCTTCGGGCGAACCTTGAACTTTTCATTGAACTCATCGTTTCCGTAGATTTTTATGCCTTCTCCAATCCATTCCAGTACCTTGTCCTGAACAGCGTCGTAACTATTGAGAGCGTCCAGAGAAAATTCCTTTCGCACCCGTTCCAAAAGGTTCTTGCGGTAAGACGAAGAAAAATCGTTAAGGATGAGAATGTCGTCAATGCGGTTAAGGGTGGGATGCTCCTCGCCAACATAGCTGGCGCCGCGTGAAGGGGCCGGTCCCTGTCCTTCAAGTTTTTCTTTGATGGTCCTGATTTCGGCTAAAATCTCTTTCTGGGTGTTATTATTCGCAAGGCTTTCCTTGCTTGCGCCGGCCACGGCAAGAAGCTTTTCCTTTGCCTCGGCAAAATCCAACGTTTCCCTGGGAAACGATTCCTTCGGATACGTATCCTTCGGAAACGACTCTTTGCGGGGAACCGTCTCATACTCCGGATCCTTCATTGTCCTCGCTGTTGATGGAAACGTCGTATCTTTCGGATACGTTGGCGCGTGGATATCACGATACTGCGCCCCGCGGCTTTTGGGGATGATCCCCGTGATCTGCACCCCCTCCCTGGAAAAGAGGTTGAAAGGCCCCGTGGGAATTTTGACGGTCTCGTGCATCAGGATGGTCAGGCGTTCCCCGTATTTCTCCCTGGCTTTTCTTTCGGCTTCATCGTAGGTGGGCGCCTTTTCTATAAAATACTGTGGATATTGCTGCATATTTTCCTCTTACTGCTCCTGCTCGAGCGCGATGATTCCGATCGATTCTACGGTATAGTCCTGGGCTATTTCGGCGACAGAAATGACCGCCACCTCCGGCAATTCCCTGTCCAGGGCCGTCTTCACGAGGTACCTCGCCTGGAAGGAACACAGGATCACAGGGTAAAAGCCCTGATCGTGTACCGCCCGTACGGACTTTCCCAGCGTCCTTATCCACGCGCTGTGCACCGTGGGCTCCAGCGCGGCAAAAATATCCCCGGAGCTGCTCTGCGCCTTACTGTCGACTATCTTCTGTTCAAGCGAAGGGTCGAGGGTGAGCACGTGAAGGGCGCGGTTCTCATCGGCGTACTGGTGGCAGATTTGGCTCGACAGGGCCTGCCGCGCCTTCTCGATGAGAAAGCGCGTGTCAGTCGTGAGGGGAGCGAAATCGGCGATTGACTCCAGTATCGAAACCATGTTCCTTATCGAAACCTGTTCCCGCAAGAGGCCCTGCAAGACCTTCTGGATGTTCCCCATGGTGAGCCCTTTCCCGTCGCGGCCCATGAGTACCTCGTCAACTACAGCGGGATAGTCTTTCCGGAGGCCGTCGATAATGACCTGGGTTTCCTGGCGCCCCAGAAGTTCCGCGGCGTGGCGCTTGATGATTTCCGTGAGGTGGGTGGCTATTATCGAAGGCGGGTCAACCACGGTATAACCGGCGCGTTCGGCTTCGTCCCGCTTGTCCTCGCTTATCCAGAGGGCGGGCAGCCCGAACGCGGGATCCTTCGTCTTCTCCCCCGGCAATTCTTCCTTGACGCTCCCCGGGTTGATACACATGAAGTACCCCATCCTGATAATGCTCTTCCCCACGTCAACACCGCGTATCTTGAAACAATACTCCGAGGAACCCAGGAGCATATTGTCGATGATCCTTATCTTCGGGATGACAATCCCCATGTCAAGCGCAATTTGGCGGCGCATTCCCTGCATTCGCTCAAGGAGCTCGGCGCCCTTGTCCTTGTCCACAAGCGGGATAAGGCCGAAGCCCAGTTCCAGCGACAGGTGGTCGGGCGGCTCCATCTGGGGAATATCGGCTTTCTCGTCCCGCGTCTTCTTCCCGGCCTCGCCGGTTTTAGTCATCATCGCGTCGAAGCTTTCCTGCTTCTTCTGTTTCACGCCAATCTGGTAGGCGTAGAAACCGAAAAACGCAGCCATCGGGAAGAGCACGTACTTGGGGAAGCCCGGAAGCCAGCCCAGGCCGAAGAGAACCACAGCGCCTATCCAGTAGACCTTCGAGTCGCGCGAGAATTGCAACGACACCTGCTCGCCAAGGTCGCCGGGGGCGGCGGCCCTCGTCACCACGATGCCCATGGCGGTGGAAATGAGCAGCGCCGGAAGCTGGGAGAGGAGACCGTCGCCGATTGTGAACGCGGCGTAGGTTCCCAGCGCACCGAGAATGTCCTCGCCGTGGATCAGCGCGCCGATGATCACCCCGCCCAGAAGGTCGATCACGATAATGAAGATCCCGACCTTCACGTTACCCGATATGAACTTGCTCGCTCCGTCCATGGCCCCGTAAAAATCAGATTCCCTCTGTAAAGCTTCTTTCCTGGCGGTCGCTTCCCTCTGGTCGATGGCCCCGGAACTGTACTCCGCGTCAATCGCCATCTGCTTACCGGGGAGGCTGTCCAGCGTAAACCGCGCCGCCACTTCCGACACGCGTGTCGCACCCTTGGTGATGACCATCACCTGCACCGCGATGATCACGATGAAGATGATGAACCCCACCACAAGGCCGCTTGTCCCCCCTGATCCCGTCACGAAGGTGGAGAAGGCACGGATCATCCTGCCGTCGAAGCGCGAGCCCAGGGTCAGGATGAGGCGCGTCGAGGAAACGTTGAGAACCAGCGAAAAAACCGTCAGCACGAGCAGTACCGTGGGGAAAAGGCTGAAGTCCGTGGGCTTCTTGTTGTAAAGGACGATGAGAAGCACGAGGATGGAAAGCACCAGGTTAAAGGACATGAACACGTCCAGCAACACCGTCGGCAGCGGGATGATGAACATCGCCAGTCCCACCACCACGACCAGGGCGATGAGGTTTCTTCTTGAATCGGCAAATAGAAGCTGGTTCAGTCCCAGCCTCTCACGCGGCCCGCTTGCATCAGCCATATCTTACTCCCATTTATGCGCTCCTTTCGGTGGCGCCCGCGGCCGCCGTGCGGCGCGCCTTCGCCTGCTTCTGCTCGAAGCTGAAGAACTTCCCCACCACGAGCGCGACCACATTCCAGTACCGTATCGGGATTTGATCCCCCACCTCGGTTTCCTGATAGAGGGTGCGGGTGAGAGGCGGATGCGAAACCACCGGAACCCCGTTCTCCTTCGCCACTTCCCGTATCCTTAAGGCAAGCTCGTCCTCGCCCTTCGCCACCACTGTGGGCGCGTCCATCTTCGCCGCGTCGTATTCCAGCGCCACCGAGTAGTGGGTCGGGTTCGTGATGACCACGTCCGCCTCGGGCACGGCGGCGAGCATGTTACGCGAAAGCATCTCCCGGTAGCGGTGCCGAAGCCGCCGCCGCATTTCCTGATCGCCCTCGTCCTGCTTTATCTCCTCTTTCGCCGCCTCGCGCGTCATCTTGAGGGACTGGCGGAATTGCCAGCGCTGGAAGAGGATGTCCGGAATCGAAAGGAAGAGGAGAAGCAGCGCCGTGATAATCAGGAGCTGCGCGGCGAGCGACGCGACAAGGCTGACCCCCTGCCAAAGGGAAGCTGTCTGGAGGTTGGCGAGTTCCTTAAATCTGCCGGAAACGATGGTATACGCCACAATCCCTATAAATCCCATCTTTAAGATCGACTTTCCGAAGTTGACGAGCCCCTCCACAGAGAAGAGGGTGCGCTGGAAGTAACGGCCAAACTTCGGGAGCACCTTCGAAAAATCAAGCTCAAGCGGCTTCGTACTGAAGAGGAAGCCCACCTGTACTATGTTTGAGAAAAGCGCGGTCACCACGGCCACCACAAGGATCGGCACAGCTAGCCGCACAAAGTAATTCAAGAAAATCACGGCGGTCAATCTGTCGCTTAACGGATCGAGGTCGTTGATCCTCGTGTAGAAAAAGCGGAGCATCTCCACGCAGGTTCTGAACATATACGGTGCGAGGAGGATTAACGCGACGGCCGGGAGAAGCAGCCCCAGCGCCGAGACGAGGTCCTGGCTCTTCGCCACCCTGCCCTCTTCGCGCGCGCGCCTATAGGTCGCCTCGGTAGGTTCGTGGGTGCGGCCCTCGTCCTCCGCCGCAAACCATTGCAGGTCCATGTTTAGCGCGGCAGTGAGTAAATCATTTTCATTTTTTAACCACGAACAGACACGAACAGACACGAACAATGAAAGAATGTTGAAGTGAAAGTTCGTGTGGTTTGTGTGGTTCGTGGTAGAAATTCTTATTAGTTTTTCTCTTTTCATTTAAATACCGCCTCCGTTGGCGATGGGCGCGCCGATGCGGATGTAGAGCGTTTGCAGGGTCTGGAAGCCCGAGCCGATGACGCGGCTGAACGCTTCGGTCATGAAGGGAAGCGCGGAGTAAATCAACAAAAACGCCACGAGTATGGAAATGGGAAAGCCCTCCGAGAGGATGTTGATCTGAGGGGCGGCCTTGGAGATGAGGCCCGTCGAAAGCGAAACCAGAAACAGCGATCCAAGAATCGGCAAGCTGATGATCATGGCGTCCAGGAAGAGGCGGGAAAGCCCCGCCAGCACCATCATGACGATATTCTCCCGCCCGGAGACGAGGCTCATCACGTTGATCGACTGGAGGGAGCGCCAGAATCCCCCCAGGAAGAGTTCCCTGAAACCGTCAACCGTCACGAAGATCAACATGGCGACAATGTTGAGGTATTGGCCTAAAAGGGGATTTTCAATTTGCGACAGGGGGTCGAAGGTTTCCGATGCGCCAAAGCCCATCTGAAGCGAGAAGAACTGACCGGCGGTGGAAAAGGCCGCGAAGATCAGCGCAAGGAAGAAGCCGATGATTATGCCGATGATAGCTTCGCCTATTACGAGAAAGACGAAACTCAAACCGAAAGGGGCGATGACCCAATCCTTTATAAGCGCGGAAGAAAACGCGGTATACGCGGCGAATCCCGCGAGGGAGATTTTCGCCACTTGCGGAACGGACTCGGAGTTAAAAAGCGGGGCGACCTCGACCATCGCGAGGGCCCTCACCGCGATGAGGAGAAAGGCGGGAGCGGCGGCTAGAATATCGTTTATGATCTGGCTTTCGATCAAGACAACCTCCTCATCACCGCGTCATCTCCGGAATGCGCCGGAACAGTTCAATCGTATATTCCCGCAGCGATGTAAACATCCAGCCGCCAAGGAAGGCCAGCACCAAAAGTATCGCGAAAATCTTGGGCACAAAGGTAAGGGTCTGCTCCTGTATGGAAGTGGTCGCCTGAAGAATCGCCACGACAAGCCCGACCACCAGCGCCGAAAGCAACAGGGGCGCCGCGATAACAAGCACTTGTTGTATGCCGCCGCGCAAAATCATGGTAACTTCGCCGATACTCATCCCTAACCCCTTATAAACAGGAAGGACTCAATGAGTCCGTTCGTCAAAAGCCCCCAGCCATCCACAATGATAAAGAGGATGAGCTTGAACGGCATGGAGATCATTACCGGGGGCAGCATGATCATCCCCATGGACATGAGGGCGCTGGCTACAACCATGTCAACCACGATAAACGGTATAAAAAGATAGATTCCCATCTTGAAAGCGACTGTCAGTTCGCTCAGTATGAAGGCCGGGATTAGCACGTAGGTCGGCACATCCGCCAAAGTATTTGGCGTGTCAAGCCCGCGCATGGCCATAAAGAGGCGGATGTTGTTGATGTTAGTGGAACTCCTCGACATCTGGCTGTACATGAAGATCCTCAGCGGGGCCTCCGCCTCCCGGTACGCTCCGTCGACGTTTATTTCCCCGGCGGCAAGGGGCCGGAAGGAATTTTCATAAATCGTGGTGAATGTAGGCCACATTATAAATATCGTCATAAACAGGGCGATTCCCATGAGCACCTGGTTAGGCGGAACTTGCTGGAGGGAGAGGGCGCGTTTGATAAAATCCAGTACGATGGCGATCCTCAAGAAACTGGTCATGAGAATGAAGATACTCGGCGCGAGGGACAATACAGTTAGGAGCAGGAGGAGCTGCAGGGAAAAAGCAACCTCGCTGCCGTCCACGGGGTTTCTTATCGTGAGATCGACAAACGGAATGGGCGTCGTCGAGGGCGCCGCGGGAATCTCCATGGTTCCCTCTGTCGCGCCGGGAAACGGCACCGGCGGCGCGGGCGGCGTCTGGGCATTGACCTCCGGTGAAACAACAAACAGGAATAAAAAGACCATCACTAAATTAATTAACCACAAACTCGTACCTTCGGTACGCCACGAACGTGACGAACTAGTACTCTGACATCTTCCTATTGTTCGTGTGCGTTCCGAAGGAACGAGTTCGTGTCGAACCATAGGTTCGCTGTTCGTGGTAAATTCTTGGTTATTATTGCTATTCCGGCTCATGTCAAAGCCCCCTCAGCCTTTCCCGCTGCTTGCGCAGATCTTCCGCCTGGGAGCTGCCCGGCAGCTCCTCCTTCACGGCGGGGCGGCGTTTCAGGAGTGAGGTGAAATTGAAATAGCGCCTAATGCCTGTCTCCTCGCTTTTCCTGGCGTCTTCAAGGAGCAGGGTCTCAACGGATTCGGTGTCGTCTATTTCCGATATCAGGTTGACCCCGCCGGAACCTCCGCCGACGAGCCAGACCTTCGCGCCGACTGAAAGCACCGCGGCAAAAGCGTCATTGCCGAGCGGGACCCTGGCGAGAATTTTCAAATTGGGGTCGCGGCTCTCCTGTGGCCTGGAAACGCGCTTGATAAGGAAAACCACGCCGTAAATCGCCAGGGCCGCAAGGGCAAGCACCAGTACCATTTGCAGTACGAGCAAAATAGAGGAAGTACTTGCGGGATCGGCGCCGGGAATAATCTCGCCAAGGACAATGGTGGATTCGTCTAACGGTAATTGGGATTCCGGCGGAACTAACGGTTCCTGTAAAGGAGCTAATGTCTCCTGCAAAGGAGACAACGATTGCGCGTCTTCTTCCGCGGGATCCGTAGCTTGGGCTGACAGAGGAATTACACCGCCGAAAAAAAAGAGAAAAGCTAAAACCAAAGAGGCAAAAAAGACAAGTCGAGACAGTTTCAGTCTTTCCCCTCCCAAGTCAAAACTGACAAATTGTGTTTATGCTAGTTAGAATTATACCATATCTTGCATATAAATACCAGCCTTTTTATAGAAAATTTTTTTAAAAAAAATCTCGCAAAGGCGCAAAGGCGCGAAGAATAATGGGTGGTTTATTAAAAAATAGATTATTTCATGTTTCTTTTTAGTATAAACCTATAGAAAAAGTAAAATGGAGGCACGCGATTCGCAAACAACGCGCCGTCCTTCGCGTTCTTTGCGAACTCCGCGTCTTTGCGTGAGGTTTTTTATTTTCTAATTACCCCATATCGATCATTCTTTCCTGCGGGGAAACAATTTCCGTAACCCTGACGCCGAAATTTTCGTCAATNACCACGACNTCGCCNTTTGCGATGAGTTTATGATTCACAAGAATATCCACAGGCTCNCCCGCGAGCTTGTCCAATTCGATGATCGTACCTTCGCCCATGCTCAATATTTCTTTTATNAGTTTCTTGGTACGGCCCAATTCCACGGTCATCTCCATGGAAACGTCATAGATGAGNCCTATGTTTCCCGCTTCCTGNGGANTGNCGTGGGGCATCAGGGAAGGAAANTGAACCGCCTGAACATTTGTCGGAGCGCCAAGGCCCGGCATACCGTGCATGCCCATACCGCCGCCCATTCCCGGCATTGCCATGCCCTGCATTCCCATACCTTGCATCTGCATACCACCCATAGGCATTTGCATGCCTTGCATTCCCATAGCCGGCATTGACATACCCTGTATACCGGCGTTCATTCCCATAGCGGCCATACCGGCGTTCATATCCATTGCCGGCATGGCGGCAGCCGAACCGCCGGTCAAAGCTCTCGCTATATCGGACGTGACAGAGCCGCCGTATATCTCAAAAAGTTTGTGTGAATTCTCGCCCCCAAGCTCGACCGGGTAGACGGCGCTGAGAAAATCGCCGGCCGGAAGAGCCGCGGTAGCTTTCTTGACGTTCACAGCCTGGGGAGCGATATAGCCAATGGACTTGTTGTTTGTTTTCTTGGTTAAGNATGTTATCTGGGTTCCTACCAGNGAGGAAACCGCCTCACCGATAACCGACATGGCCATTTCNTCCATCTCGATATTATCTTCTTTGTTTATCAAAGAAGCGATCTTTCTCGCCGTGTCTTCGGGCATGAGAAAGAGGTGTTCGCCGGGAAAACCGGAGTTGAAATCCGCTTTGACTATGGTCACCATATCCGGGAACTGGCTCAAAAGGGTGTCCCGGTTTGTAAAGCTCACCTGGGGTTCCTTGAGAGTTACCGTTGTCCCGGTCATCGTGGAAAGATTGGCGGACTCGGCCCCGATATTCTCCGAGAGATAACTCTGGAAAGCCCGGCGATCTTCCTCAGAACCGCCGGCCGTCGCGGTGGGGGCCGCCGCGGGGGCTCCCCCCAAATCCATCGAAGGTGCGCCTGACAATAAAGCGTCTATCTCATCCTGCGAAAGTGCGCCGTCGCTCATAATAACCTCTTTATCGTGCGGCTTTTAAGCCGCGATATCGAACATGAAACGAAGTTTCATAATAACCCATCCTCGTCAGCCGCAAGACCATCCAATTCTTCTTTTTCCAGCTCAGCAACTTTCTTGATAACCTGTACGGCCATTTTCTTTCCGATGACACCCGGCTTGCACAGGAATTTTGTTTTATTGCCTATAGACAGGGAGTAAGGGTCCCCTACCTTGGTATTGTAAAGCCTCACCACGTCCCCCACCCGCAGGGAAAGAACATCCTGTATCGGNATGTTTATCTTCCCGATTTCAGCTACTACATTTATATCGACAGTTGCGAGTTTGTCTTTTAGCACATTCAGGTTTTCCGTGGTGGTCCCCCGGTGGACAGTGGAGAACCAGAACTGTGTGGAAAGCTTACCGATGATTGGCTCAATGGTAAGGTACGGAATACAGAAGTTTATCATCCCTTCAACGTCGTTAACTTTGGTTTCCAGGGTCACAAGCACAACCATGTCCGAGGGCGGCACAATCTGCGCGAACTGGGGATTTGTGTCTATCTGTCCCAACCGGGGACGAAGATCGATAACCTGGGTCCAGGCTTCCCGCATATTCCCCAGGATTTTGACGATGATGCCTTCCATTACGGCGGCTTCTATGTCGGTTAACTCATGCTGGGATTTCGTCCCTTCACCCGTGCCCCCGAAAAGCCTGTCGATGATTGAAAAAGTAACCGCCGGGTCTATTTCCAGAATCGCGTTGCCTTTGAGCGGATCCATGTTAATGATAGCCAGCGTGGTGGGGGTAGGAATGGAACGGATAAACTCCTCGTAGGTAAGCTGATCCACCGACGCGACATGAACATGGATCATCGAGCGAAGCTGCGCCGAAAGAACCGTCGTAGTCAAACGCGCGAAGGTATCGTGCATCATTGAGATCGTTCTGATCTGTTCTTTTGAGAATTTATCAGGCCGCTTGAAGTCATAGATCTTGATCTTGCGGGTATCCGCGGCCGGCCTAATATCCTCCGGCTCAGTATCCCCCGCGTTAATCGCTGTGAGAAGCTGATCAATTTCTTCCTGAGACAGTACTTCGGTCATACCCTGCTACTCCGGGAACAAACCGAATAATTATATGCCACCATGAAACCCCCTCTTATTTCATCGGCAAATTTAACGCGTAAATTTATCCGGCTGCCTGATTATAACAAAAAATATAATTAATGTAAATCATATTTTTTAGCAGGCGCCGGCAAACTCAATTCGTTTCCATTACATCAAGCTGGTTAAAGAGAATGATCCTCGCCTTCCCGGAATTCAGGATTTTGGTATTGAGCTGTTCCAGAATCTCCTGCTTCAGCCGCGCTTCGTTTTCCGGGGCGAGTTCAGTGGCTGTTTTGGATTTGAAGAACATACGTACAAAATCCCGGAGTTCATAGAGACGCCCGGTTAACTCCGTAGCGGTCGTGTTGTCGTTTAAATCGTAGCCTATTATCATGTCAACCACGACAGCATGAGAAATCGCATCCCTGGTACTGGTTCTGATCGACCCAATCGAGGAGAACGCCTGGTACTGGGGACGGGCGCCCGTAAACGGCGAAGCCGACGGGATAACGGTTTGGGATGACCCGCCCTTGTTAACGATATTGACGGTGATCACCGTAACGGTAACAATAAATATCAGGGCGCCCAGCCCAATAGCTACAAATTTGAGCAAATTCGGCAGTAACGCCGATAAACCGGAAGCTTTTTTTGGCGCCGCCGCCGGCGCGGCATCATCAAGATCCAGGTTGTCACTGTCAGACATAGCTAATTACCTCCCTCTACCAGTTTCGTTCATTATACACTATAAATGTCACCTATAATACCATTATAACTATAATGGAATTATAGGTGAGCGTCATCAATAATAACAATATCCACCCGCCTGTTATACGCCCTTCCCTCGGGGGTGAGGTTGCTGGCCACCGGCATGGTATCCGCGAAGCCGGCAACCTGGAAACGCCGCTCGTCTACCCCAAAGTCGGTCAAGTAGCGCAGTACGGATCTGGCCCGCTCGGAAGAGAGCTGCCAGTTGTCCTGCCAGGGGCCGGCCGGATCGATTGCAGCCGAGTCCGTGTGGCCTTCGATGCGTATCTTCCGCCCCCCGACTTCGTTGGTGTCGAGGAGCTGCGCCACGCGGATAAGAAGATCCCTCGTTTCCTCAATGTTCACCCTGGCGCTGGCGGGGTCGAAAAAAGCGTCCCCGGTAAGGCTGATTATTATGCCGCGCTCGTCCTGGGTCACCTTCATCTTGTTCGAGTGTATATCCGCGTTAAAAAGCGCCAGCGCCGTCCTCAGGGTCGTCCCGAGGGACTGTCCCCTGTCCATAGCGGGAAGGGAATTGATGTTATTCCCCAAATCCGCACTTTTCCCCACCGAAAGCGTGTTGCCGCCCATGTTGGCCCCCAGGCCCTGGCTGGTAAAAGCGGAAATCAGGGCCGCGACAGTTAAGGGGTTAACATCATCCATGTTGAAGAGCGCGACAAAAAAGCAGAGCAAGAGGCTGATCAGATCCGAATACGTACTGAGCCATTCGCTGCCCGGGGGGGTCGCTTCAACTTTCTTCCTCTTTGCCATCTACCTTATCCCCTTATCCATTCCCATACTCCCCTATTCCCCTAATCCTTCAGGACTTCCGCTTCCACGGCCTTGCGGTCGGTCGGGGTGAGGTACGCAAGGAGCTTCATGGCGAGTATACGCGGGTTGTCCCCGGCCTGGATTGAAAGTATCCCTTCTATCTGCATTTCCTTGGCCTTTGCCTCATCCCCGTCATAGGTCTTGAGTTTACCGGCCCAGGGGAGCATGAGGATGTTCGCCACGATGGAACCGTAGAACGTGGTAATCAGCGCGACCGCCATGTTCGGGCCGAGCGCGCTCTTGTCTTCCAGGTTTTTGAGCATTCCTACGAGGCCGACGACCGTGCCCAGCATCCCCAGCCCCGGCGCGAGTCCCGCCCAACCGTTTAGTACTGAGATCTTGGCTGCATGACGCGTCTGCATATTGGTCAACTCGTTTTCCATGAGGTCGCGGATGACCTGTGCGTCCGTGCCGTCGACCACGAGCCTCATGCCTTTCTTCATGAACTCGTCGTCCAGGTCTTCCAGTTCCTCTTCCAGGGCCAAAAGCCCCTCGCGCCGCGCCTTTTCGCTCATCGCCATTAACTTGGTGATGATCCCCTGATGGTTATAACTGGGAACCTTAAAGGTAAGGCCTATGGTGTTGAAAATACCAATCGATTCCGGAATGCTCGTCTGGGTATAAAGGCACGCATAGGAACCTAACACGACGATGGCCAACGAGGGAATGTTAATAAAGGATATAATGGTACTTCCCGAAGTGTAGATTCCCATAACAACCATGCCCAAGGCGGCAACGATACCTATTAAAGTCGATACATTAAACATAACCTACCCTCATTCCTCATTTTTGAATCCGCCGATCCTGCGACGGTACTCCACAATTCTGTCCATCAATTCATCAATTCCTTCTTTTATCACCACGGCTTTGCCGGAAAGCATCATCAGGGTGGTGTCCGGCTGAATCTCTACCGATTCAATCTGGTGCGGGTTGATAAAATACTCTTTGCCATTCAGTCTTGTAACCTTAATCATAGTTCCTCGTTAGGGAGTGGGGGGTGGAGAGTAGGGAGTGGGGTATGCTTGGTTAGTAAATGGCGCTTGTTGGCAACCAGTTTCGCTATCAAACAACAAACCCTATTCCCCATTCCCTAGCCCCTACTCCCCTAGTTTTACCGTTTCAATGTCAGTAATTCTTGTAAAAGTTGATCCGCTGTCTGAATCGTCCTGGAACTGGCCTGGAAGCCGCGCTGGGTGACGATCATGTCGGTGAACTGATCGGCCATGTCCACGTTGGACATCTCTAAAACGCCCGACTGGATTTTGCCCCGGATGCCCGTTCCCGACGGGCCTATGTCAGCGTTACCGGAGTTGCTTGTGCGCCTGAACGTAGTGTCGCCGGCTTTCTCAAGACCGCCCTGGTTGGGGAACGTCGCCATAGCTACCTGCCCGAGGACGCGGATCTGGTCGTTGGTGAAAATCCCGGTGATGACCCCGCGGGAGTCTATCTTGAAGTCCTCAAGGTAGCCCATGATGTAGCCGTCCTGCTCGGAAATCCTCGTCGTGCTTTTTTCCGCGAACTGCGTCATGGAGTTGGTGGTGCTGCCCACCGTGCCCAGGTTGAGCTGGAAGGTCTGGCGCACCATCGCGCCGTCGTCGCCGGGCGCGGCGCTTTGCACGTCGTAGGCCATCTGCATGTAAACGAGTCCTTCGCCGCCGACTTCGTTGCCCGCCGCGTCCGTCGCGCTGAGGAGGGTCCCCTGGTTGCTGAAGGTGAGCGTGAAGGCGTCCGCGGCGCCCGCGGGCGGGGGAGCGTCGCCGAGACCGGCGGCGGCGTTGGTGGGTATTGCGCCCTGCGGGTCAACCGCGACGCGCGCGGTCCAGACATTGTTCACGCCCGGCACGCGGGAAAATTCCACCACGAGGTCGTGTTCCTGCCCGAAGGAGTCGTAGATCTTCTGCTGGGTCGACCATGTACCCTCCTGGACCTGGAGGGCGTTGGCGTCGTCGGGTATTTCCGGGGTCCTCTTGTCAAGGTTACAGGCGAAAATCGCGACCGTGGTCGCCCGCGCGGGGTCTTTGGCGCCGACGGGAACGATAAGGTCCTCGATGCTTCTGGAAGTATCCAGGTACCGCGTCCCGTTGAGTTCCTGGGCCATCCAGCCCTGCACCCGCATGCCGTTCGCGGGGTTGACCAGCATCCCGGCCTCGTCCAGCGCGAAAGTGCCGGCCCTCGTGTAGAGTTCGTTCCCGTCGTCGTTAAGGACAAAGAAGCCCTGCCCGTTGATGGCAAGGTCGGTCCCCACTCCCGTGCTCTGGAAAGAGCCCTGGATGTGGATCGTGTCGATTGACGCCACGGTCATCCCAAGGCCGACTTCTTTGGGGTTCACACCGCCGATGGTCTCCGTGGGCCTCGCGGCGCCCTGGAGCTGCTGGTAGAACATGTCCTGAAAACTCACGCGGTTCCGCTTGAAACCGTAGGTATTGATGTTGGCAATGTTGTTGCCTATTACGTCCATTCTTGTCTGGTGATTCTGAAGTCCGGACACGCCGGAAAACAAAGATCGCATCATAAGCTTGTCTTCTCCTTCTAA
>JGI24698J34947_10000756_pt1 | contig 15957 bp, 3 predicted proteins | sample TergutMp193P3_FD_34947 | JGI IMG/M metagenome (IMG submission 34947) | reverse complement strand
CGACCCTCTGCGGCTTTCAAAGGAAATAGGAAAAACTCTTGATGAGGCAGTTTCCCTCTTTTCACGTGATGCGCAAATAGAACTTGTAAGCGATTCTACCCCATCTTTAATTAATGGCATAACAGGCCTGTTAATCTCCGCCGGTCTTGGCGCGGCGGCTGTGTTTTCCATACTGCTGGTTTTTATCAAGCGATTAAAATACAGCCTGCTTGCGGCGCTATCGATTCCTGTTTCAGCCGCAGCGGGTATCTGCGTACTTTCTGTAGCGGGAAGGTCCCTTAACAGCATGAGCCTCGGCGGGCTTGCAATGGGCATAGGACTTGTTTCCGATATTAGCGTAATAGTTCTGGACCTGCTTCACCGCTCTTTTGGAAAGAAAGATTCTGTACCCAATCCAGAGGAGATCGGAAACAAGGCTTTTTCAATCGCCGGTTCAAGCGTCGCATCTACCCTTACTACAGCGCTTGTTTTTGTGCCTATTATTTTTCTGCCAGGTCCGTTGGGCAGTCTTTTTGGCGATATTGCCGTTGCTCTGGTAACCTCGGTATTTATCGGGTGGTTTTACGCGCAATTTTGTCTTCCTTCCCTTTATCGTCTGTTTTTTGACTCTCAAATTACAGCTAACAAAAAAATTGAAAATAAATTTTTATTATCAAAAGTTAACATTTTAGGTAAATTTTCAGCAGGGAAAATGCCGCTGGTTTTTAAAGACGGCAGTCTTGAAAAAAAATACTCGCGTTTTCTTTTATTTCTGCTTCACCGTCAGGATAAAGTTTTCGCTGTTGCCGTGTTGTTAAGTTTTGCAGGCGCATTAACGCTTTTCATGCGGCCGGTGGTTTTCATAAATCCTGATGAGGCGGAAGAAGTTTGGGTTTCGGCGGTTTTCCCGCCCGGAACCTTGCTGGAAACAGCGGGCGTTACAGGTACGGGAATTTCCGCTCTTGTTTCAGGGCTGCCGTCTGTAAAAACTGTCTATGGAAGGGCAGGAGCTGAAGAAGAAAACGTAGGCCGCAGGGCGGACATTGATTACAGAAAGGAAGAATTGATTTTACACTGTGTGCTTGAAAAAAGAGCAAAACCGGAAAAAGTGTTAGCTGAAATTAGCGCCGCCGTGAAACAGTACCAGATACCGCTTTCAGTTTATTTTCCAAAGGACAGGACGGAAAGCCTGCTGGGATTAACCTCACAGCGTACCTTTGTAATTAAGGGCAAGGATCGCCAGGAACTGCTTGAACGGACTGAAATTGCGGAAGAATCGCTTAAAGCTGTATCAGTCGCGGTAAATTTCAGACCGAGAGGGCAGAGACAGGAACTGCGGCTGTATCCGAACAGGGAAGCCTCAGCCTACCTTTCAATACCGGCGGCACAAATTGCCGAAACCCTGTATATCCTTAACGAGGGCATCGTTGCCGCCAGACTGGAGGTTGAAGGAAGGCCGCTTAATGTGCGCGTAACGGGACAAAACACGGACACCGGCGCTTCAGCGTTTGATTCTCCCGCTCATTGGCTTGAACAAATTCCTTTGAGAACCTCGCAGGGTAAAACCGTGTATCTCGGCTCTCTTGGCAGAATAGAGCGCCGGGAGGCGGAAGCGTCTCTTGCGCGGCTTGATCGTTGTGATGTTATCTACGCGGATATCGCGGCGGGTAAAAAAAATTCCGCGGCTGTAAATAAAATCGCGGCGCGGTTTTCGTGGTTTACAGGGGCCGATGAATCGGTTTTCAGCCGTTACCGCAACTCGCTCCTGCTCTACGTTTTTCTGGTACTGATTTTGCTCTACATGACAATGGGCGCACAGTTTGAATCGTTCCTGCTTCCATTGATCCTCATGATGAGTATTCCCTTTTCTTTGGCGGGCGCGGGTCCTGCGCTGTTGATTACAGGCGCGAAGATCGATTCCGGCGCGGTATTGGGACTTACCGCTCTCTTTGGGCTTGTTGTGAATAACAGCCTCGTTCTTTTTGAGATTAGCGATGAAAAAATTCGCTCAGGCCGCGCCCCGGCAGCCGCTGTTTACAGTGGAGCCTGTGAACGGTTACAGGCAATATTAATTACAACGGCGACAACTATTTTCGCCCTTCTGCCGCTGGTACTCAGTCCTCTGGGAAATTCACAAAAATCAATGGCGGCGGCTATGCTGGGAGGACTTGCGGCATCGACTCTGCTCAGTCTCTTTGCGATTCCTCCCGTTTTGATTCGATTTTTTAAATGGAAACTTCAGAGCAGTGAGGCGGTAGCATGAAATTTTTTGTTTCCTGGCTTGAAAGAAAAAAAGCAAGTTTATGTATACTGGCGGGAATCTGCTCGGTATCGTTATTCGTAATTATTAATTCAGGCGAAAAAATAAAAGAAAATACAGGAGGTTCTTATGTAGTAAAAATCAAACATTACGGTCTTGACGCCGAAGAAATGGAACGAAGCGTAACCATTCCTCTGGAAGACGCGCTTTCAGCGGTTTCCGGCGTCATGACCGTACAAAGTTCCAGTGAAAACAGCCTATCCAGTGTTTTTATCCGCTTCAAACGTGGGGGAAGGGGACGGTACGAGGCGGTTAGGGACGCCGCTCAAAGGGTATACGAAACGCTTCCGTCATCGGCGCAGCGGCCTGAAATTTTAAGTTCCAACAATTCAAGAGTTCCGGTCTGGTCAGCGTCAGTTTTTGCCGAAGACTCCGGTGATGTAAAAGAAAATGTTTTAGCCGCTCAAACATTGGAGAAAATTGTAAAACCCAAACTGGAAAGTCTTGAAGGAGCCGGAGAAGTTTTGGTCTCAGGAGCAGGGTTAAAAGAAATTGTCATCATTCTTGATCAGGAGAAACTTGCATCTCTTGGCCTGGAGCCGTCGGCAGTAGCAGCAACTCTTGGGATGAACGATTCAATTTTTTCAGGCGGAACGATTGTGCGGCAAAACAGGGAAATTATTATTACAGTGGACGGACGGTACGGTCAAACAGATTCATCCGAATCGCCCGGCACATCGCCGCTTGGCGGCGCCCTTATTCCTCTTGGGGACGGAAAGTTTGTAGAACTTTCTGAAATAGCCTTGATTACCGAACAGGAACGAATGCCGGATATTCTCTCGCGGTTAAACGGCAGGAAGACGGCGGGTATTGCAATCATGGGGCGGCATGGCGCGGATTTGCGCAAACTTTCTACAGATATAAAAAGAGAATTAGCCGCCCTGTCCCTGCCGCTGGAATTTACAGTGTTATCTGATCTTGGCGCGGAGGAAGCCGCCGCTTTTCGTTCGGTTTTCAACGCCGCTTTGTTGGGCGCCATAATGGTCGCAGTTATCAGTTTTTTGCTTAATGGAAAAAATACAACCAGCCGCTCAGGTTTTTTCTGCGCTCTGGCGATTCCATTGATCTGCCTGTTATCAATTGCGATTCTTTCAATGGGCGGTTTCTCGGTAGACCGGCTTATGCTGGCGGGAATTGCCGCCGGAGTAGGCACGGCGGTAGATGCGGNTATCCTCTGTTCGGAGAAACTGAGAAAATGCGCCGATTACGGCGCGGCGTCGCTGTCTTTGTCAGAATTGACGGGACCGTTAACCGCCGGGGCGGCGACAACGGTAGCGGCTCTCCTGCCGCTTTCGACAATTGAAGACGGCGGGGCGAGGATCATCGCAAGCGCAATCGCGGTGGTTACCATAACGGCGCTTGTTATGAGTCTGTCGCTCCTGCCGCCGCTGTTATTGTGGGGACTAAATTCACGCAAAACAGATCACCCAATTCAACTTATTCATTCCATATTTAAAAATCTGCCGCTCAAACAGTCATATCGGAGGTTTTCACGGCTTCTGTGCAGATTCCTCGCCGCTGATGCCAGATTCTGTATCCGTTACCCGATTTTAATTTTAACAATAGGCCTCGTACTTACGGCTGCGGCAATTATCGCGCTTTTTGCAAAAGGCGTAGATACCGGAAGCTACGGTTCGGAAGATTCCGTATATGCTCAGGTTGAATTTGACGGAGGGCTGCTTGCCGAAGAAGTGGATCGCCTGCTTGCCGCTTACGGCGAAAATCTTGCGAGTAACGCAGGAATCAAAAATGTTGAAACCGGCGCAAGGACGGGTTCCGGTTCCCTGCTTATTTCATTTGATCCAAAACAGACACAGGCTCATCTTGTTAAGGGTTTGGCAAAGCAAATCCCGCTTCCCGGCGGTTTTGTGTTCTTCCATGAAAATTCGGCAAAAGATCGCTATTGGGAAATAAGAGTCTTCGGAGATGAAGATCAAAAATGCAGGGAACTTGCTGAAGAATTGGCGTATATTTGCGCCGGTCATCCCCTAATCAAAGAGCGTGTGCTGAATTTTAAACAGGGCGGCAAAAAACTGATTTTACTGCCGGATAGGGAACGGTTTGCGGAATCTAAGATTGGCTTTTCAAACGCCGCCGCCAGAGTTCGTCTGGGAGTGTATGGGCCCGTGGCGTACAAAAGGATAGACTCCAAAGGTGAAATTGATGTGCGCGTTAGAACAGGCGGCGGGGACGATTTTTTAAAGTACGCGATTACAAACAATGTTATGCGTCAATCAAGAGAGGGAACGCTGGGTATACTTGTTTCTGCCGGAGAAGACAGGGCAAATACCGCCTTACGCGTTGATTCGCTCATGCAAAGCAGGGAAGAAGTTGAACCCGCAAGCATCAGAAGGACGGACAGGCGCAGAACCGCATCCATTACTGTCATTACGGGACCGATGGACCCGAGGCGTGTCAAACAGGAACTGGACGGGCTTTTCAGGGAACTTGATTTACCGCCAGGCTATTCCGTTGAATTTGATCCAGACGCGATAAGGCAGGCGGATGCCCTGTCCGCAACCGTGCTTTCACTTGTTATGGCTGTCATTTTTTGTTACATGATCATCGCTTCTATTAATGAATCTTTTACTGTCCCTCTTTTTGTTCTTTCAGCAATCCCGCCGTCATTGGCAATTCCCGCGCTTTGTCTGGCTTTGTCGGGAAGCGCGTACAATTCCGCCATTGCGTGCGCCTTTATCGCCGTGAGCGGCATGACAGTTAACGCCGCCGTACTCTGCGTTGACGGCCTGCGATCAAAAACGCGGGTTAAAGATGTAAAGACAACTCTGGGCATTTATCTGGCTCTTAGGCAAAAAATGCCCGCCTTACTTGCTACTACGGGTACTACTGTCGCCGGAGCAATTCCCTTTCTTTTTCTTACAGAAGGGGCAAACACATTGATACGGACATTATCGCTGGTAGGCGCTCTTGGAGTAACCTGTTCATATCTTTGTTCAATAACTGTAATTCCATCGCTTGTATTTCTATCAAAACAACCTTTAAAACTTTTTTTAAACAAAAATTTGTTCCGCTTGTGCGGGATATAAATCTTGATTTGGGAAATTTAAAATGAAAAACATTATCTTTAGTAAAACTATCGCCGTCTCTTTGACATTGATTTTTGTCTTTGGGCTAATTCCTTCAATGGGATTTGCGCAGACAAACCCCTCCCCTTCGCCGCTTGGTGAAATAAGGGGATTTAACAAATTTGTTTTTGACAGCCATTTTAGCAGGGCAGACAGGGAATTAAACCCTGACCGCTGGCTGGCTGAAGCAAAATTGGGCGTAACACAGGCAATATACGCATGGGAACTGATTGCCTGCGGTTTGTATGAAAATCCAATGGTTTTTGAAGAGGCAAAACATCAGGTTGAGAAATGGGGTAACGAAGAACTTGAAGCCCGTTTTTCACAGTGGCTCATTGGAAGATTTTTCGGAGAGGCAGCAGAAAAAGTATTAACGGAATTTTCCGCCATGTTTAGTGATACTCAGAAAAATTATTCATGGCATCTTGATAGTGAAGGAAATATCATCTTTGATAACAAAACAGGCGATCCATTGGTGATACGTCCCGGCGAAGACGGCAGGGAATTTTCTCAGGATCTGTCAAAGTGGCGCGGAGAGGCGGAAAGTCTCATTAAAACAAACAGCGATTCTTTTGACAGCGCAATGCTCAGTCTGTACCCTGAACTTCTGTCATTTATCCCCGAAGAATTACGTGAAACTATGGGCGCTGTAATTCATGAATCTGTTACTGCCGTGAGCGGAGTTATTAAGCGTGAATTTGAGAATATTGCCGCCAGGGAAGAAAGAATTTTTACGAGCCGGCGAACCAGAGACATTTGGAGTTTACGCAAAAAAAGCGACGATGAAGCCGCAAGAATATTTACTGAACGATTAATCGCCGAGACTGAGGAAGCATGCACAAGAGGAATTGAAGAGATTGCGACAAGAATAGAGGAAGCCTCCGCCGGTACGGGTGATCTTGCCATATTGGGCGAGGAATGGCTTAAGCTGTACAAGGAACAATTTGACAGGGGACTTAAAGCGTGGGAAGAGGCTGAAGAGCGGTTTTTTATACGGCGCATTGAATGGGAACAGGATTCTTTCAAATTATTTTCTGAAGGCGAGGAAATTTGGCTTGCGGCATTTAATCAATTTGAGGGGGAACGTCAACGCTGGGAATTAAAAGTAAAAGATTTATTCCAGTCCGGCGAATCGCTGTTTAAGGGCATTTCTGAAAATTTCGAGAAAAGCATTGAAGAGGCAAAAAAAGAATTTGAACTAAATATGGCAATGCGTATAGGAGCGGGAACGGCAAAAGTAAAAGCGCTGATCGATATGTACCTTGTTTGCGCGTCGGCGGCAATTACCGCAAGAGAGAACATTCAATTTTGGCAAAGCCAATGTGATAATGGCGGCAAAGACCCGGCGGAGTCTGACTTTCTGGATTGGCTCTTTGAGGAGAGAATGGAATTATGGAAAAAAGCGGAGTCTTCTTACATAAACAGCGCTGATTATATAACATCGCTGAGTAAATTGAATCAGCTTAAAACAACGATGGATAACACGAAAAATAATCCACTCTTTAAAGGAACTGCGGAGAAAAATTACTATGATTATTTGGAAGTTTTTAACAACACTCATACAATTTTGTTTCAAATACAGGATGTCATTGCCGGAAAAATGACAATGGCCGAGGAAATAGCTTTCGCGGAAGAAATCAAAAATAGCTATTTTCTTAATTTTAGAAATTTTGAATCGCTTCTTGAAATGCGAAAGTCATACGAAATGTATGTCTCATATATGGAAAAAGCCGTAGATACGCGGGACAGAATTCTCGCAGATTACGCCGAACTAATCGGGACAGGGGCTTTAAAGGATATTCTCGCTTCAGACGCGTCGAGCGAAGACTTTTATCTTGATGAATACCAAATTGCGCTTATCAGGGCGAAGGCGCTTGTCCAGTACTGGGAGCGAAAAAGCGCCATAGCCCAAGCTGTAATGATTTATGCGGGAGAACTTGACGCGGGAAGAATGACAGAAGCGGAGAGTATTCGTATCTGGGAAGACGCCAAATCATCTTATAACGCATACCTCGCAATATACGAAAGCGAACTGAAGACGTTAAATGCAATCGGTGAGGATATTCATGAACAGCAGGCTATATTGGATGATTTAGCAAAAAAAATGATGGAAGCGGAAGAAAAATTAAACAGGTTGAATAATGATTATTCCGCGTTAATCGCAGCCAGTATAACTAATATTGAAAGTTCCGCGTCACAGAACCTTAACGCTAAATATAATTCACTTGTCATCGAATACAAAAATTTGCAGTACGCGGGAAATAACGCTGTTTACAAAACCGTTCTTGAATATGGCATGAAATGGGGAATTTCCGAGCAAAGGGAGGCTGCTGAAGAGAGCCTTGATATGCTGATAAACGGAGATGGCGCGGGAATGTTGTCTTTAGCTGAACTTCAGAACAATGTCCTTGAGGGGCTTGATTCGGAAATCAATTTGAGGATTCGTCTTGCGGCAATAGACTTATTTGCCGACGCTCTGGAAGAACAACTGCGGCCGCTGGATTCAACTTACAGCGGTGCGGATTGGTATTTAAAAGCAAAAGAGATCGTTCTTTCAGAAGAAGAAAAAGCCGCCCTTTACGGGGAAAAGTTAGGCGCGCAGCTTGTGGCAGATTATACAAACAGTTCAAGAATTTTGTTTGAAAAGCGGCTTGAGTTTGAATTGGAAGCATTACTTGATTTTCTGACAGAAAATCCCGAACCGGAAAAGGATGCCGAGTTGGAAGATGATCCGGAATCTGACAGCCTTGAATATGCTCTGTTGGAATCCAATTTGATTGGCAGAGAAACCGCTGAAAAAATATATGGAATCTTGTTAAGCCTGAAAGAACGGCTGGAATCTGGAGAAGGTTATTTAGCCGAAGATGATGAAGAAAATGAAATTATCAACTTTTTCATTTCGGGGGGTTCTTACTTTACAGATTTGGAGAATTATTTTTCGGTATATTTAGATGAATACCTCTTTTGTCTGGGCTTACTTAATTTGTACAATGAGTACGCCTCTATAAGTTTCTTTATACAGGAAGAAATTTGGCAAAACGCCCGTAATTCCCTGGAAACGTTGTTTGCCGGTTATTCTCTTGAATTAACGGAGGCTTTTGTTCCTTCTCCTCAAAGCATTATTGAGGCAATTTTTGAAAGACCAGGAGATTTTGTACAAAATGCGGCTCAATTCCTGCTGGAATTTGATAAATGTTTTGTGACGATTCCTCAATGGCTTGACACTGAAATAAATAACTGGAAAATGTTCATAATTGAGTACATTGCGGCTAACGCATTGTATGCCGGTATTCAGCCGTTGAAAAATTTGGAAACGCTTGCTCTTGAACAGATTGAGATCAATGTAAGAATCAGAGAATTGCAGAAATATGTAGATTCTCTGAAATTTATAGGCAAAAGCGAAGAGGAGTTCATAAACAATACTTATGAAAATATAAACAACGGGGGAATCTTGCTCTATTACATGGATCAGATCACAAGCTTATGGGAAACATTCAACAATAAGTTGATTGCCGGAGAAAACGAAAAACATTGGCGTCAATTTCTGGTAAGTGAGCATCTTGGAAATTTCGATCCCGCGCTAACGATGGCTTTAACATGGACAGAAGGCGTTTTGGCGGATACCCTTTATAGCGCGGACTATTCCACGAACAGGTTAAATGACGCGTTCACGTTGTTTTCACAAAAAGATTTATTTATCACAGACGAAGATGCCGATATGTTTTACGATTTGTATTCAGCCGAAGCGTCCAGAATTGATTACCGGTTTTATTCCTTAAATTTCCAGTATAACGAGATCGCGCGACTGGGGAGAACTTATGAAATTTCAAGGATGTCCATGGAGCAGGCAAAAGCGCAGAGTGAAATCCAATATGAAGCGTTAATAGCCCAGGAAGATGTGTTTAATGCTTTAAGGAGCGAATATCTCCTTGAAGCGGAAAACTTCCTCAGTATCGGTAATCAATATGACGAGCAATACGCCAATTTGAAAAAAGCATACGATGATACTGATCAAAAACGTTTCGAATATGAAAAGCAGGATGCCATACGGCGATGGGCGAGTACCGCTTATTTAAATGCTGATAACATCGATCCCTATGACAGTAAAAACAAATTGATAAAAGCGCAAACTGTTTTTACAGTACTCTCTAATCTCTACAGCGGTGAAAATAGCCGCTCCTATGACAATCCACAATACGATGCGCTGTATTCTGCGTACGAACAAAGTTTCAGCAGAAAAATTAAAATACTCGCGGTTTTTGAATCCGTATTTTCAGAAAACGAACGGGAAAGTATTAACAATGAAAAAATATTTTCTAATTATCAAAATGCCCTTAACAGTCTTGGATACGCGGAGCAGGATTATTCAGATTATATCTCATCCGATTCAAAATCAGGATGGACAATCAAGGATATAATTACCGTTAATAACGGACAGCTTGCCTTTTCAAGAAATAATTCCATGACACTTACAGGAATAGACGCTTCACAAGCCAATGATCTGGAAAATTATTTTCACTCGACTGTAACTCCTGATAATGAGCGATTCGAGATCAGTTTATTTGAAGAATCTTTAAGGGGGTTAAGTCAAAGGATGGCGGGCTATTTTACGGATAGCAAAAAGTTCAGGCAATGGAGTTTGGCAAGAGATTATCTTTTGCTTTCGCTAATCAGTGCCAATGGAGAGCTAAATTTTTTAAAAAATTATTATTCGGGATTGGGAGAAGCAAAAAAAGGCGGTTCTTTGGGTTCAACCTCAGTACAAAAAGGCATAAGTATTTTTTCTGATAACATGATAGATATCTATCAACTTTTTACTAACCCTCTTTCCATGCCGGATCATATTATTGAGAGACTTGTCAGAGAATGCAGAAAAGCATGGGGGGACCTGACCGAAAATGAAAGAGCCGATCTGGAGTTCTATGTTGTCCTGACATTATCCGGCAGTACCAATATGGATAATTACTTCGCCGGTTTTTCAAGGGTGTTCACTCTTGATATATATAATTATGCATACAAATATGTTAATCAAAAATATTCGTATGCAAGAGATGAGGCGAGCAAATGGTACAATTTTGGAGCGTATGACGGAATGAGAAATATAAATCAGAGCGCCCGAAAAAGAGTTGATTCAGCCGTATCCAGAATGAAAGACATCGTACAAGGATGGAACTATGGATTGCGGGAGAATATTGATTCGATACAATACTACGCTGACGAATATTCCAAGTCATGCGAAAAACTCGCTGCCATAAATGGAGATGGGACAAGCGGGCAAAGTATTGGATGGTATGAAATAAACCTGTCTCTTTCGACAACCGGTAAAGTAAAAGATGAAGATATTGCCGCACTTAAAACCTACTGGAAAAAAATGCAGGAGGAATCCACCAGATCATTTGGAAGTGTTTCTGACGCGCTTGCGGGATTACTTGGCTGGGCAAAAAGCGCGGAAGACAACAGCAAAGAGAAATTGAAAGAGCGCTGGCTTACTGATAAAAAAAACAGTCAAAATGACGAATATGATTTCCAAAAAACGGAAGAAGCTTTTATTGCCGGAACTGTCGGCATAGAAGCCCTGAAATCTGCCGCTGAAAAAGCGTATGGAAATAACGCTGCGGTATGGAAGAATCATATTGATAAAATGCACACGGTTTTAATAAACGATCTTTCATTGTACCTGAATATCCAAAATAATTTTTTTACAGAGTTTAGTATTTTGGGGGATGAGATCGCATCGTTAACTGTAAAAATGATAGAGGGCAGGTATAGCGCGGAATTTGCGGTCAGGGAAATCGAATGGTATCAAACAGGCCTGGACATATCGGAAAAATATCTGGAATGGAGGAATTCTGCGGCGCATATATTGGAAAACGGAAGGGCGGACTGGAATGCCGGTGTTCAAAAGATGGAGGAAGCCTACAGGCAATGGAATATTAATTTCCAGAACGAATATAACCGCGTCAGCGCGGAATGGGCTGAAGCATACCTGACAGGTCTTGAGGACAAAGAAAAGTGGCTGGAACAGGCTGCCGCCGCCGTGTATGAGGCGTCCACAGAATCTTTCCTTTCACTTGTCGGTACAGAGGGAGAACGATTGTCGCGGTTTATAGATACCAGAGAACCTTTTGGCATTCGCGATGCCGTCCCTGAAGCGGAAACCTTAATGGCCGGACTTTTGCAGGCATCTGGAATTATCAACATGGCCAATGCGTTTGGCTCCCTGAACAATATCGCAGGCGTCGCATCCCCTCTTGTAAGACGGGGCATGGGCGGCATTTCAACATGGGACAGCGCTCTTGTTAAAACAGCGGCCTCTGATTTAGCCAGAAAAAACAGCGCTGAAATCGCGAACAGCGAGACCAGAAAACTGGCACGTAACGCCCGTTTGTCTGCTGAAGAGGCAATTAAGCAGCTTACTGACAATGTTGATTTAGCCAATAAAAGTTTTCAGAATAACATGGATAATAATTTTATCCTAAGCGGTCTTTGGAGAAAGAAAGGAAACAATTATGTTAAAGACATAATAAAGGGTTCCACTCTTTTTGAACCGATCATCACCGAAACAGTAACTGTTACCGGCTATAAAAATTTTACGATGGAGCCAATATCGCTGCAAACAAACATAGATGAAAATTATCTGGCCGGTTTTGATTCCATTGTAATAATCAGGCTGATAGACGACGTATTTGAAGAGGTAAAGATCATTACCGAAGATATATTCGGAATCGGCGAAACCTCAATAAAAATAAAAACAAAAGACTCTGAAGAACGTGAACAATCTCCGGGCAAATTCGGCGCTCACATTGGATACAATCCGGCTGTCAAACAGGGAAAAGATATGGGCAGTACCAGGAGATCAATTTTTTATGACGAAGGCGCCGGAGAGATTGGCCGCCTCCTGACAGAGTATATCTATTGGAAAGTTATTGACACGACGGGAAGCGCGGAACTTGCCATGGCTCCCTGGGATAAACGAATGTGGGATGATCAGAACAGTTCTTTTAAAGCGCCTACTCTTCGTTCAACGGGTCAATTCATCGGAGCGATAGCGGCTACAGTTGTCACAGCCGCGGCAACCGGCGGTCTAAGCATTGCCGGAATGGTAGGCGTTATAGGTATCAGTTCCGCAAGTGATTTGTTATTTGGAACTCTTGACGTAACCCTTGGATATAAAAATTTTGAAGACGTGGCTTTTGAAGTTGGTAAAAATCTGGTGATAAATTCTGTAAGTACTCTTTCTTCAGGATTATTTAACGGCATTTCAGGCGTTAGCAATAATATCATAAGCCAGGGAATTACAAGCACAGCCATGTCCGCCGCAAACGGCACGGTGAATAAAATTATGACTCAAACCTTAATGACGGGGGTACAGTCTTTTACAACAGGCCTTGTTACCAGCGCTGTTAGCGGAATTACCTATAACAGTAGAGAAGGCTGGGGCTACTCCGGCGAAATAGTACAAGCCGGGGTTAAAGGTATGCTTACAAGTACAGCGACATCCATGGCAAGCACATTTACTGCTTCAAGCCTACAGGCAGTTAATACCGGCTTCATGAAAGAAAAGCTGGAAGGTTTTAATAGTTTAAACAAAGACGACCTTTCAAAACTCAACAACTTCGCCGGCTCTCTTGCCGGACAGGGAATAAGCTACGCTATGGGGAATGACTTCACCTTGAATCTTCTCAACGCGGGCTTATTCACCGGAGGAAAAATAAACAGCGGTTTACTTGAACTGCACCTTGGCCGCGAAGGCTCACCAACAATGAACATCGGCACAGGCGGTGCAAACATCAGCATTGATAACTTGTATGCTTCCTTAAAAGGTGTTATGGTCTGGAATGTTAATAGCCGCATTAATAGTTACACAAAGGATAACGCTTTTGATGCAAAAATTGCGTTACGCGCCCAGTACGGCTATGGGGATGATGGACAAAAAGGCCAATTATGGGATATCCTTAAAGGAAACACCGAAATCAAAACTGACGCCGATGGAAATTTCAGGGCAGAAACCGCAATCATCGACGGAAAGCGGGTAATATATTTGACAGGTTATCAGTCAGATATGAGCATGGAGGAACAGATGCGCCTTGCGGTGATTCTTGGACACGAGGCGTACAGAGATGGTTATAAAACCGGAGAAATGGACGGTTCCGGCAATTTTGTAACATCAGAAAGAGGTTTTGCCGAACTAAAGGAAGCCTCAATCGCAAGGCTGGCAATGGGAGACCGGATCAGTCAGGAGTACCTGTGGTTTTATGATGTAAATATGGACTTTGGATTGGAGAACGCATTTCTTAATGAGGCAAGAATATCAGGAGATCATTCCATGTTTGACGACTATTTACTAATTACCTACGACAATGAAAAAGACTACTTCTTCCAATGGGCAAGCACCGGAGGCGAGTACCAGAATGATCCCAGGAACAGGGACATACCGCTCTTTAACGCGAAAACAAAAGAGAGGGTAGACGAGATAAACGAGGAAAGACTTAGAGAAGCCTTTGAGAGACATAAAGCGAGTTTGACGGAAGAACAAAGAGACGATCCTGGGCTTTGGGACGGCTTTATAGAAAAAAAAGAACTTCAGAAAGAAGCTGGTTACGTGAAATTGGATTTTTATTCAATATACATGGTTGGTTGCAGGTTTATGTCTACAAAATACGGGCTGGAGGCTATTACAGGAAGGCAATTTGACACGCATTGGTTGAATAACTACATAAAAGAAAATAATCTTTATGATAATGAAGCGGAACTTTCCAGTGGAAAAATGGCAAAGATTATGACAGATCTCTCTGACGGAAGGTTTAACGTTACATTTGATACGGCTAATTCAAATTTGCCCAGTGTTGAGCAGCTATATAAATTGTCGCAATCGCCATATATGTATCTTGCCAATCTCAAAGTAGACAACTCGTATGGGGGGTCGCATTTTGTAATGGTTTCCGGTATTGATTTCACTTTTGACGAGGCGGGAAATGTGAAGGATATAAGTGCGGTTCGTGTCGCGAATCCATGGAACAGTAGTAATAATCTCGGAAAACAAAGTTATACTCCGGGAGAAATTCAACGCTGGGATATCTTCAAAGTTGCTTCGACTGGAACAGCAAATCACGCAATTCCGTCTTATTCAACAAATACTGCGCAGATGGGGTTGGAGATGTATTATAGATTCGGCCCCAGATAACAGGAGGATGCAATGAAAGAAAAGATTTTTTTAATTTTGTTGATTACGGTTTCCATGTCTCTATGGGCATGGGAAAACCATGACTGGCTTACTGAGTATAGTTGGTATCTCGAAGATGGGAGATACCTTGTAGATCAATCGATCCCTCAAATCGACTGGATCGGAATCATGGCCCCGCGTGTTGTTTTTCAAAAATTCAATATGTCGGCCGGAAGCGTTTTATATCAGGTGCGGCTTAGAAAAGAGATGTTTTATTTTCTTTATCAAACAGAGGAAAAAGATAGGCTTTATCCAATTGGAACAGCATTCGGTACCGATGTATTTGATCTGGAATTTGGAAATAACTTTTCCTATATATCAAGGATCAGAAAGGGTGTACATTATGGACGCCAGGACAGGGTTGGTCAGCAAATTAATCCTGAATACCCCCTTGTTGGTATTTGGGGCAGGTTACCCGCCTTAAATGAATACCGTTTGGTTGATCCTGCGGATTGCATCTACTATATGGAAATTGACAAAGAAATCCCCAGATGGGCAATACGTGAGGGTACTTATCTTTTAAAACAAGTAGGAGACAAGGTTTTTGAAACAATATCTTCGTTTCCAGACGGCCATCTGCGGCTTGAAATAAAAAATGAGAGATTGCTCTTATTTGCACCGCTATTCACATTACCTGACGAAGACGGGTTGGTTGCTCCACTGGCCGTGCGCCGTATATCAAAGTGATCGATATTTTCCCGTACCCAGGTAAACGCAGCTTTGGCTGCCGCTGGTTTTTGCCTGGGTACGGAACTCATTGACACATTCTAAAAAATATACACAATATAAAAAGGGAGAATACAAGATACCGGAAATGCATCTTGCAGTTGAAAAATGTTAAGTATGTTACTTTTGGTAATAATTTATCTTTCTTTTATCAGTTTGGGATTGCCGGATTCCTTGCTTGGTTCCGCATGGCCTTCAATGTACAATTCACTAAATGTTCCATTACACTACGCCGGATTAATTTCGATGATTATTGCCGGCGGAACGGTAATTTCAAGCATATCCAGTGAAAGAATTATCAGGCGTTTCGGCACCGGCGCTGTTACGGCTGTAAGCGTTCTAATGACTGCCGCCGCTCTCATAGGTTTTTCTTTTTCCCATACATTTTTTTTCCTATGCCTTTACGCTATTCCGCTTGGTTTAGGCGCAGGTTCTGTTGATGCCGCGTTAAACAATTATGTCGCTCTGCATTATAAAGCAAGGCACATGAGCTGGCTCCATTGTTTTTGGGGCATTGGCGCTTCTGTCGGTCCAATAATAATGTCGTCTTTTTTAATTCACAAAAATTCGTGGAATTCAGGTTATAGGGCTATAGGCATAATTCAAGTTTGTCTCGTGCTGCT
>JGI24698J34947_10000755_pt1 | contig 15965 bp, 15 predicted proteins | sample TergutMp193P3_FD_34947 | JGI IMG/M metagenome (IMG submission 34947) | reverse complement strand
CCGGCTTCTATCTGCGGGCCCTGACCCGGGGGCTCTTCAGCGGTCCCGGACGCGACGAGACCTTTCGGGCCCGGCTGGCGGCCGAGACCGCCGGAGAACTCCACGCCCGCCTGGCCGCCGTGGACCCCTTGACGGCCGCCCGCGTGGGCTCGGCCGACCGGGTGCGCCTGGAACGGGCCCTGGAGGTCCACCACCTCACCGGCCGCCCCATCTCCCAGTGGCAGAAGGAACACGGACTGAAAGACAAACCCTTTGAAACCCTGACCCTGATCCTGGACCGGCCGCCGGAGGAGATGGAAGCCCGCCTGCGCCGGCGCACCTGCCTGATGTTTGAACAGGGCCTCAAGGCCGAGGTGGAAAAATTGCTCCTGGCCGGCTGGCCTCCTACCCTCAAGCCCTTCGGAGCCATCGGTTACCGGGAAACCCTGGACCACCTCCGGGGCCTTATAAGTCTTGACCAGGCCCGGGAAAAAACCTTCCTGGCCACCCGGCGTTACGCCAAGCGCCAGCGCACCTGGTTTCGCGGGCAGATGCCCGAGGCCCGCTGGTTTCATCCTGACCAGAGCGAGGCCGTTCTGGAACTGCTCCGCGATTTTTTCCGCCCTCGCCCGGCTGACGGCCGGGGAAGATTTGAACAGGAGAGAAAATGACCCGGGAAGTGAAAATAGGCTCGGTCAGTTTCGGGGGCCGGGACGGCCTGGCCCTCATAGCCGGCCCCTGCGTCATAGAATCCCCAACCCTGCTCGACGAAACCGCCGCCGCCCTGAAAGAAATATCGACCCGCCTGGGCCTGGGCCTGGTCTTCAAGGCCAGCTTCGACAAGGCCAACCGTTCCAGCGTCCGCTCCTTCCGGGGGCTTGGCCTGGAAAAGGGGTTGGCCGCCCTGGCCGAAGTCAGGGCCAAATTCGGCCTGCCTATCCTGAGCGATGTCCACGAGACCTGGCAGGTCGAGCCGGCGTCGGATGTCCTCGACGCCCTTCAGGTGCCGGCCTTTCTGGCCCGCCAGACCGATCTCCTGGCCGCCGCGGGCCGCAGCGGCCGTCCGGTCCTCATCAAGAAAGGCCAGTTCATGGCCCCGGATGAAATGGCCCAGGCCGCGGCCAAGCTTGAAGACCAGCCGGGTTTCGCCGGGCTCCTCCTGGGCGAACGCGGCTCCACTTTCGGCTACCACAACCTGGTGGTGGACATGCGGTCCCTGCCGATACTGGCCGAGACGGGCTGGCCGGTGATCTTCGACGCCACCCACTCGGTGCAGCGGCCGGCCGCGGCCGGCCAGGTCTCCGGCGGAGACCGCCGTTTCGTGCCCACTCTGGCCCGGGCCGCCGTGGCCGCCGGCCTTGACGGACTTTTCCTGGAAACCCACCCTGAGCCGGAGCGGGCCCTCTGCGACGGCCCCAACCAGTGGCCCCTGGACCAGTTGGAGGCCCTTCTGACCACCCTCCTGGCCATTGACCGGGCCCGCCATACAGCCGCTTGCCCGGGGAGTTGAGAATGCCGGAACTTGACTTGTCCCTCATCAAGCTGGTGGGCTTCGATGTGGACGGCGTCCTGACCGACGGCCGCATCATACTTGATGACGACGGCCGGGAATCCAAGAATTTTTACAGCCGCGACGGCCTGGGCCTGAAAATTCTCCGCCAGGCCGGGCTGGAAGTGGCGCTTATCACCGGCCGCGAAAGCCGCCTTCTGGAAATACGGGCCCGGGACCTGGGCCTTACCGAGATCCACCAGGGGGTGGAGGATAAATGGGCGGTTTTGGACAAGGTCTTGAAAAAGAAAGGCCTGAGCCCCAGAGAGGCCGCCTTTGCCGGGGANGACCTGGTCGACCTGCCGGTCCTGGCCCGGGTGGGCCTGGCCCTGGCTCCGGCCGACGCCGTTCCGGAGGTGCTGGCCGCGGCTCACTTCGTGGCCCCGGCCCCGGGCGGCCGGGGGGCGGCGCGCCAGATGGTTGAGTTCATACTCAAGGGACAGGGCCGCTGGGACGAGGTGCTGCGGTCCTACCGGCCTCCGGCCTGATGGAGAAGCCGGTGGAACAACTGCGCCGGAAAGCCCTGGACCTGCCGGCCTCGCCGGGGGTTTACCTGATGAAGGACAGGGCGGGCGAAGTTCTCTATGTGGGCAAGGCCAAGCTCCTGCCCCGCCGGGTGGCCAGTTACTTTCAGAAAACCCCGGCCACTGCCCGCCTGGGACTCCTGGTCTCCCGCATTGAGGATTTCGATTTCGTGGTCACGGCCACGGAAAAGGAATCCCTGATCCTGGAAAACCGCCTCATAAAAAAATTCCGACCCAGGTTCAACATCATTCTGCGCGACGACAAGACCTATCCCTCCCTCAGGCTGACCTCCGAAGACTTCCCCCGCCTGGAGATGGTCCGCCGCCCCGGCCGGGACGGCTCGACCATCTTCGGCCCCTTCCCTTCCACAGGAGCCCTGCGCGACACGGTGAAATCAGCCCTCCGGCTCTTTCCCCTGCGCCAGTGCCGTCGGCCGGACGTCAAGAACACCAACCGGCCCTGTCTCAACCACCAATTAGGCCGCTGCCTGGGGCCCTGCCGACCGGAAGTGACCCCGGCTGAATATCAAAAGCTGACCGATGAGGTCCGGCTCTTTTTCCGGGGCCGGGGCCGGGAAGTGGTGAACCGCCTGACCGCGGAAATGAAGGCCGCGGCCGAGGGCTATGATTTCGAGGCCGCGGCCCGGCTCCGGGACCGGATCAACAATATCAACAAGACCCTGGAGCGTCAGATGGTCGATCAGTCCGACAGCGACCGTAACCTGGATGTCTTCGGTTTCCATCGCCGGGACGGGCTTTTGGAAGGGGCCCTGGTGCTGGTGCGGCAGGGGGCGGTGACGGGCTGCCTGCCCTTGGAATCCGCCGGCGGCGGCCTGGAAGCGGAAGAGGAGGAACTGAGCCTGCTCACCCAATATTACGGCGGGGGCGGCCCGCTGCCCGAAGAAATCCTCTGGCCCGGGAATCTCGATGCCGAGGCTCTGGAGACCGTGGCGGGCTGGCTGACCGCCTTGAAGGGCCGGGCGGTGAAAATTCAGCAGCCCCAGAGGGGTTCCTGGCTGAAACTTATGGACATGGCTCGGGAAAACGCCAGGGCGGCCCTGGAAGAGCGACTGAACCGGCTGGGGCGGAACCAGGGGGTGATGGTGGAACTCAAGGCCCGCCTGGCCCTGGATAAAGTGCCCCGGCGGCTGGAATGTTTAGACCTGGCCCACCTTTCAGGGACGCATGCGGTCGCCGGCCTGGTGGTCATGGAGGAAGGCGAATGGCGGAAAGAGCATTACCGCCGCTTCCGCCTCAAGGAGGCCCGGGGGGGCGATGATTACGGGGGCCTCAGGGAAGTGGTGGCCAGGCGCTTCGGCCATGAGGACTGGCCCGAGCCGGACCTGCTCTTGATTGACGGCGGCCGGGGGCAGTTGGCCGCGGCCCTGGCCGCCTTTACCGACCTGGGCCGCCAGCCGCCGCCCCTGGCGGCCATCGCCAAGGTCCGGCAGGAAGGGGACATTGACCGCGTTTTCAGGCCCGGCCGCAAAAACCCGGTTGACTTGAAGGCCGCCTCGGCCGGCCTTCTCCTTCTGGCCCGCCTGCGCGACGAGGCCCACCGTTACGCGGGCGCCTATCACCGTCGGATCCAGGCCCGTGACTTTCTGGCCAGCCCCATCCTGGAGATACCCGGCCTGGGCCCGGCCAAGCGGAAAAGACTCCTGGAACGCTTTGAATCCCTGGAAAACCTGGCCCGGGCGGAAGCGGCCGAAATCCAGGCCGCGGCGGCCGTAAGGCCGGAAACCGCGGCCGGCCTGAAAGAGAGCCTGGCCGAGTGGCTGACCCGGATTTAATGAGGGAGGATTCCCCTCAGACGAAGCGGACGATGCTCTCCAAGGGTTTGCGTATTTTTTCCCGGGTTTCGGGGTTGGCCGGGTAACCCACGGCCACCAATCCGGCGAACTGTTTTTCCAGGGGAATATCCAAAAGGCCGCAGAGTTTTTCCCGGTTGTAGAGGCCCAGAATACAGGTGCCCAGGCCCAGGGATTCAGCCTCCAGGCACAGGCTGAGCAAGGCCCCGCCCAAGTCGCTTCTCGCGAAATACTGGCTGTCCATGAAGGCCCGCAACCGGGGCATGAGGACGGCGTGTTCCTCCAGCATCACGATGAAGGCCCTGGCGCCGGAGATGTATTCATTTATGCCCAGGACCTGGCTGGCTTTGGCCACTTCCGGCACCACCCGGGGCTCCTCCACCACCACGAAACTCCAAGGCTGGGAATTGCAGGCCGAGGGGGCCAGTCGGGCGGCCTCCACGCATTTGAGCAACTTGTCATGTTCCACCGGCCGGTCGGCGAAGTCGCGGCAGCTCTGGCGCGCGGCGGCCAGTTCCAGAAAATCGTTCATAAGNGGGGACTCCTGTAATTTTTGCAGGTCGTCGAGTCCGGAGAAAAGGCGAAGAGNTTTCAAGGGCGGACAGTGACCGAGGAGCCGGGCTCGGCCAGCCGGACCACAGCCCGCCTCAGAGCCTCCGGCCCCAGGTTCCGCTCAATGAAGGGCCGAGCCCGGGCGTTGAACTGGTCGGCGACGGCCAGCCTGGCCCAATCGGCGCCGCAGTATTTCCGGGTTTCGTTCTCGGTCAGCCAGTTGCCGGAAGTCTCGCAATGGCTGTCGGCACTGAAGGCGAACTCCAGCTCCCCGGCATAAACCACCTCGCCGGGCTTGACCGTGACCGTGGCCAGGAGGGCCTGGCCATTGCGGACGCCTTCGGTGAGGAGGTTGCAGATGGCCACCGGTTCGCCCGGGGCGGCGTTGAGGCCCAGGCTGAGGCCCAGGCCCAGGTGGCCGCCTGAGCCGCCCCAGATGCCCAGGCCCCCGGTGGAGCCGCCGGCGCTGGGCTTGTAAATCTTATGGAGCGACACCAGGCCCAGGCGGCTGGCCAGGTTTTCCCGCCAGGGTTCATCCCAGTCGGTCGAGGCCGGCCGAAGACCCTCGTCGCAGTCGCCGAACACGGAATACAGGGCGTAGGCGCCCGGCTCGACCTGGACCACGTCGTAAATTTCCAGCCCATCGAAAGAGCGGTGCCGGCCGGAACGGTAAACCGTGAAGTTCTGGCGCTTCTGAGGTTCGCCCAGCTTCTGCCAGCGGGTGGCCAAGAGACTGCCCCGGTCGATGACATGCATCAAAATCGCCCCCCGCCCCTGTGTCAGGGACGCTTCGTTGAAGTTCATAAGGGGGGCCGGCCGGCCGCCGAGGGGACCGGAGCAGGCCGCGACCAACAGGGTCAGAGCCGAAAGGGCCGCCAGATTTTTAGCCTTTATGCGGCGCTGAGACATAACCAGAACCTCCGGGCAAATTCCATTGTCAGAAAACAGCCATTTGATGTATAATAACAGAAAGTGCCTCCTTAAGAAAGGTGTTTGAACCAGGATGCTGAAAAAAGCGGGATTTTCAATCTTGGCCCTGCCCTTCCTACTGGCCGTTTCGGCCCCTCCCCTGAACGCCCAGGATACGGTCTCCCGGAACCTGTCCCAGGCCGGTTCGGCCTACCAGAGCGGCGACTACATCGGCGCCCTGGATGCTCTGTGGGCGGTCCAGGAGGAAATATGGCGCCGAGCTCCCTTAGGCGTCCGCAACGTGGCCTTCGTCATTGACCAGCCCGACAATTTCGGCACCTACCAGCCCAAGGCCGGCGAAGACTTCAAAGCCCCCGAACCCCTGATTCTGTATTGCGAACCCATAGGCTTCACCCAGGTCAAAACGGGCGAGACCTACAAGTATTCCATCATCGGCGCCTTTGACATCCTGGACTCCACGGGCCGGGTCCTCGGCGGCCAGAAGAACCTGGGGCCCTACGAGCAGAGCGGCTACCGCACTTTCAGCACCGAGACCATGCTGGCCATGACCATCGGCATCCAAGGCCTGCCGGCCGGATCCTACATCATGCGGGTCACCCTGACCGACAACCTGGACCAGACCAAGTCGGTGCAATTGGACAAGCCTTTCAAAATCGTTGAGTAAAATGGATTTCAAAAAGGAACTCGCGCTCCGAGCCCCGGGGATCACCCGGGGTTTTTTCATAGCCCTGGAAGGCCTGGACGGAGCGGGCAAGACCACCCTGAGCCGGGGGCTGGAAGCGGCCCTGCGCGGCCTGGGCCTGGATCCCCTGGCGGTCAAGGAGCCCACCGAGGGGCCTTACGGGCGCGAAGTCCGGGCCTTGGTCCGGGCCGGCCGCCAGGGGCTGAGCCCGACCCGTGAACTGGACTATTTCATCCGTGACCGGGCCGAGGACGTGGCCCGAAACATCGGCCCGGCCCTTATGGCCGGCCGCCCGGTGCTGGCCGACCGCTACATCCTCTCCAATGTGGCCTACCAGTCGGCCCGAGGCCTGACGGAAGAGGTCATCCTGAAGGCCAACACGCCCTTCCCCTGGCCGGATCTCACCGTCCTCCTGGAAGTGCCGGTGAGCCTGGGCCTGGCCCGCATCGCCGGCCGGAACGGCGGAAGGGAAGCCGGCTTTGAGGAAGAAAGCTACCTGGACCTGGTCCGGGCCGCTTTTGGGCGCCAGACCGGCCCGGGCCTCTTCCGGGTTGACGGACGGGCTCCCGCCGAAACCATCCAGGCCGATGTCCTGGCCGAGCTGCGCCGCCTCGGCCTCCTCTTGGATGAACCCCTCCGCTATATTGACAGCCATTGCCACCTGGCCGAGCCGGCATTCGCCGGCCGCCTGGATGAGGTGCTGGCCCGGGCCAGGGCGGCCGGGGTTACGGAAATATTCAATGTCGGCCTGGGGCCGGACAACTGCCGGGCCGTGCTGGCCCAGGCGGCCGAACGCCCCGAACTAAGGCCGGTCCTGGGCTGGCACCCCCACGAAGCCGAAGACTTCACCGACCAGGGGCTTCGGGAAATCCTGGACCTGGCCGGACGGCCCGAGGTGGCCGCCCTGGGGGAAATAGGCCTGGATTTCACCAGCCGCGCCAGCCGGGCCGCCCAACTGCGGGCCTTTGAAAGTTTTCTGGCCGCCGGCCTGGACCGGCCGGTGGTCATCCACAGCCGGGAAGCCCTGGACGAAACCCTNCGCCTCCTGCGGAAATACGCTCCCCGCCTTAAACGGGGCGGCCTCATCCANTGCTTCACCCTGGGCCTGGACGCGGCCCGGGCCTATCTGGACCTCGGCTTCCATCTCTCCCTGCCCGGGGTTTTGACCTATCCCCAGAGCCATGACCTGCGGGCGGCGNTCCGGAACCTGCCGGACGACCGGCTGNTGGTGGAAACNGATGCCCCTTACCTGGCGCCAGTGCCTTTTCGGGGCCGGCGCAACGAACCGGCCCATCTCCTGTGGACCCTGAAGGCCCTGGCCGAAGCCAAGGGCTGGCCCCTGGCCGAAGCCGCCCGGAGGACCACGGCCAACGCCCGGGCCCTGTTCGGGCCGGCGCCTTCGCCCGGCAATCGCCCTTGACCCGCCCGCCCCTCATTCTGGCTTCGGCCTCTCCCCGCCGGGCCGACCTCCTTAAATGGGCCGGGGTGGATTTTGAAATCCACCCGGTCGACCTGGACGAGAGCCGCCAAGCCGGTGAAGCCCCGGCCGACTACGCCGCCCGGCTGGCCAGAACCAAAGCCCTGGCCGGCGGCCACGGGCCCCGCCTGGTGCTGGGGGCCGACACCATCGTGGTCCTGGAGGACAGGATTCTGGGCAAACCCGCCGGACCGGCCGAGGCCCGTTCCTATCTGGCCGACCTGAACGGCCGCACCCATCAGGTCGCCACCGCCTTCTGCCTGACCGCCGCCGGACAGGTTCTTTCGAGCCAGGCCGTCTTCAGCCGGGTCACTTTCCGGCGCCTGACCCGGGCCATGATTGAGGACTACGCGGCCACCGGGGAGGGCCTGGACAAGGCCGGGGCCTATGGACTCCAGGGCCGGGGCTGGTCCCTGATTGAAAATGTGGAAGGCTCCCTGACCAATGTCATGGGCCTGCCCCTGACCGAAGTTTTGGCGGCCCTTGACCGAATCGGCCACTTTGGTTAAGGTGGTCTCATGTTGCGTCTCATTCCGATCCTCCTGGCCGTGCTCAGCCTGGGGCCGTCCCTTTATGCCGCTGACGCCGGCCCGCATAACCGGACCGACCCGGACGGCGGGTTGGCCGACCTGTTCCGGAAAGGCTCCGCCCAGGCTGTGGCCCGGGCCCTGGCCAGCGGAGCCAGCCTGAATCTGGCCGATCAGGACGGACGGACCCCCCTGATGCTGGCGGCCGGCTTCAACCCCGAGGTCGAGGTCACGGAACTGCTCCTGGCCCAGGGCGCCGACCCGGCCGCCAGGGAAAAAAAATTCGGGCTGACGCCCCTAATGTTCGCGGCCATGTTCAATAAGCCGGCCCTGGCCCAGACCCTGATCCGGGGCGGAGCCGACCCGGACCAGCGCAACGACCACGGAGGCACCGCCCTCCACCAGGCCGCCGCGGCCGACCCCCAGCCAGGCCTGGTTTTGACCCTGGCCAAGGCCGGGGCCGATCTCAACGCGACCGACCAGGACGGCCTGACGCCCCTGATGCTGGCGGCCCTGGCCGAAAAAATCCCGGTCCTGGCCGAACTGCTCAAGGCCGGCGCCCAGGTGGACCATCCGGACCTTGAAGGCCGGACCGCTATCAGCCTGGCCGCGGCCCGGGGGCGCAACCCCGAAATCATCGCCCGCCTGGCCGAGGCCGGAGCCGCCCTGGAAGCCCGGGATCAAAAAGGCCTGACTCCCTTCCTGGCCGCGGCCGAGGCCAACCGGAGCCCGGATGTTCTGGAGGCCCTCCGGGCCGCCGGGGCCGACCTGAAAGCCCTGGACCACGGCGGGGCCGACGCCCTGCTCCTGGCCAGTCTCGGCAACCCCAATCCCGAGATCATCAAATATCTCTTGCGCAACGGGGCCGAGGTCAACGGCCTTCGGACCAACGGCCTGACTCCCCTGCTGGCCGCGGCCGGCAACCCCAACCCGGAAACGGCGCGTTTCCTGATTCTGGCCGGGGCCGAGACCCGCGCCGCCGACCCCTCGGGCCGCACCGCCCTGATGCTGGCCGTCTGGCTCAACCAAAACGAAGAGGTGGCCAAAATCATGGCCTCGGGCGGGGTGGACCAGGAAGCCAGGGACCGCCAGGGCCGCACCGCCCTGGATTACCTGGGGCCGGACCGGCCGGGGCTGGCTGATTTTCTGCGCCGCCGGAGGCCGGCCTCTAGCGGCTGAATCATGACGATCCGCCACGTTGTCTTGGATTTCGACATGACCCTGGTGAATTCCCTCTTCGCCATAACCCGGGGGCTCAACCTCATGGCCCGGCATTTCGGCCTGAAAGAGGTGAACGAGGCCGAGGTCCGGACGGTCATGCACCTGGAGTGCCAGGCCATGTGGAGCGGACTCTGGGGCGCCTACGACCCTGACTGGCATGCATTCTTCATCACCCGGATGGCCGGCGAGGAAAACAGTTACCTGACCGTGCTCCCCGGCGCCGAGGACCTGTTGCGGGATTTGAAGAGAAAAGGCCTGAGCCTGGCCCTGGCCACCAATAGGGACCGCCCTTGGGAAGCCCTGGCCGCCGTCGGTCTGGCCCCCTATTTCGACTCCGCGGTGGGGGTCCTGGAAGTGGCCCGCGGCAAACCGGCCCCGGACATGCTCCACCTGGTCATGGAACGGCTCCAGGCCGACCCGGATCAGACCATCTTCATCGGCGACGCCCCATCTGATATGGCCGCCGCCGCCCAGGCCGGGGTGCGCGGGGTGGGCCTTCTGGAGAGCGGCGGAAACGCCGGGGAACTCCTGGCCGCCGGCGCCTGGGTGATCCGGGTCGCCCTGTCGGACCTGACCGACCTGTGGAGTTGACGGGCTCATTTCCAAGGCTTGACTTTCACGCCGATTGGGTTAAAATGGTACACTAAGGCAGACCGCTCGACCGACACCCTCAGGAGCAGAAGAACCCAGGCGATGCCGAAAACCCCCTTAATTCCGGAACCTCTGGCTTGGCTGGCCGGCTTGACCCTGGCCGGAGCCTTGGCTTTGCCCCTGGCCCTGGCTGAAAACAGCCTGACCATAGCCAACCTGCTGGCCCCAAGGCCGCTGGCCCAGGCCTTCCGGTCGCCTGAAAATAAAACCGGGACGCTCCGGCACCTCGCCCGGCCGCTCCTGAAAGGCCCGCCGGCCATTGAGGCCGAGGCGGCGGCGACCCTGTTGAGCCCGAAACCCGGACTCCTGGACGACCTTCGCAGACGGGTCCGGCCCCAGATGGACTTCAGTTCCGCCGCGGACGAATTTAAAGACCTGATTGAAACGACCGCCCGCGCCCACCAGGTCTCCCCCCTGCTGATCAAGGCCGTTATCCAGGCTGAATCCAGATTCGATCCCTCAGCCGTCTCCCACAAGGGCGCGGTGGGCCTGATGCAGGTCATGCCCGCCACCGGACGGGCCGAAGGCGTAAACAACCTTCTGGACCCCAAGCTGAACCTTGAGGCCGGGGTGAAACACCTCAAGAAACTTTTGAAATCCTTCAACGATGACGAGTACCTGGCCCTGGCCGCCTACAACTGCGGCCAGGAAGCCATGAAAAGATTCAACAACGAGGTGCCGCCTTTCCCGGAAACCCGCAACTACGTAAAGCGGGTCATGAGCTACTACAGCCAGCACCTCGAAAGCTGATAATGGTTTCCCCCGGCCGCGCCCGGCTTGCAGTTTGGTTTTTAGTGGTCCTCCTGGCGGCGGCGGGACCGGTCTCGGCCCAGCAGGACTTCATGATACCTCTCACGGTTACCCCCCGCAAGCTGGCCGATGACTACCGGAGCAATTTCCACTGGGCCGATGCCCAATATACTGGCAAGCTCCTCTTGATCACCGGGCGCATCCGCACCATCTCCCCGCCCCAACGCACCTGGAATTTACACCAGGACAAGCTCTACGCCTTCATCACCATTGATACGGGCCGCAACCGTCCCTTGATCGTCTTTTTCTGGGACTGGGAAGCGGAAAAGATGAACCATTACCGCAGCGGCTCCAGCATCACCGTCATGGGCTTCTGCCAGGGCGTCACCCCCCAGTTGAGCCTTCGGGAATCCTGCATCTATCCCGGGGGCTGCGGCGGGCCGGTGGCTGATTTTTACGGCCCTTACTTCAAGCTGCCCCCTTATCCCCACCGGCCTTGATATCCCGCGCGGCCAGCCGGGAAGCCACGGTCAGGCGCAAAACCGGACCTTCAGCCGAGGCCCGCACTCCGCCCGGCAGGTCCTCTCCCCTACGGCGGCCTTCGGCCGCGAGGTTCAGGGCTGTTTCCACGGCCGCGAAGGTGACTGGCTCGTTGATGAGGTTCCGGGCCCGCTGAATCCTGGTCAGGCCGGCATAAACCAGCCGCCGGCGCTCGGCCAGGCTGAGGAGGGCCAAAAAATGGCGGTCCATTTCAATTCCGGCCTGGCTTTCCGCCAGGACCGCCCGCGGCCAGAGTTCGGCCAGGCGGCTCTGCCAAAAATCCTCCTCGGCCCTCATGAGCGCCGCCGAGCGGCCTAGGGCCTCCAAGAGGCGGGGGTTCCACCGCCTAAGGCTTGGCAGCAGTTCCTTACGCACGGCGTTACGCCGAAAACGCCGGTCGTCGTTTGATTCGTCTTCCAGCCAGGCCAAGCCGCGGGCCTGGAGCCAGGCCCTCAGTTCCTGGCGGCTGAAGGTCAGGAGAGGCCGCAGAACGACCAGGCCGGCCAAAGGCCGGCGAGGGGGGATGCCGGCCAGGCCGCCGGGGCCCGCGCCCTTGAGAAAGTTCATCAATAGGGTTTCAGCCTGATCGTCGGCCTGGTGGGCGGTGAGGATGAAATCAGCCCCCCAGTTTCGGGCGGCCCGGGCCAGGAATTCGTAGCGGACCAGACGGGCCGCCTCTTCCAGGCCTTTTTTGCGGCGCCGGGCCAGGCCGGCCGGGTCGCCCTTTTCGGTAAAAAAAGCCAAGCCGAGTTCCGCGGCCGCACGGGCGGCCAAGGCCTGGTCCCGGTCCGCGGCCGGACCGCGCCAGCCGTGGTTGAGGTGAGCCGCGGCCGCCTGGCCGGGGTCGAGGTTCAGGGCCGTCAGTTGGAGCAGGGCCGTGGAATCCAGGCCGCCGGAATAGGCCACCAGGAATTTGCTGTTCCGCCAGTCGGGTTCCAGGGCCTCCAAAGAGGCCAGGAAGAGCCGGGGCAGTTCGGCAAGGTCAATTCCGGCCGCGACGGCGGAAGAACCGGACGCCCGGAACCGGCCAGACTGCGGCGGGCGGCTCAAACATCCAGCTCCCGCACGTTCAAGGCGTTTTCCTCTATGAAGTCCCGTCGGGGCTCGACCTTGTCGCCCATAAGGATGGTAAAGATGTCGTCGGCCTCCACGGCGTCGGCCACCCTGACCTGGAGGAAGTTGCGGCGTTCCGGATCCATGGTGGTTTCCCACAACTCATCGCCGTTCATTTCCCCCAGGCCCTTGTAGCGCTGGAGATGGAGGCCCTTGAGGCCGGCGTTCTTCATATCGGACAGAAGGCCGGCCGGGGAATCCACCTGGTAGCCGGAATCCTTGTGGGTTAGGGTGAAGGGCGGCCTGGCCTGAAGGTCGATGGTTTTCTTGAGGAGCAGGAGCCGCTTGAAGGATTCGCCGGCCAGGAGGTCGCGGCCGATGATCAGGTGTTTGGCCCGGTTGGAGGCGGCGGCCACGGACAGCCGGAAACCCGCCTCGGCCGGGCTGTCCTCATCGCCGTTGTCCGGGTTCCGGGCCGGGGCGGCCGGGAAATCAGGCCCCTCCACTTCCAGGCCGTCGGTTCGCAGCTTTTCCGCCAGCCGGAGAGTCCATTCGCGGCTTGAAAAGCCGGCTTCGTCATCGGTGAGAGCGGCCAGAAGGTGCTGGATGAGGCTGGGGGGGTAGCCCCGGCGGGTCAGGCGATCCACCCGGTCGCCATAAGCGGACAGGGCGCTTATGAATTCGGCCAGCCGGACGCCGGCCAGAACCTGGCCGTCCCGGTCGGTGAGGGCGCGGTCTTCAAGATAGCGCTCGGTGGTGAAACGCCGCAGGGCGGTTTCATCCTTGAGATAGACGGTCTCGGATTTGAGGCCGCCCCTTCTTTTTTGCCCCGTCCGGCCGGGCTTGGCGGTTTTGGCCGACCTGACGGCCCTTTCGGATTTGACGCCGTAGAGCGGAGGCTGGGCGATGAAGACATGGCCGCGTTCGATAAGTTCCGGCATCTGGCGATAGAAGAAGGTCAGGAGCAGGGTGCGGATATGGGCGCCGTCCACATCCGCGTCGGTCATGATGACGACCTTGTGGTAGCGGAGATTTTCCATCTTGACGTCGGAAGCCCCGGCCGGGCCTATGCCGGTGCCCAGGGCGGTGATGATGTTGCGGATTTCCTGGGAACCGACAATGCGGTCGAAGCGGGCCCTCTCCACGTTCAGTATCTTGCCCCGGAGGGGCAGAATGGCCTGAAAGGCGCTGTCCCGGCCGGCCTTGGCGCTGCCGCCGGCCGAATTGCCTTCCACCAGGTAGAGTTCGCACCTGGCCGGGTTTTTTTCCTGGCAGGGCCACAGTTTGCCGGCCAGGGAATGGCCGGAGAGCGCGCCCTTGGAGCGGGCTATATCCCTGGCCTTGCGGGCCGCCTCCCGGGCCCGGGCCGCGTCCACCACCTTGGCGATGATTTTTTTGGCCACGGCCGGGTTTTCCTCGAAATAGGTCGAGAGGCGCTCATAGACCATGGTGTCCACCAGGCCCTTGACCACGGCGTTGCCGAGCTTGGACTTGGTCTGGCCCTCGAACTGGGGCTCGGGCACACGGACCGAGACGACCGCGGCCAGCCCTTCGCGCACATCGTCGCCGTCCAGCTTGATTTCCTTGAGATTCTTGGGCAGGTTGGCCGCGCCCAGATACTGGGTGACGGCCCGGGTCAGGGCGGTCTTGAAGCCCGTCAAATGGGTGCCGCCCTCGGCGGTGTTGATATTGTTGGCAAAGGAGAGCACCTGCTCCGAATAGCCGTCGTTATATTGAAAGGCGGTTTCGACGACTATGTTTTCGCCCTCATTTTTCCCCTCCAGGTAGATGGGCCGTTCATTGACGGGGGTTTTCTGGCGGTTGAGGTATTCGACGAATTCAATCAGCCCCCCCTTGTAGCAGAATTCCTGGGATTCGTCGCTGCGCTCGTCGCGGATGGCTATGGAAAGGCCCTTGTTCAGAAAGGCCAGTTCCCGCATCCGCCTGGTCAGGAGGTTGAATTCGAATTCCGTGGTCTCGAATATCTCCGGGTCGGGCTTGAAGTGGACCAGGGTGCCCCGCTTCCTGACCTGCTCCCGCTTTTCCAGGCCGGTGACCGGCGCGCCCCGTTCATAACGCTGGTGATAGCGCCAGCCGTCGCGCTTGACTTCCACTTCCAGCCACTCCGACAGGGCATTGACCACGGAAACGCCCACGCCGTGGAGGCCGCCGGAAACCTTGTAGGTCTTCTTGTCAAACTTCCCGCCGGCGTGAAGCTTGGTCATGACCACCTGCACGCCCGGCACCTTTTCAGTAGGGTGGATATCAACCGGTATGCCGCGGCCGTCGTCCTTGACCCGGATGGTTCCGGCCTGGGTGATGGTCACCTCCACCCTGGTGCAGAAACCGGCCATGGCCTCGTCGATGGCGTTGTCCACCACCTCGTAGACCAGGTGGTGCAGCCCCTGGCTGGAGACGCTGCCGATATACATGGCCGGCCGCTTGCGCACCGCCTCCAGCCCCGCCAGGATCTGGATGTGGTCCGCCCCGTAGTCTTCTGTTCTGAGGAAGTTTTCCGCCATTATGGCTCCGCCTCCGGCCGGCCTAGATCTTCATGGACATGATGACCCCGCTGTAGCCGGGGTCTTCGGCGGCGGTCAGCAGAACGGGGTTGGCGGCCTCAAGAAAGCTCAGGCGCACCTTTTCGCTGGCCAGGGGGGTCAGGGCCTCGGTGCAATACCGGGGATTGAGGCCGATTTCCAGGGGTTCGCCCTCATATTCCGCTTCCAGGCTCGCCTCGGCCTGCCCCCGGTTGGGGTTCACGGCGGAAAGGAGCAGCCGGCCGGGCGACAGGGTCAGCTTGACGACCTTATACTCACCGCCCGCGCACATGGTGTCCACATATTTCAAAGCTTCCAGGATCTCCCGGCGGTCCACCAGGAGATGCCGGTTGTTGTCCTTGGGCAGCACCAGGTTGTAATCTGGGAAGCGGCCGTCCTGGAGGCGCATGACCAAAACGGCGTTCTGGCCGCGGGCCACCAGGCTGTCGCCGCTGAAACCCAGCCGCACCGTCTCCGCGCCTTCGGTCAGCTTTCGCACTTCCCCCAGGCCCTTGCTGGGCGCCAGAACGCCCTTGGGCAGTTCCAGATTGCCAAGATCCGGCGTATAGAGCCCGGCCAGGTTCAAGCGGTGCCCGTCGGTGGAAACCAGGCGCAGATTTGGCCGGCCCTCGTATTCAATTTTTTCAATGTAGATACCCGAAAGGTTGTAGCGGGTTTCATCCTTGGCCACGGAATAGATGGTCCGGTCAATGACGCCCTGGAGGTCCCGGCCGGCGAGGTCCAGGAAAGGGATGTCGTCCACCGGCGGCATGGGGGGAAAGTCGTCCGGGCCGGTGCCGAAGATGGTGGCGTTTAAGCGGCCTGCGGACAGAAAGAGGGCGAAATTGGCGTCCCCGGCCAATTTGACTTCCTCGTCCGGCAGGTTGCGCACCAGATCGTTCAGGGTTCGGGCCGGCACCGTAAGACGCCCCGGAGTCTCGACTTCGGCCGGGTAGGATCCCTGGAAGCTGATTTCCATGTCCGTGGCCGTGAGCCGGAGACGGCCCTCTTCAGCCTCCAGGAGAATGTTGGACAAAAGAGGCAGGGTGCTGCGCTTATCGGCAATGGCGCTGGTCTGGCCCACGCCCCGGGCCAATTCGTCCTTTTTGATTCTTAACGCCAACATCTGGGGTCCACCTCCGCGCCCGGACGCTACATAGTGGGTCCGGTCCGTTTGTT
>JGI24698J34947_10000754_pt1 | contig 15970 bp, 8 predicted proteins | sample TergutMp193P3_FD_34947 | JGI IMG/M metagenome (IMG submission 34947) | reverse complement strand
AACACCCGTGACATGATCTTCCCGATTCCCGTTTTGATTTCCTTCATTTCCAGGCAGTTCACCCTGGAAGAAGGGGACATCATCGCCACAGGCACCCCGGCCGGGATAAGCCCCATCGTACCGGGCGACACTGTGGAAGTGGAAGTTGAGAAAATCGGCGTTCTCAGGAACCCGGTGATCGCGGAGACGGTTTAGAGTCTAATTCACCATGTACTTATACTCCGCGCTACCGGTATCTGGCGCTACCAATCTGGTTGGCCATCCCAATAGTCATTTATCTCATAATACCCACTTTTATATACTTCAAAATAAATGGAGTTAATACATGTGTCTTCATACTTTGTACCGTTGTATACGTCCAGTATTTCTAAAACTAGTATATCATCCTTACTGATAACTGAAGGGAAGCTTATTTCCTGATAGTGTGGTGTGTCTCTTAATTCTACTTCAAAGGAGAATCTATTTTCCACCGATAGTTTTATAATCTTTGGGCGTGAGTTCTGGTTGTATAAATATGGTTTATCATAGGAAACATAACCAATTGAAATATGCATTGAACCGTTTTGAATAAAAAGGTTCTCAAAAAATAGCTTCTCATTAATACCATACCCGTCGTCACCTTCAACCCATGGGGTATCTGTCCAATGATGAATTGATAAATTATCAGACGGGTATGAAATTCCATTTTCTGTAAGGTAAGAGGAAGCGCTGACAGGCCCATAAAAATAAATATTTTCAGTCCTGTTAACACTTCCAGTTACACCATGAATAAAGATGCCAGGAATGCGACTACCGGACTTAAATATATCGCATAATGTCCCATTTGCTAATATAAGCCATCTTTCATCGTTTCTATCGTCAAAATGAACATTCAAAAAAGTAATATTATCCTGAATATCCAATGTGTATGTACCGAAGTAATAATCTCCATCTCCTGTCATTCTATCAAAAATTAACCAAGCTATTGCCTCGTAGTCTATAAATTTTACAACATTCTCCCATGAAATATACTGAATTGATTTCTCACCGTGATCATCACGAAAAATTGAAGTAGCGTTCTGGTTAATGCTGCTCACAACAACTTCATTGTTATTATTTATAGACAGTTCCATGTTTTCTTCTGTGAGATCATTTTCCTCTCGGATACTTAATGTATCGTTTGAATCTCTGTTTGTCTTTTTACATGTGGACATCAAAATTAAAAAAACCAAGATAAATAGATACATATGCTTCATCTAATGCTCCTTATATGAAGTAGTATTAAACTGAATTAAAGGACAAAATCGGTTCACTTGTTATTCTTTTTAACTGGATCTTTAATAGTTACTTTGATGGTATCACTATCATTGTATTGGAATCCTATACCCTTTAATGTATAATTCAAAGTGTTAAATTCCGTAACCGGTAATACTTGACAGCCTGCACTGACCTTATTATAGAATGGCCCGTTAGAAACTCCATCTGCTATATTTGCTTCTATTTTTTTTGGCAGTGTTACTTCATTAGGGTGGATTAGAAAATCATCTCCATATATCAGAATAGGTTCTATATAAGTACCAGATGCGTTTTTAAGTGTACTAGTATAAGTTCCTGGATCAAGGGTTCCACCTTTTAGCGCAGCTACTTTATCCGCATCCATATTAGCTGTACTCTGGACAGATAATTGTACAATTGTTTGAGATCTAATATTTACATTTAGAGTGTCGGTAAAAGTTTTTTCGTTTTCAGTTCGTTGTATAGTAATAGACGTTGAAGCTTTTAGATCGGTAATTGGTAAAACCGCAATGGGCTTTCCTTTAATATCATCACCATATATTTCAGCTAGCCCCCACAAATCCAGCCAGTTCACCGGGTCGTTGTTCACAAAGGTGAACCAGTTGTTTCCGTCGCGTATAGGGTCTACTGTGGTGAATCTCGCAGCCATGGGGCTGTAGTCGCGGTAGCCGTAGTTGTAAAGGCCGGTGGTGGTGTCGTATGGCTTGCCTGAGTAGCCGAGGTTCATGCCGCCGCTCAAGTTCCCCTTGTACGGTTGGCCGAAGGCGTCATATTCGAAGCGGTCTTCCAGAGTTCCCGTGTCAGCCGTTACGCTGCGGACGCTTCCGAGTGTGTCTTTCCCCAGGTACATTGAGCGGCTGCCCGTGGTTGAGCTGTAAGCCACGGCTACGGCCTCTCCGTTTCCGTACAGTGTAACGCCTCTCCCGCCGTAGCGGCTTTCCTCAATCGTGCTGCCGTCAGCGCTCCTTGTTCTTGTGCTTGTCCCGTCGCTTACCCACCGGTAGCGTTCACCGGTTGCCTGATTCGAGGGAACGTTCGCCAAAGGTTCCGATGGCGCGTAACGGGTCGTGAGGCTGCCGTCGCGAAAAGTTTCTCCCTCCCTTATGACCTCAAATCCCTTACCGTCGTACAGGGTGCGTATTCGTTCTCCGGATATGCTTTCCGTTATGGTCCGCCGTCCCAGAGCGTCATAATCGTACATTCGCGCGACATGGGTTTTGTCCACGTGGCTTGTTACTTCGGAGTATACCATCCGGTTCTGACCGTTGTAAAGGTAATTTGCCTCGTATCGAATGCCCTTTTCCATTAGAGTATTACCGTCCTTATCACTAATATACTCAATATCTCCATTTTTTACAAGTCTGTTTTCGGCGTCGTAAATGTATTTTATGGTTCCCCATGGCGTTGTCTTGCTCGCGCGGTTTCCGCTGCGATCGTATGTATAAACCTCACGCCACACCAACTGGCTGGCCGCCACCGCGTTGCCTCTGGACGGTCCCGCCTTGTTGAGGATTTCGCGTAACGCGTTTAGCTCAGTTCCGCTGAAACTGTACCTTTCCCCGGCGCCCCTGTCGGGGGTGAAGTACAGGCCGGCCTCTTCGGCTTCTTTCCGGTCTGCCCCGGCTTTTTCGGCCGTCCACGGGTATAGCACTACCAAAAGCCGTGACTGCCCGTCGTATTCGTACTTTGTCGTCCGGCCTTCCTCGTCTACGCTATAGCTCCTCCTTCCAAGGGAGTCGTAGATGTAGCCTTCAGCCCTTAAAAGCTGATTTCTTGAATTTGTCTCACATATCAGAATCACACGGCCTATAGTGTCGTAAAGAGTTTCCTGCCGCACACCGTTTCCGTATGCCCTTCGGGTCTCCCTGCCGAGAACATCATACTCGAAGGTCACCTCCAGCCGCTGGCTGTTATCAGATGTATACAATAATTCCCCGTTCTTTCCGTACCGGTAATTTACATTCCGGTTCCCGCTTACCATGCGCAGCCGCCTTCCGGCCTTGTCGTAGCTGTAGCGCGTAACTTCTCCGGCGCCTTCGTCGTTTTGCTCTATCAGCTTTCCTCCGGCATCGTAACGGTAGCGGATCGTCCCCGTCTCATTTGTTATGCGCACGATGTTTCCCGAAAGATCCTCTTCAATTACGCTTTGCGTCCCGTCGCTGTAAATAGTCGTAGTTTTTCCCTCAGAGTAGCTGTATACGGTTCTCGTCTGTTTTCCGGAATAAGCCGTACTGCCGGTGATTCTGCTTTCGGCGTCGTAAGCAAAACTCCGTCTGTCGCCAAGCCGGTTAATCTCATTTATAAGTTCACCATACGGGTTGTTCACTCTGGTGAACTCTCCGCCCGAGCCGTCAACAAAAACTACTTCACGGCCGCGGTTCGTGTACCGGTACCGTTCGATAACTTCTCCGCCGTTTCTGACTTCAACCATACGCCCAAGAACGTCGTATTTATATTCTTTGTTTATGCCGGGACGTCCTGTCTCTTTCGAAAGCCTGCCCGCCGCGTCATACTCACCGGCCCAGCTCACCCCAACGGCGTCCCGTATTTCAATCAGGTTCCCCATATGATCATATTCGTAATGCTCGCCTGTTCCGTCGGCGTAGGTAACCGCCGAGAGCTTGCCGAGCTCATTCCATTCGTAAATTGCCGCCCTGCCGTAGCCGTCAATCGCTTTTTTTATGTTCCCGGCTCCGTCGTACTCATAACGCTTTTCGTTCCCTTCTCCGTCAACCTGTCTTGTTACCTCGCCCCATGCGTTAAGGTAAAGCGTCTCTTTATAAAGACCTCCTTTCGTTACAATTACCGTGCGCTGAGGATCGTTGTAGGCCCATTCGGTGTAATAAGTCACGCTGTTCCGGCTCGCTGTCTCATGTTTCACAAGGCGTCCCGCCGCGTCGTAGTAATAACGTTCCTCCCCAAGGGGCGTTATTTCCCTTGTCAGGAGACCCCTTCCGTCGTACACATAACGCGTGACTTTCCCCTCACGATCGGTTTTTTCAGCTACGGTTCCGTCCCTGTTATACTTCACTTGCGCGGCTTTCGCTCCTTCACGGCCTGCCTCATATTGCCGCCCCTGGCTGTCGTAGCGGTAGACATACAATCCTCCGGAAGCAGCTTGTTCGGTCAGCGCGTTTCCGGCTCCGTTGAGCGTCCTGACGGAACTCTCCCCGAGCGCGTTCGTCACGCCCGTCACAGAGCCGAACGCGTCAAGGCGGTATACCGTGCTTCCGGCTCCCGCCTTCGTTACGGTCCACACTTCAATCCAGCCCTGCCGCGCGTAATCGTAGCGCTCGGTATACCGTTCATTCGCGCCGGTTTTTCCGCTGGTGACCGTATTGATTCTTCCGCCGGATTCATATTCAAACAGCCAATACCACGGCCCCTGTTCTTTCCTGACAAGTTCCCCGTCGGCGCGGTAGGTGTATCGCGTAACGTTTCCGGCGCCGTCCGCCGCTTCCAGAAGCAAGTGCCTCTTGTCATAGGTATAACGCTTTTCCCGTTCTTCCCCGGTTTTCAGATCTTTCTCAATCACTCGTACAAGGTCTTTCCGGTTGTTGTACACGTACCGCTTTTCAAGTCCTGTCGAAGTTTTTTCTGTTGTTTCTCCGCTCTTGTACGTGTATTCCCATATCCGGCCAAGGCCGTCCGTATACTTTAGTACCCGCCCGAGCGCGTCGTATTCCCACTTCTCCTTTATCTCAACGTTGTTTATTACAACGGTCTTTGCGGATATGCGATCACGGTTGTCATATTCGTACCTGATCTCGGAGCGATCCCCGTCACGGCTCCTTACAAGCCGGTTCTTCCAGTCGTAGCCCGCGCTGAAAATAACCTGGCCGCCCCGCCGTACCTCAATGCAGTTCCAGCGATCGTCGTAGCCGAACTCAGTCGCCACACCGTCCCGGTCAACGTATCTTGTCATTTGATCGTTGCCGCTCCATTGCCAGGTCTCCCGTTTCCCGTCGCCGTATGTTTTCTCCGTTATATTGCCGCGTTCGTCATATCTGTATAATATTTCAAACCCGTTAAGCGTTTCCCTTTCCAGTTGTCTCTGGTCGTTATACGCAAATGTCTTGACGCTTCCGTCGCTGTGTTCCTCCCGTATTGTCCGGTGATTTTCATCGTACCAGTATCGTGTTACTACTCCGGAGTGGCTGGTATGCGTTGTAACTTTCTGCGCCGGATTGTAATCGAAGGTTTCGCTTGCCCCTTCCTCATGGGCCGCGGCGGTCACCAGCAGCCTGCCGTCCGCTCCCATGTAGCCGTAAGTCAGCCGTATGGCGCTGTTGTCAGGTTTCACTATTTCCTTCAGCCGTCCTTCCTCATAGGTGTACCTTACCCTGTCGCCGTCGTAATCTTCGGCCCACGTCAGTTTGTCTCCGTTATACCCAAACTTAAACTCTAATCCATCCGGTCCTTTAATGCTGCTGATAAAATTACCGTTGTATACCGGCGTCCATTCGGCGCCGTGGGGCCCGCGTATTGATGTTATTCGCTCTTCCTGATCTCTTATGATCTCTATCCGGTTCCCGTTCAACTCGATCACGCCAGTCAACATTCCGTAGCCGTCGTACTGCTTTTTTCCGCCTCCTTTCGTACTCAGCACGAATCCGGCGCGGCTTTGCGCTCCGTTCCCGTCCACACTTTCAAGCCGTTCATAGAGCCGCTCGGGATAATTCACGGGCAACCACACTCCGGTACCGGCGGGTTCGAATACCCTGGGTGTTCCGTTCTCGTCTATTACCACAAGATTGTTGTTTCCCACTCTCTCGTAATCAACAGGCATCCCGCGAAATTTGCTGAACCTGTTAAGCGACGCAAGCTCCTGTCCAACCGTTGTTATCATGCGTAATTCGCTCACCATTGAACTGGCGGACCTGTATATCCTGTACACTTCATCCGCTATATCGGAGGCGTACTCTTTGTTTATACTCTCGTAAGCGCCCAGTATCCCGCTTGCGAGAGTTTCCATCTTTTTTATTCCGCTTTCATTTACCGGCGTTACCCCGCGTATGATCCGGCTGTCAATCGATAAAAGCCAGGCGCTTCCCATGCTCCCAATCGTTTCTTCTTCGCTTAAATATTTGCGGTTTATCGAGAAATTGCTCCCCGCTATTTCATAATCTTCCGCTTCAAATAAATAATTGCCGGTGGTCGCAAGCACAGGATCTCCTATTATTATGCCCGTCTGTGAACTTTCTTTCATACCGGTGTTCGTTGACGCGGCTGCTGTGGATGCTTTCATCGCGTCATTGATGTCCCTTTCAGCTATCGCCACATCCGCGGCCTTGTCCAGCGCTTCCTGCTTTGCGTTTTGCGCTTTCTGTCTGGCTATTTCACCTGGGCTTGGCGCGGCTGGAGGTTCAGGAACGCTGTCCACAGGATCGTCGTCCTCAGAGTTGTCGTCTTCAGAGTCGTCATCTTCAGAGTCGTCGTCCTCTGAGTCGTCCTCTGAGTCGTCATTTTCTGAGTTGCCGCCTTCATTATTGTCATCGTTATTATTGTTGTTACCGTTGTTATTATTACTGTCGTCGTTACCGCTGTTATTATCATTGCTGTCGTTGTCATTGCTTCCTGTGTTGTTTCCACCGCCGCCGGGATTGCCGTTGCTGCCGCCATTGGCAGAGCCTCCCGGTCGAATACCGTTATCGTTATAGTCTCTGCCAAGCTCTCCAAAACCATCAGAATACCCCCCGCTTTGTCCGCCTCCTGAACTACCGCCATCGCCGCTTCCTGAACTGCCACCATCGCCGCCTCCAGTGGAACCGTCACCGCCGCCGCTTCCCCCGTCGTTGTCTCCGCTTGAACCGCCGCCTGAGCTTCCACCGCTTTCGGTGCCGTTGAGTTCCGCCGCGTAAACCAGTACAGGTGTAATTAGTAACGCGAATGTAAACACACACAGCAATACTAAGACCAAGTGTTTTTTGTTTTGAGATGCTTTCATTAATACCTCCTGCCCTATGGGCAAAAGGTATACGGGTCATTCCCCGGGTTTTGCCCGCAAATTTATGACAAATGTCATAAATTTTTAGCCTGAAGGGACTTATTGACATTTTTTGTTTTTGATTTGTATAATTGGCTGGTTAGAAAGCCCGTTCTGAAGGGCCTTTAGCTCAGTTGGTTAGAGCTGCGGACTCATAATCCGTAGGTCCCTGGTTCAAGTCCAGGAAGGCCCAAATTAATATCAGAGAAAAATTATGCTATTGTTACTTTTTGAGCTAAAACCTTGTTTTATATTTATCAGTTAACTCAGATATTAGGAGGCGGTAGGGTTCACGATATTATTCGTGACGTTGATTATCGTGAGGTGAACCATAGTAATGCAAAGCATCTTCAAACGATACGAGAAAAAGTACCTCATCACGACGGAACAGGGCGGCGCGCTTGGGGATATATGCTCGCGGTATATGAAGCCGGACAAATACGGCGAATATCTGGTGCAAAACGTGTATTACGATACCGAAAATTGGGATGTCATACGTTTTTCAGTTGAGAGGCCTTTCTTCAAGGAAAAACTGCGGCTGCGCTGCTATGATGTGTCCCGCGAGGACGGTGAATTGTTTCTTGAACTCAAGAAAAAATACAAGGGGGTGGTGTATAAGCGCAGGCTTGCCATCCCGGTGAAGTCCCTTTCCGGCGGAACAGTGCGGGACATAGTCTCAGGCAGCTCATCCCAAATATCGCGGGAGATCGATTTCTATATGAAGGCCAACGCGGTGCGGGAGCGGATATATATTTCCTACATGCGAACCGCCTTTACCGGCATTAAACACGATGGGCTGCGAATTACCTTTGACACGGATCTGGCTTTCAGGCTGGATTGCCTTGATTTTTCGTATCCGGGCCGCGGGCACAGCATACTTCCTAATGGCAATATGCTGATGGAAATCAAGACGCTTGGCGGAATACCCTTGTGGATGACAGCCGCGCTTTGTGAAAACAAAATTTACCCAAGCTCGTTCTCCAAGTATGGCGCCTGTTATACAGATCATGTTTTACGACAGGGAGAAACGGAACCGGCGCGAATGGAACAGGAGGTGAAGATCAGTGCTTGAAATTCTTTCCGGCAGCATTATTAATGACACACCAACAATCGGGAGTTTAGTGATCTGCACCGTGTGTTCTCTTGCCCTTGGATGTCTTTGTGCCGGCGTTTACATATTCAGAAATCAGTACAGCAAGAGTTTGGCGTTAACCCTGGTTTTTATTCCCGCAACGGTGCAGATCATCATCATGATTACGAGCGGCAATATTGCCGCCGGCGTCGGTACCGCGGGGGCATTCAATTTGATGCGGTTCCGTTCCATTCCGGGAAAGGCCAAAGATATAGGCTGCCTCTTTTTCGCCATGGCCATCGGGCTTGTCATGGGGATGGGATATATATTTTTCGCGTTCATTTTCGTTGCCTTGATCGGCGGTTTCAGTATGCTGCTGACGCTGATGAAGTTTGGTCAGGCAGAAACCGAAAAGCGCGTCTTGCGCATAACCATTCCCGAAAACCTCGACTATGACGGCTTGTTTGACGATGTCTTCGCGAAGTATACGCAGAGCGTGGAGCTTGACAAGGTAAGAACCTCCAACATGGGCAGTTTATATGAGCTCACCTATTCCGTGCGGTTAAAATCCCCTTCCGTGCCGAAGGAGTTTATGGACGAGCTTCGCTGCCGGAACGGTAATTTAAACATATTGGTCAGCCGCGAACAGCGCGACGCAGAGGAGTTATAACATGCGCTACGTTATGTGCAAAAGAGTACAGTCGTTAACATTGCTGATGGGCTTAATCATGGTTTTGTCGGTCTGCGGCAATGTAAAAGGCCAGGAAGTTCGCATCAACGATGCCCACATCAACGATGTGACGCCTTTGGCGGTATTGACCGCGCAGTCATCCGCAAGCGAAGCCGGTACCGCCGCATACTACATTAACAGCACACTCGCTTCCATCGATACCGGCGGCTTTACCGTCGCTTACGAATTTACCGCCGATGATACGGGCGGCAATCTGAACAGAGCCAACGCCACGACGATAGCGTTTAACGGGAATTCCGCCAGGGTTTCGGGTCCCGGCGCGGACTTTGCCGGAAAGACGCTTACGATCAGGCAAGCCGGAACTTATGTGATGTCGGGGACGCTTGCCGACGGTCAGGTATTGATCAACGCCGGCAGGAACGACGTCGTCAATTTGGTGCTGAACGGTGTATCGCTCCACAATGAAACAGGACCGGCAATCTACGCCCCAAGATCCGGGAAGGTTGTGCTTTTCCTTGAGAGCAGCGTCACGAACACGGTTTCTGATGGCGCCGCCTATGCAGCTTCGGGAGATGATGATCCTAACGCCGCGATCTACGTTCAGGACAGTCTGAGCATTGCCGGCGGCGGGACACTCGCGGTCACAGGCAGTTACAGGCATGGAATCCGCGCACAGGATGTACTCGCTGTAACAGGAGGGGTGATAAACGTAAACGCCGCAGGCGACGCCATTCGCGGCCGCGACGGGGTGGCTATAATGAACGGCAGTTTCACGCTTACGGCAGGCGGCGACGGAATACAGTCCAACAACTCAAACAGCGACGCGATGGGTTTTGTGCTTATTCACGGCGGTTCGTTTGACATAAGGGCCAAAAACGACGGGATACAGGCTGAAAGTTCCCTGACGATCACAGGCGGCGTGTTTCGCATAACAAGCGGCGGGGGAAGCGCCGCGGCTCCTGCGCGCGCGAATAATTTTCGTGGATGGGGCGGCCGGCAGGCGCCGGTAACAGCGGCTTCAACCGAAAGCATGAAAGCCCTGAAGGCGGCCGGGCAGATATACATCGTCGGCGGGGATTTCACGATAGACGCCGAGGACGACGGCGTACACTCCAACGGAAATATTCTCATCACGGCGGGCAGGTTTTCCATCCGAACCGGGGATGACGGGATTCACGCTGACAACGCGGTTGAAATAACGGGCGGGGATATCAGTATCCCGGCTTCCTATGAAGGGATAGAAGGGACTTCCGTTACGATTGCAGGCGGGAACATTTCAATAACCGCGAGTGACGACGGCATAAACGCCGCGAATGGCGACGACAACGCCATGCCGTGGGGCCGTCAAATGGGCAGGGGCAGGATAGACGAGAATCTGTTTGTGCGCATAACGGGTGGAACGCTTGATATACTTGCGGGTCACGACGGCATTGATTCAAATGGCAATCTTTTTCTTGAAGGCGGTACTCTCAAAGTAAGCGGTCCGTCTCAGGGAATGGAAGGCGCGATTGACTTTGACGGCAGCTTTATCATCACCGGCGGAGAATTGATTACGGCGGGCAGTGTGATAAATATTAACGAATCAACCCAGCCCGTCGTCCTTGTTGCCTATACACGACAACTGGCTTCGGGCAGCATAATGACGATAAGAGATACAGGCGGGAATACCATACTTGAATATACAAGCCGTAATGCCTGTACCATATCGGGATTCACGTCCCCTTTGTTTGAACTTGGCAAGACCTATTCCCTGTACATCAACGGCCAAAAAAGGGTTGATATAGCGATTAACGACACGCTTACTGCTGTCGGCGATGACGGCAGGGTTTACAGCAGCGGCCTGGGCGGCCGTGGAGGAGTAGGCGGGTTTGGCGGCATTCTGCCGGGCGGCAGAATGGGCAGATGGTAACCGGAATTAATTTTCAATTATAGCCCGGATATGGCGGTGATCGCGCTTGAGGCCAAAACCGTAACAACGCCGAAAACCACGAGGAAGACGTATCCCCCGGCTCTGAAAAGGTAGCGCTTTTTCTTTGTTCGTGAATACCTGTTCAGGTCGAGAAGCAGGCCCGAAACCGAAGCGATGATCAGGAAAAGCCCCAGGATGAAATACAGATTCAGGAGGAAGAGCTGGGTGGAGTCGGTAAAATCCTGGATCGTTCCGGCCACATACAGGAACAGGGACAGGAAACACATCAGAAAAAAGAAAATCGCGAGGCGGTTTACCAGAAGGTACAAAAACTTTTCTTTTGATAACCGGCTTGATTTCACCTGCTTTGCCTCAAACAGCAAGCCGCGCAAGAACCGCGTTCAGTTCCGTTTGTAATATGTCCAACTGCTCCTGTGAAACAAGGTTTTCCCCATTCTTGAGAAGGTGTTCAACATCGGCCGCAGCTTGCTGCAGGCCGGTCTCGCCAATCAGTCCGGCGTTGCCCTTTAAGCTGTGCGCGGTCCTGTGCGCAAGCTCTATGTTGCCATTCTCCAGGGCTTTAACAATTTCTATGTATTTATTCTTGTTGTCTTCAACAAACATTATTTGAAGCTCTTTTTTAAATTGCGGATCGTCTTTAAACGGATCAACGTCTTTAATTTCGGAACTTTTTTTTACGATTCCCCTGTGATTGGCGGCCGGATCTATCAGCGCTACTTTTTCTTTGGGCAGCCATTCGAGCAGTATCTTTTTCAAATCGATCATTTCAGCCGGTTTTGAGAGATACCCGTTAAACCCGTTGGTTAAAAACATGTCCTTCGCGCCCTGCACCGCGTTGGCAGTCAGCGCGATGATGACGAGGCGGTCATATTTCCCGCCGAGACTTCTGATTTTCTGGGTCGTTTCAACACCGTCCATTTCCGGCATCATGTGATCCATAAATACGATGTCAAAATCATCTCTTTGAACAAGGTCAATGGCTTCCTGACCGGAATACGCCATTTTAGCTTTGATACTTACCAGGCTGAGGAGCGCTTCGATGGCCCTGAGGTTCATTCCGTTATCGTCCACCACCAGAACATTGGCGGACGGGGCGCTGAACATTTGTTCTTTCGTATCCTCTACATATTCGACGCCTTCTTCACTGCCCCATACCAGCGGTATCTCTACCGTGAAAGTGGACCCCTGCCCGTATTCGCTCTGGAACGTTAACTTGCCGCCCATCATTTCGGCATATGTTTTACTGATGGCAAGCCCAAGACCGGCGCCGATAATGCCGCGGTTTCCCTTTGTGTCGGCCTGCTCAAATGTGTTGAATATTTTGGGCATGTCTTTTTTGGGTATTCCGCAGCCGGTATCTTCGATCTCAAATCGCATCGTATCGGAACCGATTGTTAGGCGCATTTTGATATGGCCCTTTTCCGTAAATTTAACGGCGTTTCCGCAGAGATTAGTCAATACCTGCCTGAGCCGTATGTCGTCTCCGTACAGGAACCTGGGCATTTCCCCGGTTATTGCGTATTTAAATTCAAGTCCCTTCTTTTTTACCATATACTCAAACATGGATACGATATTGTCCAGAAACGCCGGAAAATCATAGTTAACCGGTACAAGCGCCATTTTTCCGGCTTCGATCTTTGAAACATCCAATATGTCGTTTATAAGCGAAAGAAGCGCGTGTGCGGAATAATTTATGTCGTTGACATAACCCAACTGGCGCCCGTTGAGCGGCTCGTGTTGTAAAAACTCCGACATGCCTATAATCGAGTTCATCGGCGTGCGTATCTCATGTGACATATTCGCCAGAAAAGAAGATTTGATCCTGCTGGCCTCATCCGAACGGAGCTTCGCGGCGTGCATATATGCGAGTATGGCGCATAACAATATCATCAAACCGGCGCCCGCAATGATCATAATGGTCCGCACATTCCTTGCTTCCCGGTAAAAAGCTTCTCTTGGCAGAATGAAGCCCAAAGACCAGCCGTTGGAGAGCCGTTTATAGAAAGCTACGCAGGGCAAATCGTTATGTGCGATTATAGGGAAGGCGGACAGGGATTGGCCGACAGCGAGAAGGCCCGCCAATTCGGCGAAGCCACCCGCACCGTCATTGACGGTTTCAAGCCTCATGCCTAAATAATTTTCGTCAGGGTGCGCGATTATCCGTCTTTGGTTATCTACCAATATGCCCCATCCTGAGCCCAGGAAGTACATGTCTTCAATATAGGACTTTATACTGTCCATGGATATATCAATGGCTAAAACTCCAAAAGGTCTTCTGTCAATGTCAAACAGAAGTTTTGAAACGCTCATGCAATTTATATTGGTCTTTATGCTTGTGTACGGATCGCTGTAGAATATCTCCCCATTACTCTGAAAGGCCCCGATATACCACGGCCTGGTCTGCGGTACATAATCATCCGGAGCTGTCCATCCGGCCGCGTTCATGTAAGTATTATTTATAAAGGCGTTAAGTCCCGAAAATGATTCCCGTCCCCTTTGATGCTCAAACATCCATTCTGTCCACTCTTCGAGTTCGCGGTTAATCCCCGCCGCGTCGATGCCGCCGGCATACAGCCTTTCAATGTTAAACGAGATACTGTCAAGCGTCTGGCCGAATTCATTCAGATACGCGTTGATGGCTTCCGCCGAAACCGAGATAACTTCATCACCGTAAGAGACGATGTTTCTTTGGACGACTCCGGAGCCAAAATAATAACTTATAAACACCATCATGGAAAAAGCCGCGAGAACCAGCAAAAACTGTAATATCAGCGTCCTGTCAAAGCGCAGCTTGTCAAAACGCAGAAAGGCGAATACCTTACCCATTTTAACCAGTATTCTACAAAACGGGAAAAAATGCAATAATGGATCGCGGAGGAAGCAAATGAGAACTATTGATTTGGGCGGCGCCGGCTTTACTGTGCCCACTATCGCGGTTGGCTGTATGCGGATAAACAGGGATGAGAAAACGGACGCAGTCCGCTTTATAGAGGCGGCGATGAATCTTGGCGCCAACTTCTTCGATCACGCCGATGTTTACGGAGCCGGCGCCTGCGAGGAAATTTTCGCGAAAGCGATAGTCAGCCTCAAAATACCGCGCGACAAGTTCTTCATCCAGTCCAAGTGCGGCATCAGGTCCAGGACGGCGTTTGACTTCTCCAAAGAGCATATCCTCTCTTCCGTCGACGGGAGCCTCAAACGGCTCAAGACCGACTACCTTGACGTACTGCTCCTTCACCGGCCGGACGCCCTCGTGGAGCCCGAGGAAGTAGCCGGGGCTTTCGGCGTACTCCAGCAGACGGGGAAGGTGCGCTATTTCGGCGTTTCCAACCAGAACCCGATGCAGATTCAACTGCTTAAGCGTTATGTGAAACAACCCATCGTGGCGAACCAGCTCCAGTTGAGCATCACCAACTGTACGATGATTTCCCAGGGCATCCACAACAACATGCAGGACGATTTCGCCGTGCAGAGGGACGGAAGCGTCCTGGATTTCTGCCGCCTCAACGATATCACCGTACAGCCATGGTCCCCCTTCCAGTCCGGTTTTTTCAAAGGCGTGTTCCTGGACAACCCTGACTTCCCTGACCTAAACAAGCGGTTAGGCGAAATCGCAGAGAAGTATTCGGTGTCCACGACCGCTATTGCCCTCGCGTGGCTCCTGCGCCACCCGGCAAAAATGCAGCCCGTTACGGGAACGATGAAGGTTGAGCGATTGAAAGAATGTGTCAAGGCCGTGGAAATCACCCTTACCAGGGACGAGTGGTACTCTATTTTCCTGGCCGCCGGGAATGTTTTGCCGTGAGAGGGTTCGGGCGGCGGGGTGATGGCTAAAGGATAACCACGAACAATACGAACAGAAGAAGACCTCGCATAGAGACACGAAGGCACGGAAAATGCGTGAAAAACCCGGCTCTCCGAACTCTCCAACATCGAGACCTTCAGCTCCGTCTGCTTCACCCTCCCCAGCGCGGTCAGCACGTCTACTTCGCCTCCCGCTGGCTCAATGCGCGATGGGTAGGCGGGCCGTGGAGCGATATTGAGAGCGTGGTGATTCCGTAGTGGGAAACGGCGGTGGTTGGGTGTATACTGTAAGTAAAGAGAATTGAGATGAGAAAGCAGGTTTTATTTGTTGTATTTACAACATTGGTTATTGTTTCGGTTTTTGCCCAAAGTGGCGATAACGCAAACCGCATTATTGGTACATGGGTTAATAATAACGGTAATAATGTCAGATGGGTTTTTAGTACCAATGGCGCTTTGACAATAGGCAACGAAACTCACAGGTATGGCGCAACTGATACGGTTATAGCTATTAGATACAATTATAGTGCTCCAGGGACTGTTATGGTATATAAATATTCACTTTCTCAAGATGGAAGAACATTGATTCTTTATACTGACGCAGCTGCTACTGGTACTAATATTTGGCTCACCAAGTAATAAAACGAGAAATGGATTCGCCAACGCCAACGCAGTTGGCGGGGGTTTTGGCGGCGCCGGTGCGAAGAACGGTAGTTGATGTCTTTTAGGGGGGTGTGATGAAAGAGGGGAAAAAATATGACAAACATAATAATCTTGACGAAAAATTACATCTCCGTGCAGTATACATTCTCTATTACTATATTTAACTATCCATCACGAACTATTGCTCTATTTTATTATATTATAAGGAATTAGTCAATACATTGGCACTTTTTTTTACTATTTTTTACCATAGATTACTATGTTTTACGATTGATATTTCTTACACAACTGCATACAATATCACTTTTTTCATTTTTATAGCGCATAACGCTTGACCCAAAATAGCCGAAAACAACTGCAAAGACCACACCAAAAAAGCCCTCTATTTTGCTTATATTAGCCTTTGGAAGCGTTCAATTTTGCTCTGCCGTGTATTCTCTCAAATACCTCTAGTGTTCTGTAAAAAACAAATTTCAAGATGACTTGGCCTTTTGAATCTTCGCGAGAATCTCATCAGGTTTTTTTGTCCAGGTAAATGAACGCCCTGAC